>Ga0181612_166153_pt1 | contig 21411 bp, 12 predicted proteins | sample HoacroProtozoa21_FD_119630 | JGI IMG/M metagenome (GOLD analysis project Ga0181612, IMG submission 119630) | Hoatzin crop microbial communities from Cojedes, Venezuel. Combined Assembly of Gp0051906, Gp0051904, Gp0051908
GAGAAATCCCCCGTGTGCCCGGCGCCGCAATAAAGAATACCTGCTTAACAGTATACATTGTACTGTTAGGTTTTTCTTACCGGATCTTCGAATCAGTACGTTGTAAGGTTTTCTGCAGAAGAAAAAGAAGCAACAAAAGGAAACAAAGAATAAAGCAACAGTTATTAGTCTTGAATAGATTTTATATTAGAATTTTAACTCTTATTTACTTACTAGAAGGGATTATTTTGGATTATTTCTGTATTAGTTCTTAAATCTCCACTTGTATGTTACTTTTCTTCTTCTCTCTAATTATGTGATTTTAGTTGTTTATGTACTAAAATGTGGGTCAACTGAATACTCTAAAGTGGAATCAACATAATACTATTCTGCTACATCATTTACACTTTTATAGAGATAAAAATCCTAAGGTAAATAAATCTGGCTGGTATTAGTATTAAATCACCCTTGGGATAAGTCCTCAGTGCTAATTAATGAATCATAAAAGTCAAATTTTAAAGATAATCTTTGACACCTATAGCTATTCATAAGAGCAGCATTTTCATCAGCAGATTCCATCAGAAATTCCTAATTAAAGCTGCTTCTTCTCACTCTTTGTTTAGAGACAACATAGGGGGGAAAAAAGGCTGCTAAAGCTAGGATTTTATTCAGATTTTCAGTGCAGTCCAATTTGCATAAATTCTAATAAAGCATTATTAAAATCTATTAACACTTGTCTACGGCAATTAACTTAAGTTTGCTATTTTGAATGATTGCATTTCATGCAAACTGAGATAAGGAAGCACGGAGGGCTAGCAAAGAATGTACTGTAATTCTGGGAAGGATGCGTGAAAGCAATGTTATTCACAAGGCACAAACTTTAGGAAGGAATAAATATTGTTTGTTTTCTAAAAGGCAGTGGAAAATTCGTGGCTCCATGGAGTTGAAATTCAATCATGGCTGCCCTCAGATATTTATTTTACAATATATATATATGATATACAAGGCTGGTGAACATCATGATATTTTACTATAAAACCTGGAGGGCACTGTCCTCTAGAGAGAATTGAAGATTTTAACTAATATTGATTATTTAGTACAGACTGAAAAGATCATATATTAAAATGGGGAAAAAAGAAAGCCAAGGAAAGACTTAGAATTTTTTTATAGATTTTTGAAGGTTTCAGTGGAACTGGTAAAAACTCAAGTAACGTTGAGTCATAGAACTCCTTTAACAGCTACTGTGTATGTTGGCTTTGTTTACCCAAATTATGGCAGAGCACTGTACAAACCCACGGAAAGAGCAAGCATTGGTATCCGGTTTGCCATTCTGGCTTGAAAACCCCACTTCATTTGTATTTCTATAGTGCAGCTCTTCATGCTCAATGGTGGATGAGTTAGGGCATCTCAAAGCACGTGGACCAGTGCAATTGCAAGATGACTTCCCACCACCCTCTTTTTGACTGCTGCCCCATGCTGGAAAGTGGGATGAGGGCAACCGTGGCTGCTGGTGGTCCCTACGCAGCCCAACCCCGAGGGCTGTCTCTGGTTGCGTTTGCACTGAGGGCCGGGGAAGGCTCTTTGCACATCTGACCTGCTCTGGGAAACCAGGTTGGCCGCTGGTGGCTGGAGTTGAGACCCTTCTCATGCTTTCTGCTGTGCTTGCCTCTGGTGCCCCAAACTAGAAGTTGCAGCTGCTCAGCAAACGTGGGTATAACTACCAGACATGTGTCTGATGTTTGAATTTAATAAGGAGTCCTGCTTCTTTGAGAGTCCTCTGAGAAGTTTTAGCCTTTTAGTTCCCAACAGCTTGTTATTTGCTCGAAGTTACGAAGTGAAAATACTAGTCGTCCCAAGGGACAGACATGAACGTAGTGTACTCTCCGAGTAATGATTTGCATTTGTAATCTACGTTGTACCAACTCATTTGAATTCTGCTTATCCATCAGTTTCTAGGACTCTTAAAAGAGGATCTTAAAAACCAAACCGCAACATAGAGTGGTCAGGTCCTTTCGACCATATCTGGAATTCCCTTGTCCAAAGTTACATGGTCTTCAGGATGACAATTCAGGACCATCATAGTAAGAGTCATCCCTGTCTCAGTAATGAGTGAGAGCTGGAAATGTTATTTAGAACGGGAGATTCTTGGCTCTCCCCTGTTGTTTGTTTTGAATATCAGTATATCTGAAGGTATCAGGCTTCACTTTGGTCTCTGTATGCTAGAAGACTTCCATTCCTATTTTCCATGTTCTAGAGGGATGAAAAAAAACAACCCACCAATAAAGACTGTGGCAGTTATGTATTTACTCTGCAATCACTTCCCAGGATTACATCACCCTGGAAGTTGGCTATTTGGGTCTCCCTTGAAGAAATTGTCCATCTCCATCTCAAACTGTCTATTAAAACCACATAGAGGCTGGATTTAGTTACCAGAGATCACCTTGGCAATGACTTCCTACGAGTGCCGGTTATGCTTCACTGGAACCAGAAACTGTGAAGCAGTAGAGAGACTCCTAGGGCAGGAGATGGTGCTGGGCTACTGAACAGTCTTTCTCAAAGCATAAGATATCCCCATGCCTTACCTAGAACCAAACACAAAGATCTTGGCTTTGAATTTGGCGCTCTTTCTTGTCAACATCTCATATGCTAATTCACATACGTAACATAAAATAAAACGAGTAAGTTTGCTCATCACTAACCATGGAATTTTCCTCAAGGACTAGAAAGGTTTAAGACACCTTGCTTTTGTGGGGTCTATTTGCTTAAATGGGAAGGCTTTTCCATAGTGTGGCCTACGTGACCATATAAATATTGAGGTGGACAAACGGACATCATTTGTATAATTTTCAGAAAAATTACTGGTAGGGCATTTTTTTAGAAATTTATCTGATTTATCCTTTAACATTTTCTTCTCTGTAGCCTGCTAAGTTGGAATTATGAAAACAATACCAGCAACTTTTTGGAGTGTTCTTCAAAGCATTTTTAAAATAGTTTTCCAATACTATGTGGCAAGAAATGAAATACACAGTATTTCTTCTATTGTACAATAGAATACACACAAGTATAATAGCATATAAATGTTTTACAGGCATTTTTTTAAAATGACCTCCTAATGCATTGAGGTTGTGCCTCTTGCAAGGAATGTTACTGCTCCCAACTCTTGCTAGGGGACTGTTTATCTGCCACCATCCAGCATGGGTAACATGCCCGTTTTCTCTTTCTATTTCTGTATTCTTTGCATGACCACTGGAGTTGACAATAATCGAGGGCACGCAAAGAAAGCGGAGGTGGGTCCTCTGCTGCTACTGCCCCAAATGGACAGAGAATGTGATGCTGTCCTCTGTTTCTTAAGCTTTTCTGTATTTTGAAGAATTTTTATGGGGAGGATTTAGTTTCACAAAGTGAGTTCTTCTTTCCTTTGTCTATAAAACAGTTACCATGAGAAATATGCAGAATATTCTGAGATCTTGAGTGGTTTGAGTTGTACAGCATTAACAGCCCTCTTGTACTTTATGAATGGTTTTCCTCCATGCTCTTGGGAAGGAGCACGCCCTTTACTGTTTCAAAGAAAGGCAGTTGGTGGCACCAAAAACAATTTGAGAGGATTTATTACTAGCACTGTTCTGCTACAGCCCAGGCACAGAATTAAAAATAAAGTCTCTGTGAAAGCATCAGATTTCTCTATACCAGCTAAGCTTTTTTCTGGCTGTTAAAGGAAAAACATACTGTTAATAATGCGTTTAAAAACTTAAGTACCACCGTCTACACAAAGTGACCAGTGAAGACCTCCATTAAAACCTTTTTATTTCTTCTCTATAAAATTATTACTCTTTTACTTTTCCCCATCTGGCTATTTTGTGCCATCTGTGGTAATCGCGACTAAAGTCTGCGAGACTGTTTCTTAGATTGGCAGCATCTTTAAAAGTGCTGAGCAACTTTTTTTTTCTAAAGTAATGTCTTGTGCCTTTCTACAGCTTGCATTCAGCTCTAAATATGTTTTCATGTCTGTCTTTTTGCTCACTCTCTCAGTTCTTCTGTGACAACTAGCTGCCTTTGCAAAATGCTTCTGGGTTTGCTTCGTACCACATACAGTCTTGGCAAATGAATGTTTTCTCTAATGTATTCATGTAGATTATTAAGAAGAAAACAAACCTAGGACAAGAACAAAATTAATCACTGGCTTATTAGTTTGTCATTGTTGCTTGCATACAGAAGCACTTTATATCAAACATGTTTCATTATAAGTAAATACATAAATGACAAGCAGGAGTACTAAGCTTAGCCCAGCATGAGTATTGACAGTGGTTACTGCTGACAGCTTTTTGCTGTTTCCAAACAACATGTTTCATTCTCTTAACTCCATTGTCATAAGGAATAGGGCAATACCAAGCTATTCAGCAGTGAGGCACGCAATAATAAGTATTCATGGCTTTACTTTTGTCTTGACTTGAAGAGGTTTTGACGAAATTGTGCCGCGAGACTTCAGCCTGGCACCCCCGAGTTAGAGGCGGTGTTTGCAGCAGAAATTGGAGACCCATGATTTCCCTGCAATAAGACTGAACTGCGCTATTTTGGGAGAGTGCTCATTCTCAATTCTCCAATTCAATTTAATTCAAAACCACCAAGTGAACGTGGAGGAGAAAATCCAGTAGTCCCAGTAGCTACAAAGATGCATCTCTCATTTTTGGCTGCAGCTTCCATTACTGTGAAGCTGGAAATCTTCACCAGAAGGAGAATATGCTGTTTTGTCTTACCCTACAGCTAATACAGCTGTGGCAGCAATCCCCTGAACATAATAGAAGTCATGTGTCAGCATAGCTGCTTTGGCTCTGCTTGGACACAGAGGAATGGGACAATAAAATAGAATCCAGAAGATTAATGCGTCCTTGCTGTTCACCCATGCTTGGTGTGAATTAGGCTTTAGAGGGGGTTTGTGATGTGAAGGGCTTGTATTGCCAACTGTGGTGAAGTGAGGACACCTTGCCTTCCAGTGCCATGTGGGTCCAGTTCTGTGGTAGGTAGGGTAGGCATGCCCACCACTCACCCGAATATGACAGCCTGGGCATCCTTCCCCTTCCACATGCTTCCCCACAAACATCAGCTAAGATAAAAGATAGCAACTTTGAATTTCTTAAGTAACTGTTATGCAAAATGAAAATATTCTAGTATCTCTCCAAGCTGTCATGTTTGTCTTCATCTGCCTCACTTGCTCTTGTAGCCCGTATCACCAGACACCTTCTGATGTTAGCAGCAGCCAGTCTGGTTTGTCTTGGCAAAACTTGTCACTTTTTTTTAAAAGAGCATTTTAATCCTTGCATCTTCCAAGAATTACTTTCTCTTTTTTGTTTGTTTGTTATTTCACTTCTACCAGGCAATCTAAAACCTTTTGCTTTTCACTCAAATTTAAAAGCCATTTTTAATTACGTGGCTTCATAAGAACTTAGAGAGAGATAATAGTGTGATAAGGGAATTCCAGTCTGCCTTCAGTCAGTGCAGTTTTACCTGGAAGGTCAGGCACATTGGCTACAACTTGTATACTCCTGTTTCACTAGAGCAGAAAGGAAGTGAAGATTTTATTTTCGTCCGTTTGTGGCACACCACATTGAATATAACCACATACACACGTATAGACACTTCCTACTTGTTCAGTAACTTACAAATAAAAGCAGAGAAAAATCCAAAAAAGCACTGCTTTTGCTGGTATAATATTGAATAGACTTCTGACTTAAAATGCCCATTGAAACCTTTCTGGTAACGTTCACCTCTATTTTTTTTTTTTCTTCGTTTTAAGCTGGGTAGATCATTTCCCTCCATTTATTCTCATGTGACCACCTCCAAAGTAGTAAACTTTTTTATAACTGTTTTCTTGTGTTTAATCTGAGTAAGACCATAATTATGGTAACCTGATAATCAAATAGGGAAACCAAACAAGGAAAAACAAGGCAGGGTCTGGACAATGTACATGTCCCTACCACGTGTTGCATAGATTCACATGATGCATGTTGCGGAAAGTGTTGAGCCAGGAGGACTGAGACCTGTCTCCTGTGTACCCTGTTGCTGGGTACAGCTCAAGGAATGGATCTTTATCTGTTTCATTCTTGCACAGAATCCACATCAGTGCTGCCCTTTCATCATACCTGTGCTTGGAAAGGACCTTTCAGTTGTTAGATACTGCACAGTATTTCAGGAGCAGTAACAATTTCCTATATAAGTTGCATAGAGGCAACCTAAAGAGATTGCCAATGAGTGCTTTCAAGGAATAGATAACTATAAAAAATAATATTGAATAATTTAAATTAAAATTCAAGCATGGCCCTTTGAAAAGCAGTTCAAAATGTTATTCACAAACAAGTTTGTACTAAAGGACTTAACCTTGTTGTATCTGGGATATGCAACAAAAGTAGTTTCAAAAATGATGTTCTTTGTATGTGTGATATTTGAGCTATGCCTTGAATTGCACTAAAAATTTGAACAGCTTTTTTTTGAATCAGTGAAATGAACACCATTGGCTTGAAATACTTTGGGTTAGGCTTTGAGATGCTGAAATTACACAGAAAGGTGCAGCAGTTGCACATGGAAATACCAGCAGTAGTGTACCCCGACAGTATGCTAGCAGGAAGTGTGGCTGGCATCCCAATTTGGGGACTCACTGGTAATTATTCTCTAGGGTGACCTGGCTTGTTGAGAACCAAAGGTACAGATGGATTTTGCTGGAACTCAGAGCATCTCTCTATGCAATTTTCTTTGAAACAACTTTGAGGACTTACATAGATAGCGAGCAAAAATATATTTCTTGACTTCTAGTATTTCGTTGAACAAATTAAATTATTTTAAATATTTTATGTATAAAACTGAAAAAAACTGTAGGTAAAATAATTTTTAAATTAGCTTTTAAACCAGCCAAGATAATTTTCAGTTCAATGCCTGACTAAAATGGAGCTTAGAGCTGAAGTGATGGAGGGATGGGGTGCCATGATACTTCACTTGTTATAATTGGTGCTTTAATAAGATGATTAAATAACAAAAGGGGGGGGGGGCAAGAGCTAAGGCATCCTGGGAGGATTAAAATTGTCTGATTTGTGCTAGAACTTAGCTGCTGCTTGGGCACACAAGCCACAAGACTACCGGTGTGAGTGGTTGCCTTAAACCACAGCTTTTCTTGAAGTACAAAAAAAAAAGAAAAAAACTTTCTTTATCTTAATGTAAATCTTTTCCACTGCATAGAACTAATATATTTTATTGCTACTGTTGTTTAAATATTAGCTTTTGTAGTACACTTGCCAGAAACAGCATTCACTGTGTTTTAAAAATAGCTGAAGTCTACATCTGTAATTTGTGGATCAAAAGGGTACTCTTCTGGCAACCATGAGAATGCCACTATGCACGGCATACAACGGTGTAACAACTGACCATTTTTATTGCTTTGAGACACTGTGTAGTGTCTGTATGTACATACGTGTATATATGTATGTACATCTCCGTTTACAAACAAAGCATTTCCGTAGGGATATTCTATTCAGTAAAGTTAATTCCAAATCAATAGGTCCTCTGAAGCTGAATAGCAAGAAAATATTCAAAGGAAGACAACTTCCACACCTGTCGATCTTCTGGTAGTAATGTTCTTGATTCTTATAGAAGAAGGATGCAACTTGAAGAGCAGGAAGGGGACTTGAAGGGACTCTGCAGTATTTGTGGGATCGTTGTCTGTGTATGGGATGACCTCCCAGCTCACCATGCATGTAGAGGATAAAAAAATTTACATTGTGAATTTAGAAGTTTGAATCTAGAGGAGCTGCAATGTTGGTGGTTTTTTTTTTTAGGTTATTTTTGTAGCTGGTTTCAAGGAAAGATATTCCTTTATCTTTTTTTCTTTAAGTGATGTCTGCAAGAAAGTATCCTGTTGTTATTCTCCCCCCCCCTCCTCCCCCGCTCATTTTTTTGGTATTAGATCCTCCCCAGCACATGTGCATTTTACAGCTCTGTTTTCTTCTGAAAGGGAAGCACCTATTGACTTCCATAAGATTGGGGTTTCCTTGAGGTTTGGGAAAGGTATTGTGTGAACCCTCTATGCTTCAGCTTGCATGTTGAGGTCAGCAGAGAAGTCCTACCTTGCAGAGATGATACAGGTAGGAAAAGTGGCGGTTGTTCTCTTTGTCTGGAATGATCGCTCTGTAATGCAGCTGTGTGAGGCAATTGCATTGACTAAGGGCTGGTTTTAAGCCCTTTTCTGAAGCAAGAGCTGCAGGACTTGGGGGAGTGGGGTACTTTGTGGGAGGCCACAGCTCATGGTCTCTCTTGCTGCTGTGCTGTGACGCTTCAATAAGCTGCAGGACTGGCAGAGCCTGGTTTCTTTTGATGTTGTGACTCATGGTGGATCCTTTGGAGTCCAAGGGTGAGCCGGGATTGAATGCTTTTTCTGCTTGGGGACTGTAATTAGGTCTCCCTCCCCTCAGACCAGGTGCCCATTTTCCTGGCTACTTGCAGGAACTTGATGTTGTCAAGGTCTCTGTCCTTCTGCCAGCTGTGATCAAAGTCAAGCAGATGCTCAAAAGTTTCTGGGAGATATACGGATGGACACACACATGCATGCACTCAGCATGATCACATTAGCCTTTTCTCCTATACAAACAGATGAAAGCTATATAATTTAATGGTTAGATATGAGTTCTGTGAGTGGTAATGAGAACAATGCTGCCTCTACCACGCCACACAAAGCGCTGGCTTCTGAGGGCCTCTTTGAAGCATTGGGGACAGGCACAGCGCTGCAGCGGCGAGATGTCTACAGTGTGAATAAACACGTTTGGGCATTGCTTAAGCAATGCTGACATTCATCTCTACCTACTTTCTGTTCAACCATCTGGCTGGAATAAGCTCCAGCGGTGTGGGGTTAGCTATGGTCCTCGAGCTGGTGGAGACAGAGGCTGAATCCATTCTGAGACACATCCGTGTCCGTAATGGCAAGCTGTGGCACCATACACGTGTTTTACATGGTCGCTTAGAGATTTCCCTTCCCATTTCTCAGCTGCTACACAGATTTCTTCAGCTGCTACACAGGAGCCAGTTTCTGAGGGCTGTAGTAGCTGACGCAAGAGCTCTGACAAGTTGCAAGGACTAGTGGCTGAAAAGGCAGTTGTCCGCTGTTAAGCAGAGCGGCTGTTGCGGCAGGCTGGGCAGTGTGAGGGGACAGGCTTGACTCTGCCTAGGTGTCCTCCTACGGATCGTATTCTGGCAATGAGCAAGCTGAGTCCTGTGACAGAAGTAACATTGTCCTATACTACTTCAAAGTGAAGCTGACGTGAAAGTATGGGGGAAGTTAAAAGTTTGGTCAGGAATAAGGAGGGAAATTTTTGATTCTGTTTCAAACCAACAGTCTTAAGCCATAGATGCCACCTCAGGGGCACATACTTTTGACTAGCCGGCTTCTCTGCCAGATCTCCAAGTGAGACTGGAGCTAAGGCATGTCATAGGTGTAAAAGCTAATTTTACTATAGACAGAATAAAGACGAGCTAGTTTTCTAGCTAGAAACTTTGGGCTAGTTATATTTCTAGGAAATGTGCACTGCCTTTCTGCTACAATATTATTGAGAAACTGAGCTTCTAGTTTATAGCAACACACAGAATACCATGCCTGTGTGTATCTTGAGCTGTGGGAATGCTTTTTGATCTTTAATTACAGACTATTGGCTGAATAACACAAGAGGTCTGTAATATATAGATATATAAATCCTTATTGGATACGTGCAAGAGGAGAGAGTTTAAACTGTGGGGTATTTTTCCTCTGGCTTTCACTTGCTTAATCATATAAACTCAAGTTTTCTTTCAAATGAGTAACTATAATAATGACTGCACAGCAATGTTTGTTACTATTTAGAGGTAAGCGTTTCATAAAAATCACGTGCCCCTCTACCCTGATGCCCAAATAAAGATGTGTGATATGCTTTGCCTGCATTTCTGCTCTACTCGTGTGGGTTTCTCCCTCGGGTGTACGCCTGTTTTCTGGCTGCCCAGAGTCCCATCCTGCTGTGGGTCCCAGCTGCAGTTGGGCATCTCCCTACAACAGGGGGCTGGGAAGTGCATCTGGGTCCTATCGGACATGTGCCGTAATGCTACATATGGATCCATCTCTGGGTTGCTTTCTGTAACTTCAGAATCATTCTTATATTTGTGAGATTAATGTTCTGTGTCACAGAAAGGCTTTTGACAATTACACCTGGACCTTTTGGGAAATACCATTTTTATTTGATGTTATCATTGTTTTTGGCATTTGCAATTCTCAGTGACCTGAGAGGCTGCAGTAGGGTACTCAGAGTCTGAGATTTGGTTAAAGTAATAGTTAATGGCCATTTGCTCTTGAGCCAAGAAGGGATGAATGCTGGAAGCCAAATTTGAAAGCTCGTCACCACCACATGGGATGGAATAGCAGTCTCTGCAACATATTGATAGCTGCGGATGACAGAAATGATATTTATTGTCATAGACAGTAAAATTTATATGTAGTAAAAAAATGCAAACTTTGGAGAACGATGGGAAGCACTGACAGGAAATGCCTTAGAACAAATTTCTGCAAGAAAAAGTGGCCGGAGGAAGAAGCTTCAGTGAAAATCTTTTATTTGTTCTGATATGGGGGCCAAATGATAGAGTACAAGAAAAGTCAACTTCTGAAATATCATTTCTCTTCACCCAGGAGAAGGTACCTCAGCTTTGATGTAGAACATAAACCTTCTTCTTGTATAGCTTTGTAATTAGAAATATTGATGTCTTTTCAACTAAATAGTTTTTTTCTCTGAAAGCTTTTTTGCAGCTAAAGCATACAAGAATGTCCTAAAATGTCTGGGTAAATATTGTCCTGTTCTCTTGAGCAAGTAAAACTTGTATATATTTCCTTTCCTTTTCTTCGACATGAATTTTAGTATTTAAGAAGCCTAGCCAAGTATTAAGTGGAACAATCAATTTATACAGTAGAAGTTCTAAACTGATGCAGGTTTTTGCTTAAATTATAGCTTGCCTTTTGGTTTTTACAGCCTGGCTATTGCTATCTGATGCTGCTGCTTGAATACTGGGAAGTGAAACTGAATTCTAAAGAAGAAAAATGAGGTAGGTGACTTTGATAGGTGAAACTGGGTAAACAGTTACATATAATAGACACTACAGCTTAGAAATTTTGGGAAACAGAAATGGAAGAGGTAAGAGTTTTTTTCATCTATCACAGAAATGTAAGTCCAGAGTTGTGCAATTCTATTCAAAAAATTGTATAACCTTCTCATTCCTGTACTGCAAGTGACCCTGGAACATTGGTGAATGCATTTTGTCTTGGCTCTGTCAGGGAGAGGTGAGGAAGTGTTTGGTTCTGGCTTTTCCTTTGGTCTAGCAGGCGGGGAAGCTGCGGAGATATGTGTTTTAACCAACTAAACTGGGTGCCAAGTTAAGGATTTGGTTCAAAACTGCTTTATATAGAAAATTTGCTTTTGAACTGAACCTTAGACAAATTACTTTCTGCAGTAGTCTTCTGACACATCTGTCCTGGTCTCGGCTGGGATAGAGTTAATTTGCCTCCCAGTAGCTGCTGTGTTTTGGGTTTAGTAGAAGAGGAGTGTTGAAGACACTCTTTTCAGTCATTGCTATGAAATCAAGGACTTTTTGAAGTCTCCCATGTTCAACTACTGAGCAGGCATGCAGGAGCTGGGAGGGAGCACAGCCAGGTAGCTAGCCCAACCTGGCCAATGGAAGTATTCCATACCATAGATGGGCTCAGTTTATTAACGGGGGTTGGCTGGGGGGGGGGCAGGAATCTTGCTTTCTCTTTTTTTTGTGAGTTCAAATCCTCTTTTGTTCAGGAGTTTGAACTTTCCTGGAGTTAGTTCTTTTCCAGAAGTTTTGTGAAATTTGCAGGTTTGGCATTCAGCGATTGCTGCTTGGGACTGACTGTGAATCAGTTATCGGGTGGTGAGAAAATTATATTTTATATAGTTTGTTTTTGCATATTCATTATTATCATTATTAGTAATAGTATTATTAGTATTTACTTTATTCCCATATTAAACTGTCTTTATCTCAACCTATGAGTTTCACTTTTTGTCCATTTCTCCTCCGCATCCTGCTGGAGGGAAGGGGAAGGGTGAGAGAGTGGCTGTCAGCTCCTAATTGCTGGCTGCCGAGTTAAATCATGACAATATCAATGAAGGAGAAAAAATAAGAAAAAGTATTTTAAGCAGAAGTCAATAATTTTAAAATATTATGAAGATGGGCATGAGACCTCCTTCTGCCAGGCTGTAGTGGAGCATCTTGAAGGCTGGGGTGACTGGTGAGGGGAGCAGAGTGCAGTGTTTTGGGGCCCCAGCCAAGCACTGAGGGACAGGATGGGGGTGGCCAAGCTTTGCCAGCAGCCAGAGTGACCATAGGTCAGTGCAACACATGAGTCAAGGAAATTATTTTTTTTATATGTATATAAATAAGCTATAAAAATACATACTACATGTATTTTAAAAATTTGCCTGAATTACTTGGAATACTTAGAGAAAGGGAGTGGCAATGCCCAGAACTTTCAATAAAAAAAAATTGACAGCAGTCAAGCTAGTTAGGGAGTGGGGAAAAAAAGGGGGGGGAAAAAGCTGGCATTTCTTGCCTTATTTTGCAAACTTCACTGTGGTAGGTAGCTGTTGTAAGCTCCAAACTCTCAGCTGCTTGTGTAAACTTGCAGGCTATGACCCTAGCCCAGCTGAAGGAAATGGCAGATCTCCTGTTGACTGGGGCAGGGCCAGACTCTGCTCCAAACCTGTGTGTTTTCCACCACTTGTCACAGCAAATCCCAGGGGCTCCACCACTGACTGCTGCGGGCTTGAGCCTGGCTCCCTGGGGGCTTTGGAGAGGCAGGGCGGTGCATGGTGTTTGGCTGTGCTGGCAGGGTGTGCGTGAGATGGGAAGAGGCAGCATGGCTGTGTACCTGCGGGGTTTGAAGGCACAGAAAGTGCTATACGTCACGGTCGTTTAAGTTGCTGTGCACTTAGCACTGAAAGTTTTATAGAAAGGCAAAATATACAATTCAGTTACGACTGCTGCAGTGCAATCCAAGTTGATCTAGTTTCTCCCACATGAGCTGACCACAATTTTAAGCTTGGCATAGCCTGAAAGCTTGAGGAATGAATTTCCAGTAATTGCCAGGCCACTTCATTGTTTCTGTGTATACATAAACACTAGACTGTGATCATAGTGGTCATGCTTGAGCTGCTATCTGAAATTCACTTGTGCTATAGGGTTTGACTAATCTGGATCATACTGACAGCAGTTTCCATTTACTGTATTAGCTCTCTTTGACTGTTAGTGTCATGCGACTCCATCTAGACTTGGAAAACAAAAGCTGTTAAGAAGTACTAGGCACATGAGTCATGCAGAAGAAAACTCATGTGTCATCGCAGGATCTGTGATTTGTCAGCCTAAAGAAATCAGGCCAGGTTGCAGAAGATCCATTTATAAGATGCCAAGAGCACCAAGCATCTAGTGAGAAAGAACGTGCAGTCATTTAATTTTTAATCACATGGGAGAGGAATAGCAAAGAACTGGTCTTTTGAAGCCTCAAGGCGTGCTCTTACTTGGCCTACGTAAGCTTCTCCCTCATTTTTTGTTCCTCTGAATGCCATGCCATGTGTACGAAAGTTCATTCCTAAAAGCTGCTTCCTTTTGTTCCCAGGCAAAGTCCCCTGTGAAGTCAACAGCTTTGGGCTTTTTTCCCTGTTTCTCTCAACTTCAATCTGTGCAGCTGTTATGACTTCCTTAACGCTGGGCAAACTAAAGCTCAAAGTTAAAACCGGGTGCACTTCTTTATTCCTTCCTAGCAAATCTATTTCTTTTAAGTTTTTTCTCAGAATATTGATTGCTGGTAATTTAATGTGTCTCAACTGTGCAAAGCTGTTATGACAGATTCACACGCTATTGCAGTTTTTTATTTCCCCATTCACAGACAAAAATGGAAGCTTTTCCTTGCTGGAAACTGCAATATACAATTCAGCTAGCATCACCCCTGTCTGTAGCCAGATGTTGTAACTTCCAGCAACTGGACTGTTATTTTAAAATAGACCAGTCTGTAATCATTTGACCTGCTCTGTTACACTTCTATGAAAGAATTAGACCAATTAAATGAATCTTTAGGTAGCCAAGCCAAAATTAATTGAGGGATGTGATTAAGTATTTTGAATTCTACACATAAAATTAAGCACGTGCTTAGGTGAGAAGTGGAGAAATGCTTGGGATCCTCAGCATGCTTGCCAGCCACGTCACAGGATCACTTCTGTGAGCTCACTAAGGTCTCTAGTTAACACAGGTAGAAATAAAGTGACCCTGTTTCCTACCTTTCTGCTCACCCCTGGAGCCAGTTCTGTCCCTGTTGGCCTTCATGTTGCCAAGGAAAGCAAAACTATCAGTCCTCTTGCTGCCTGCTGCTGCTTGTCCGTTCTGGGTTGAGCTCACCCCACTGGGGAAGGTGGTCTTTCAGCCAAGGTCTCCACGCTGCTGTGCAGAGTGACATGAAGACCACTATAGGCCCATGGGCAGTACCCACTGTTTTTCCCTGGCTCCCATTGTAAAATAACAACCTCTTTCTGCTGCCAGCCGGTGTGACTCAAGAAGTAGAAATATCTGATGTGGAGGTTCAAACTTAAGTGCTCTAATTAGAGGATGAGAAGGAAGTTATAGAAGGAAAATAAGATCTTATTTGTATTTGATTTGCTTTGAGAAGTCTGTGCTGAATTATGTACACTGTTGAAAAAACATTTTTGAGATTGCAAAGCCAAGTGTGTCCGATGTCAGAAACATTTCTAGTCACCCATGCACCCTGCACTTGGTGCTGGTGAGGGGAGCTTTACCCACACTCTGTAATTTTTGACAGCAGCGTCCCCAGCCTCCTGCCAGAGCATCCCTGCTTCCTGCCCTCACCAGCATTGCCTCACCTCTCCTGGTGTTTGGCCAGCAGGAGGTCAAGGCTTTGGTCAGTGCTTGACTGCTCTCCTGGTTTGAATGAGAGGAACAAATTGAGTGACAAATTACAGGTGGGATGAAATGAAAAGTTCCCAAACCATTCATTGCTCTGGTTTATTAATAGCAAACCTAATTTGTCCTTTCCATAGATTAGGGGAACCGGGTACAGTGGTGTTACAGTAGATAAGCCTTGTCTGTCTTCAAAAAGGTGTTGTGAGGCCCGATGCAGATGCCACTTCAGTCCATGAGATTTTTCCCTGTTGCCTTTCCTGAGGGGACTAGCACTGCTTTCCTTCAGCTGGCTTTCAGCTCAAGTACTGTAGGCAAAAGTGAAAGATTAGATGTGCCACCCAAAGCAAAGTGTGATTTATTCTCTGGTTAGTTGATAGTGATGTGAAATTATCAAGTCCATTGTTAGCGAAAGCCAAAAGCTGGTATGGTTTCAGTCCAGGTGAATTCAAATACATGGCTCCACAGAAACACAACAAAGCACTGCAGTGATAGTTACAGACATCCAGAATAAAGGAGAATTTATGGGTGTGGGGCTTTTTTAATGGCAAAGAAGGGACAGTTTGAAAGAATGGGGAGGAGGGAAGACCTTAAAAAAAATAAATGATCCAACATTCCATATGCAGAGAAAACAATTTCCATGCCTCTTATCAAAAATGTGTTAAATCAGCTAACATTGATATAACTTCAAGCAATTAGGAGCATGCTAATAATGATATGAGTCTTCAGCTGTAAATAATTATGCTGCCTCAAGGCTATGCTTTAATTCTTGGCTTGCTGTATCTATAAACAATAATCAAACTGCAAAGCAAGTTGTGTTGTTTTTGTTCACAATTTGTGAAATGATTTCTGTACCCTACAGTGATGCTGATGGCTATTTTGACCTTCAGGAACTCCGGCCTGTGAGGCTAAGAGCTAATGTGTACTTCCATCGATCTGAGTTACAGGCACACAGCAGGTTACTGTGCCTGTTCTTCACAAGTACGAAAGCTGCTATCGTCAATCAGTGTGTGTTGTGAAAAGGGGGCTTGCTGCTGAGACTCAATAAATAGGGACATTAGGAGGAAATGTTATAATTGCTGCTACCCACATCTTGTTAATGAGTAATGTACAGTTAGACTCCATGCAATTGCAGCTAAACTGTTTATACAATTTATTCTTATGTTGCAACTAACATTTAACATAATGAAGTATCATAATTGCAGCCATTAAAGTCAAGATTAAGAGTTGTTTAATTAGAATTAAGAAAATGTAGAATAGACTTTGAAAATGTAGGGTTTACTGGGTAGAATCTGCAGCATGTAGGGAAATTCAGAGAATGGGTATTAAAGAGCTTTGTTTGTAGAAAAACTGTGCCGATGGGGCGTGATTTTTGTTGCTTACCCCTGCTTTTGGAGCGGCTCTGTTGCAAAATAAACAATGCACTGATGCAGGTGTGAAAATCAAAATGCAGCCTGGCTTCAAGTTCTCACTGATTTTTAAATCCTCGGATCAAATGTAAAATTATATTTATTTACAAGGCGATGCGTATGCTTGACTTCCTATTTCAGTATTGAATCATGCCATCCAAATGCAAAGCCTCTGCTTTCTGTCTAATGCGAACTTGAAACAAGTTTACCATTAATGGGGAATTAGGAAGGGAAGGACTCCTTAGACACAATGCAGAATTATTGTGTATATACAATAAGGGTTTGAAGAATAAAGTGAGTAATTGCTCTCAGCTGTCTTAAAGCACTCTGCAAACACACAGGCAGATTCAGACAAACACTAGTATTCGGGGGGGAAGTATGCAGAAAACTGAGACTAGACCCCTGAAGCAGAAACTGTGCAAGGTATTGGTATTAAATTCCAAGCAACTTTTTGGAAGTGTAACAACATTCAGAGATGGCAGAAGTATCTTAAGGCTTCTAAATAGAATAAAACCCCATGTCAGACTTCTGATGGAGCAGAGCAGACAATACACTGAAAAAGTCATGTTGTTTTTGATACAGCTCAATTAGCTGGGCAAGGCAGCAAGGTGGGATGTCTCTCTCCCAGGAGTGGTACGTCCACAGGAAACACCACCACCGCTATCAGTAACCTCACCTCTATTTAGAGAAAAGGGATTTCCCATATAGTGGCGCAAATAATACTATGGTTTTGGTTTGACTGAGAAGTAAATATCAACAATAGAACCTGTGTTTTGAGAGAAGCAAAACAACTTTAAAACTTTCTTGGCAAAAATTTTGTTTTATTTTCATATCATGATTTTTGGGGTGTTTTTCTCCCCCAATTTGGGGTGGAGGATGCTGAATGTCTGACTACATTTGACATGGGATGAATAATTTGGCATAGAATGGTTAATGGTTTTGTTTTGGGATGCTATGAATTCTCTTGTGAACAGAATTTTGTACAGATCATAATTGGCCAAGAAATGATACTTAGGAATAGCATAATTTTTTATTCTTTTCATTGGTTCTAGAAACTTTTAAGAAAATACGGCTTTCGTGTTACTTTCAGGCTGGATTTTCAACTTTGTAAATGTATCATGGTAAAGATTTCGATAATAGCATATTTGACCAGAGAGTTCCTTAATACTGTAGTCAAATGTGATAATTTATGCAGAGAGTAATTACAGATGAAAAACAAAAACAAAGGCCAATTAGGATGATTACTGCTGTAGTGTCGTATCAAATGAAGTTTTTATCCTTCTTGTTTTCTCTGGAATAAATCACAACATAAACCTGTTGGTCAACATTTTGAAAGAAGGAACTGAACGGCTGTGAATACTGGTGTGATGCTGAAGGTTACTGACAAAGTCAGTGCTGGTTATCTAAGATTTAGAAGCCCATTGATTGCCTTTAGAAGGATGTCTATAAATATGAAATAAAATTGACATTGATTTCCTTTTTGAGGGGAGGAAACCCATGTACTTTAAGATAAGAGCTGTATTACAGTGTATTTGACTAGCTTGCAAGACAGTGAGCTGTGCAGTTGTCTATGTATTTTTGGGTTTCTTTCAATATATATATTAGGAATTCTGTTTCAACTTATTTTAGAAAAACAGCCTTTAAAAATGCTATCACAATGCTAGCTGAAACATGGTAGTCCTGCTCTCTCACGCAGTGTATGCACAGGTAACACGACTTGCTGCTGAAACAGTTTATTTTTGAAAGCTAAGGACCATTTGTAGTTCTGTTGCCTGAATTGTTGGAGACAGATCAAAATACCTCTGTGGTTCTTAACAGGCCATTTTCACTTCGCAATTTATTTCTGATTACCTTTCCTATCCAGAAGGCCGGATTCTGAACTGGCTTTGAAAACAACCCACCCTCTTCCTGTTGTCTGTTAGTTAGCTTGACCTCCCCTTTCTACCCTAAAATTCCAATTCATGTATTTGAGGGAGCTCGTGGCACCAGATGCACTGCCCTCTCTGAACCTCCTCATGGCTGTCACGTACATAGCCAGCAGGAAGCCTAAACCTTAGGGTTACCTGGAAGGGGACTGGAAAGTGACATCTGAGTTATCAAATGAGACCTTGATAATCACAGACAGCACATGACTAATCCAGAGAAAAAAACGGCTTTTCCAAATGCCTCTGAGCACAGGGTCCTGAGATGTGCCATACCCATCTAAAAAGCTATGAAGGCTGGTAAGATGAACTATTCTGGAGGGCTTCTCATCAGTGTCCTAGGTCTCTGCAGCAGCAGGGGATTTTCTAAAGTAGGTTATCCTGTTGGTTGTAGGCAAGGATGAAAAATACCCCACCAGTTGTTGTCAAATGGACCCAAGGGAATTTCTTACCCAACTCTAAACTTGGTGATCAGGTTAGTCCTGCATGAGCAAGACATGCCAGCCAGTCACTGTGGACTTTGTAATAGCACTGGGAGCACCAGTCCACCTTGTCTCCATGTGTGAAATAGCTTTTCTTTCCTCTCTCCTTCCTCAAAATCAAGCTAGGCATGAGAGAGAGAGGAGGAGAAAAAAACTGCCATTGCCCTCTCATTTGTTTGCAGCTGACAACAGAAAGTTTTACTCTAGAGTGCTTTAGATTCCTTATTTTAAGAAAAAATTTACAAAGTTATGGAGTTTAAGGCAGGTATTGTAGAGGTGAAGTAGACAGTTTAAATAATATTTCTCATAAATCAAAATGTATTTGGCATCAATATTCCTGCTGTTCAGAGAGGATCCTTGCCTGGGTAGAGCAGATTTGTTGTTTTAGTTAGCAGAGTCCTTACCAGGATTTATTTTACTATGTAGTTGCATTGGATGTGTTTCTGTGGGATAAAAAATAGGAACCTAATAAGCCCGATGCAAATTGTACATCCATTAAAGCTATTGTGTCCAAGTAGGTAGCACAAAGGGTTTCCAGCCGGGTGCCACCCCACTGCGCAGTGTTGCTGCCGCTCCCTTTGTCCGTGGCGCCCGGGATGCCGGTGTCCTCAGCTGACTCCAGCTGAAGCGGGCGAAACAGCTCTTGGCAGGTCTTCACATCCCACCGCAGGGCTGTGGCCTCAGCCAGAGGGGGATGCTCCAAAATGAAGCCACCCACCCTGCCCCCTCCTCAGTCAGACCTCTGTTGGTACCCTATGAAATGAAATTGCCACGCCTTGTGAAATTATTCCTGTCTTTTATATCTCATTAAAAAGGTCATTTTCCTTTGCTAAACTTGGCCGGATGATAAAAGAAAATAATAGTGCAAAAATAATATTTATCCTTTTGCAGCAGGAGGGAAAAACTAAACCCTGTTACAGTAGGTCTCTTTAGACAGGAGTCCAATGATGACGACTGCAGAGAAGCAATTTTAGTACTTCCCAACGATTACAGGTTTATGGTTCCATAATTATTTAATGCTCATTAGGTATGTCTATCTATGTTTCTTCTAATGCAAGATGTCTTGCTAAGCTAATTTGGAGCGACTCCCTGCCAAATCAATAACAATCTTCTGGCAAATATTATTAAATATTTGTTTGATACCTATTTACAAGTAGGAAAATAATTTTGCTGCCAAAGGATTGTAAATGTGTGAAAAGACCCTCTGACAGCTTACTTCACTCACTGTCTGCAAGCCGGCCTCTGCGTGCCAAACTTGGAAGACTAAGATGAAGAACATAATTAAGGAAACATATGAAGGCTAGCACAGGGTTTGAGATTAATTAGCTGCGCGTCAATAATCTCATCAATATCCGATTAACAAATGACACATTGCCCAATGAAACATATTGATTCATTCACACTCCACACTGTTAATAAATTGAAGCTGCTTTGCTAAATGAGAAAGCTGACAAAATAATAGCTTCCTAATACTTCTCCAGTATTGTGATAAAAACATAAAATTAGCCCAAAGTATACCTAATTTAGCAGTACTGTCACTGCACTTACACAGCTTGTTAACACAATAGCGCGGAAGATTTTTTTTTTGATAGACTGTTAGAATGGATATATTAATACATGGGTGAATACAAAAGTAAAAATGGAAATGTTTTCTGTTTGTTTGGAACAGGGTTCTTAGATGAATGCGTTTTGGCAGAAGTGACGTTAACCTTTTATATAATGTTGGGACTGGAGTTTTAATGGGCATTTTTTGTTAAATAAGATAAAATATTAGTGTATAAGGCTAACGTCCAAAACACAAATTTTGTTTGTCCCTGAGATTTTATGTCCCATTAAGTAGTAGTGGTATCAGTATTTTGCCTTGTAAAGACCAGATGAAAAAATTGTGGGTTTTTATGAGGAGAATTCAGAGAAGTTGATGAAGAAAGCAGGTGTGGAAGTTAAGGATTCCTGCTTTCCCTTCTTTGGACTGAGACACCCAGTCTGCTCCTATGGCAGAAGTTCGTCATAAGAACGGGGAAAAATGTCTGCGAACAACATGTGCTATTCGCTTGTCTTGCTGAACTGCCCAAAGTACACAAAACTAAGGAAAACTCCAGCAGCGTAAAACATTGATAGCTTGTTTTGGCCGTGGGGCTAGTACTACCTCACTGGTTCGTTATGGTACTTGAATGGATATTTGAAAGAATACCATAATGGGGCTACTGCAACAGCAGCTTGTACTGGCTCTGTTAATGCTTCAGTGAAGTGTTTCTGAGCGGGGTGGAGAAGCCACTACATCTTGCAGGGTCTGGACGTGGTTTTGTTTTGCACAGCAACGGGAAAAACCCTTCTCGTGGTTAATGTGGAAGGGGATGCTGTTGTCCATGAGCTGAGATTCAGCTCCCTGGTAGGAGCAGTGATTTGGAATTTTTTGGTTGTTGGTGGTGTTTTTAGTTTGTGTGGTGTTGTGGTTAGTTATGTGTTGTTTTTGTTGTTTTAATTGCAGAACCCTTCCAACCAGGTGGGGAAAGCCTGCCCGGTGACCTTCCTCTCCCTCACCCCCCAGCCGCACCATCTCACCCACTGCCGTAACCCACCCGCCGCGCTCCAGCCCGCTCCGGTTCCCCGTTCTTCCCAGCATCCCCCCCCCCCCCGCGCCCC
>Ga0181612_105652_pt1 | contig 21407 bp, 9 predicted proteins | sample HoacroProtozoa21_FD_119630 | JGI IMG/M metagenome (GOLD analysis project Ga0181612, IMG submission 119630) | Hoatzin crop microbial communities from Cojedes, Venezuel. Combined Assembly of Gp0051906, Gp0051904, Gp0051908
AGGAAACATTTCTTTACTGAAAGAGTGGTCGGACATTGGAACAGGCTGCCCAGGGGAATGGTGGAGTCCCCATCCCTGGAGGTGTTAAAAAACCGTGTAGATAAGGCACTTCAGGACATGGTTTAGTAGGCATGGTGCTGTTGGGCTGATGGTTGGACTCTTAGAGGTCTTTTCCAGCCTATGATTCTATGATTCCGCTCCAGCTGAGATGTTAATGCTGTGTAAAGCAGAAAGATTGCTTCACGTGTCTTTCAGGCCCATACTCATTTTATAGATCCACACTTAATAACTTTTTTTAGAATAGCATGACCATAGTTCAGCTTGTCACACTACATAATCTTCCCCTTTTCCAAAATTGTCCTAAATGCAAAATGGTGGACAACCGATGAGGTATTCTTTTAGTTGTAAAGCCTTCTAGTTTTGAAATATTTAGTATTTTTTAAAGGTTATAGGAAGAGTAACAAATAGTTTTCATTGACTTCATTCTGATTTGTTACTAACAGATTCTAACATTAGCACCTATCTCCAGGTGAAAAAATACATGCTAGTGAAGGATTTGTCCGGTACCTAATGCATCTCTGATTATCAGGAGGAAAATGAGCATAAAGTTCTTTGTCAAAAAAGTTCACATTGAATCCTCTTCTGATAGTACATGCATGCAATCACTCACTTGTATCAACTGTCTAATTCTCATGGAGAAGCTTTAGGGAATAATTCTTTTTAGTGACAATCAAATGCATTCCTTAAATGGTGTTCTCAGTCAACACTAAAAGAGGTGGCGTGATCTAGAATAGTTAGAGCTGAAGGAGCAAAATCTTCATGTTTGACACAGTAAAAAGAAGTGAGGAGAAACAGTAGGCACGGTAGGTGAAAGATACCACTTTGTGGACAAAAGAAACCATTTTAATTTTTATGCTGATTCTGGACTGTTCAGTGTCAGAAAAACATGAATGAGGAAAGAAATCATGTGGAATGGGCAACGTTTGAGGAAAGAACAAGAAATACGTAAAATGGAGGCAAATCTAGCAAGTCTTCAATGCTCCACTTCAGGACTAGAAAGAAATGATAGTTTTGTAAGTGCCTGAGGATGTAGAAACTGAACAGGAAGAACAACATTGGAGGTAATTCAGCTAATATTAGATTAAATTTTAAGCAGAAGAAATCTGTAGCCCTGTGTCTACAAATGTTATCTTACATGGTGGCAATGGGGGACGTTTTTACTGGCTTCTTTGGGAAACTAAGGCTTAAGAAAATAATACCGTTGAATTTTTGCACTGATGGAAATACCCTGGGTCTAAGAAGCTGAACATTGCAGATCTCTGACTTTGCATCTGGATTATTATATCAGAACTTTTCACATGCATTTGTATTAAAAGCTTTGAAGCAGACACTTTCTTCTACTTGCCTAGATTTCAGATAAATTGTTAAAATACTTTTTATACATTTTATTTGAGCCTTGGAATGGTCATCTTTTGGAAAGGTACTAGACACTTGAGACAGAACTGTTGGGTTCTCTCTAATCATGTGGAGTTTATTGGGGGATGAGAGGAAAAGAAGCTATGAGGTTGGAGGGGGAAGGAATATCCCCTTAATTACTCAGCAGCATTTTTAATCTATGCTGTTAAATCACTGGTGACGATGGTATATCATGCATGGGTTACGCAGTTAACCATTACAAAGTCAGGATACCTGTAGAAATCTTTGAAGTCAAGCATGTCCTAATAAGATACAGCATCAGCAGTGTTGAAAGAGCCAGTGATTTTACTTGAGAGAAGGATATAGCTCCGGAACAAAATGATAAATGTAGATTCTGACTAGCTAGCAGCAAAGACTTATGCAAACAAAAGTTTACATATATACAGCTTCAGAAATATTTAAGAATTGTGTGTGCCTATTAGGCCTCTGTTCTTTATATTTAATGAAGTCTTATAGAATGATAAAACTAACATTTAATATTCATTTTTAATTCAGTTATCAGCCTTCTGTCCTTCTTACCCATCAACAGGAAATAGCCGTCAAAAAAATCTGCTTTGGAGAAAGACGCTATTACTGTCAGGCACATGCCCATTGTACATATGGAAATGCATAGATGTAACAGGCTAGAACATTCCCAGATAACAACTGGTGTCTTGTTTCCTCTTTCCCTTCCCAAAGGAGGGATTTTACCATACTGAGATCATGTAGTTGATTAATAAAGCCTTGGCCTGCTGCATTTGTGCCTGTGTTGTGTTGCTTAGTAGTTGCTATACAAAACAAAGTAGTAATGGAAGCGCATTTCTGGGTGTTGAAGGAAATAATTTAAGTGTGATTGCCAGGAAAAGTGACAACAAAGAAGCTACACAATATCCAGTAACAGGGCTTAAACTGTTCTTCCACCAATATAAGAGAAATAGATCCAACTTTGAGGTGTCTGTCCAAACTACAATTAGGAAGAATATCAATTTTTCCTGGCCAAACGTTTTGCAGTTTCAATTGTTGTGTGTTCTCATTACAGAGCTGGTTTTCGAATTTTGCTTTCTGAATCTGAGGCAAAAGTACTCACAGCAAAAGAATCAAGACTGTTCAGGGTTTGGAAATAATCATCTTGGATTGTTCATGGAAGCCCTTCCTCAAATTGCTTGAATTCTGTAGCCTATTTCATATAGGGAAGCAGTCTGTCTCCTTATAAACATACATGGCTGCTCTAAATACTAGTCACCACAATTTTTTTTTATTTGAACAAAAAATGCTTTAACGCGTGCTTTTAGAGTAGAAAATGGGATAAAGTCATCATCTTTAGGATGGCTCCTTGTATCAGTAATCTCTGAAGTAGTAAGGGAAGTTTTCCAGGCAGTTTTGAAAATCTTCTGAGGTAATTCTTCATGGAAAAAATCAAAACTTCAGAAGTGTTCTGAATTAAATAACTGTGCTTTGTAAAAAAGCAAGGTTACAGCAATCTTTCTTTTTTTCTGAAGTGCTCACACTGCGTTTTTCAAGTCTTTTTAGTTTCTAAAGGATGGATTAATTCTCATAGAACTTTTGGTTGACATCAGTAAGTCTCACCACTGTACATTTTCTTTCCTGCAGGTGTAAAGAAACTCTATAGTGAGTGTTTTTTGCCCATTTTAATTATTCTGGAGACACTGTTAGCTGTACAGGTTACTGTATTGTTCTCAGTCCCACACAGTTAGTGGGTTATCTAGCCACAGTCCACATTTTCTGAACAGCTACTTTGGTAGGGACACTGCCTTGTATACTATCAAATTTGGCCTGTTCACTTGGGAAGCTTAGGCTGCTTACCGCATGAGCATTTCTACAGCATCTGGTTCAAGATCTGGCATGCTTTTCTTAACTTAATATCGTACCTAGTCTGTGTCCATACTAATACCTGGTCCTGCAGCAACAGGGTGAGTAACTGTGTGGCTCTTACAGGACGAGTACCACGTTCTTGTCATGGGGGGATTCAGGAGGGGCAATGTGGCAGTATAAATTGGTGGTGCTACCTAAGTTAACAGACAGATCTGCATCGCAGAGCACAGGCAGATAGTCGTAAAAGTCTTGTGGTCCTAGTCATAGCCATTCAGTGTACAGACTGTTTGCATTTCATGCAGATTTAATACTGCAACACATAAGCACATGAGCACGTCTCCTGCGTTGTGCCAGGAACAGCTAAATGGCCAGAGGAGACTTTTTTCCTAATGCACTTTTTCACCTCTAGTTGAAAATACATGTTTGTCAGTGTCAAGAGTGACAAGAGAAGCCTCTAGACTTTGTTTTGATCAGTTTGGTATTGTTTCTGACCCAGCTTTATCTTACCTTGTGTAATAGATGGCTGTTGTAGATGTTTGCAAGCTAATGGTGGAGTCCTTAGCAGTTTCTTTATATTAACAAATCAGCTTCATGTTACTTAAGCTGTTTCCCCCCTTTAAACCTGATTCCCACCACTGTATAATGCCTTAGTCAATCTGTAGCTGTAGCAGTAGCAGTACATTGACCTCTTCAGCGCCTGGATCTTCAGACAGCTGAAAAATGTTCACTGTGTTTTTCAGGATTACATCTCGTAACCTACATCTTGGACAGAAATGTTTAGCAGTGGAGAATCCTGTTAGCTGTTTATCTTGTGCAAGGCTCTTAGGGGATGTTTATACCTGATTTGCACAATAGGTAATTGATAGTTGGGAGCGGGAAGTAGATGTAGGCTCTTCCTCTGTAGTTTCTGTGGAGGCTTCTAAGAACTCAGAGTGGCCACAGAGTTAAATCATCATGTTTTGTATGGAATGGGATTGGGTGAGAAGAGTTTCTGAATCATTGGGAGGACAGAAGGGTTATTAGGGGGCAGGTTAAGCACAGGGCTGTAATTTGACTGCAGTGCAAGGCCAGTTATACTAGTTAGTCTCATCAGCAGTATCGTATTTATTTAAACGGTGTTTTGTTGTTGATTTCCTTTTAGCCTCTGTCTAAAGCTGTCAAGGTAGCCAGCTATCAAAACACAAATTAATTTTTGTGCTTTTTTCCTCAGTGGTTTTGATGCTGTATTGCTAGTGCATTTCTTTCTTTACAATTCTGTTTTTAAAAAGACAAACAAAAACTTGATTATGTCTTGGGGATGTTCAGTATGTACAGTCTGAGCATGGCTGTTGGCTTTCTCCCAGTAGAATGCATAGTTAAATTTGATGTGAAGCATTGAACTTGTTTGTAATTCACCGTGAAAGGAATCTAGTGTTAACTTTCAGAATCTTCGCTATCGTATCTGTTCTGCTTTCTTGAATTGTGGATGGTGAATGTGCACTTTGAAATGCTGTTTGCAGAATTTGATGATGCTTATGTATTTTTTCCCAAGAAGACACTGTAATGCCTATTGGTAGGCTTTTCACTTGTATACACGTAGGTCTGAGGTCCAAACCCCAGGCATGTTTCCACTTGTTTTAGTCATAACACCAGTTACTTTCTGACCTTGCATTAACACTACACATAATACTTTAGAGTCTTTTTTCTCTCATTTGCAGGAGACATTAATAATTTTATCACATTTGTTTTTTCATTGTTAATTCAACAATAGTTTATGACTCTTAATTGTAGTCTTACCTGAAATGTGCAGTTCTGAGCTTGCTGAGTGCTTTCGCCTTGGACCATGTCTAACACTTGTAGAGGCAGAATAGAATCACCTGCATGAACTCAGGGTGACCATGCAGTTTCCTACAGCACACATACTTTCCTTGTGTCCCTGGAATATCATTTGTTTTAATCTATTTGCATGCACTGATTCTCAAGAAGTGAAGATACCTAGCTGTATTAGGAAAGTGGAGTAACTTTGTGCATTCTTCTTGCACTCCAAACTACTACTTTTAATACTGATTAATGTGATCAACCTAAAGCAAAAGAGTTTTCTGGATACTGGTGAAACCAGTACTAGGCACCATCACTGTTCAGAAGCTGATCTCACTTGAGTTGTACTAATGCATCACTGACTCCTGGTGTGGGAGTTGTTTTTAGTAAGTTGTTTCCCATATGGAGAGGATTATATAGCCCTATGCCAAGCTTTCATCTGAAGAGTATTGTCTGTGTTATTCCAAGTTGTCTGCACATAAATAGAATGCAATAATGGATTCATTATTTAGGATTAAATCTCAATAGACTAATGGTTTTGACTGAGCAATGGAGCACTTATGCTGCATGTAGCTGGATGGTCGTTCAATGGTTTTGTTTCAGTTGTAACTTAATTTTGTCTTCAGGCAGCTTCTCTGATACTTTTTGCTTAAATGGATAATGAATATTCAAAACCCCTGTAGCTTCAACAGTGGTACTACTCAGTTGCAGATAAGGGAAGGAGGGTAGCCTTTTTAATATTCTGAAGGGTAAAAATGAAAATCTTATGGAAAGATGAGATTCTTATGAGCTTCTAAATTTGAACTTGTTTTTGGTAGTGTTTTTTATTTCCCCTTCACACCCTCCCTAAATACAACTAATTGCTAGTAAACAGTTGTTTCACCGGGTAATATAGTTAGCAGGGTTTTACTTTATAAAACTTGAAAATCCTAGGATGTTAATGGTTTTCATAGTAAGGTCGTGACACACAAGATGTAATCTGACTAGAACTTGTGAAAGAGCAGGATTTCTAGTTCCTGAGAGTCATTAAAAAAAAAAAACAAACGAACAAAACCAACAGTTAGGTTTATCTTAACTTGTATCAAAACCAGTATTTCTTCAAGTTTCTTCTTGAAATCAAAGTAGTGTGACCTTTCAGCTGTCTGAAGCTGGCACTTCAGCCTATAGAGAGGTGAAGCTTGTGCTGGCTCAGCTATGGGAGAGGGAAGGGGCAGGACACCTGGCTCCAGTGAAGATTCACAGCTTCTACCTCCTTGTGGCAAACCCTTGGACTGTGCCCCAGCTGCGTGCGCAGCAAGCAACACTGGCTCTGCCAGGGTTCTTGGGGCTTCTGGGCATCCTAAGGTATAATCAGAATAAAAAGTCTCAGTTAATCAAGGGTTGCAGGCTTTATAGAAAAGCATGAAAAGTATTATATAGCTGCCTGCATGAGCTGTAGATGCTGCTGGAGAGATGGATGCTTAGTTCTGGGTTTCTCATCATCTTTTTTCCTCAGGTGTTCCGTCCTTGTAACTGTTCAAGAGCAGCTGCAGGACTTTTCAAGACACTTCGAGCTCTAACAGTGTGCGTCTTCCCAATAAGTTTGTCAAAAAGATTGCACTTCAGTGCATAACATAGAAACAAATTGCTGTCAAGTTCTGTCTTGTGCCTGTGTGCATTTACTTCAAAATAAGGCTACAAATGTTTTAGGGTGCTTTTGGGGTTGTAGGTTCATTATATAGCATCTTCCTACCATAGCCCTGTTAGTGTCCTAGGCTTGTTTCTGAAGGATTGTTTAGTTGTAAAAAGTATTGTCTTACTGTGCAGAAAACAACTGCTTAGAGCTTTGGGATCTCACCATCCAGTGCCACTTGTACGCTGGAATGGTGAATGCTCCAGGGGTAAATCTGTTAGTGGTCCATGTTGTTACTGTTTCCAGGTGCATTCTTTAATACTAGAGTAATCTAACTATATTGTATCCTACTGCTGAAAGATAAGAAATTGAGAAGCAGGAGGAAATTCTAGGTGTTAGCTGACCACAGAGGTGACGGTCATGCTTTAGAATTTGTGAGATATTTAGCTGTTAAGCATTCCTCATTTAGTTGTAAGAAAGCATCCAGAAATATGACGACTGCCCAATTTGTATATCAAAGCACTAAATTTAACTTTAATATTGCCACCAGAGGGCAGCATGTTACATGAGCTGGCAGTGCAGAACCTGAACAATTCTGATTTTAAGCAAAGACAAACTCGTAAAATCTGAGTTTGAAAAGGTACTAGTGATTCATTTACAAGTTGTTCCTGTTATGTTCAGCTTGTTAGTTAAGTCCTCATGTACTTGTCATGGCATTAGCTTTCTGCAAAAGAGAAGTGACGTTATTGACATCTGCCAAGTAAAAACCAAATGTATCTGTTCTCTAACTCTCATTCTGGTGCTCTTAGCTTATCATTACTCCTGCATACAACTTCCATAAGACAGAGGTATCGGGAACTTCTTCCCTTACTTCTTGCGTTGTTTTTACCAGTTATAGGATTCATTCTTCCTGGTTTTGTCTCAAGGGTAGTAAACCTACATTACTTGTTTATTTTGTGTGATAACATGGATGTTCAAGTTGATTTAATTCTGTGTTTTTAGGATTACTTTATCTTAAATGCAGCATCTGTAGTGTTTAGTAGTTGGGTTTCTGTGTTTTGGGTTGTTTGGGGTATTTTTGAGGTGACCATTGTGAGACTTCTTGATTCCTATGTAGCAATATGATCTAGGAAACTCCTTATACAAATCATCTAAAGTGATTTATACTGGTATATTGTGACTCAAAAACCTCCTTCGTTAGCTTTGCAGTAGGTGCAGGTGTGACACGACAGGCAGATCACATCTTGCAAGACTCACTTTGCCACTTGTACAGTAATGTAATTTTCCTCAGCGGGGTATTACTATTGAGAACCTAGTTATAATGTGAACACAGTTGAAAAGCATGGTGTATTAAAATAAATCACTGAATAACTTGTATCCAACCTTTTTTAATGCTGTGGTACAGATATATATATATACACAGTAGTCTCATGCATTAAAGCATCAGTAGTTTGTGATTTAGAAGGATTAAAACCAAGAGTTAAATATTAAAAATATAGACATTTTCTTGAAGTTACACTGTTTTCTCAAATTTTCCTGTAGTCTAGAACTTTTATATTTAGAAGTCTAACATACTGTTTATGCAGAAGTCTCTCTCCTGATGAAGTCTCTTCTCTTTGAGTAATGGAGGTAGTGTTCTAGGGCCTTGCTGTCTTTCAGGTGACTGAGTATAAATCCAGATTGAATCTGGTACTGCTTCTCCTGGGGTGGTGAAAATAAACCTGGAACTGAGCTGATCTGGGGTGGAAGTGCTCGAGTATCTTTATATAGTGTTTTAGTAACGGGAGCACTGGGGGAATGTACAGTGCAACGCAGTGGACTTGGTAGGCAGCCAGCTGAGTCCGTGTGGGCTTACTGGTCGAGGTCTTGTGTTGTGTGGAAGTGACTAATCTGCGCCTGGATCCAAGTTGGTGTGTGAAGTGCTACAGCTGTGTTCCTGCAGTCCCCTGCACACGGTCTAATAAATCCAAACTGGATTTGAGGGGAAGCTGCTCTGTCTTTCTGCATCCATGGCTCGGTTAATCTGCAAACAAGATAAACTGCCCATAAATAACTGAGAGTTTATACTATACTGCGAGTTCCAGATAAGAGTTAGAACATGCAGCATTAAGAGAGACTTCTAGAAGTCATCAGTTATACCAAGTTCACCTGCTTGTCCTTGCTAATTGGGGCACTAGCATGCAGTGCCAAAATCTGATATGGTGGTATTAAAGTGAGTAGACGGCTCTGTTTTCCATAAAGTTCTCAGGTGGTTATTTTGAGTCCATTTACACTTTGAAGCTTAAGCTACCTTAAAGTACATGGATGCAAGAAACAAATGGAAGTCTCAAGGGATGCAATTCTCTTTTCATGGCTGATTAGTAGTAATTTTTCAGAATCCATACCAACTGAAGAAGACATGAGGTAGATTTATTATGTGCTATATGCTTGTGAAACCGTTGTTTTCAAACAGGAATTATTTATGGGACCCAGTGTAGCCTAGCATTTTGCCATGCGGAATAACAGTATGTGCTGTTTTAACACTAATACGTGGCGCAGCAGAATCACTGGTGGCAATGTGGTAGTCAGATTATGTCTTTTTCTAGACAACTGAAAGAATGGAACCGAGATGAATGGAATATTTGGATTTTTCAGATTAATGGTTTCTTAGGCAATATGTTTAATATTAAAATAGACTGTACTGAAGTCGGTATGCTTTTTTGCTTTGTACAGTACATGTCTAATAAGTATGTTGAGGGGAGGGGGTTGAGTGTTGTTAAATCACCCTGTTTTCCAGTGCATTTGAGTATTTTTTGTAAGGATAGATGCGTTCCTGTGTTGATCTGTTCTTGAGTGCAGCATCCAGAAGATACTTCGTACTCAGTTGTGTTAGTCTTGAGTTTCTAGTCAGTCAAAATGCTAGTTTTGTTGGTCTAAAGTAATTTTTTGTAGATCCAATGTAATTCTCATGAAATTAGTTCTAAGAGCCTAGACATACTTAGCCAACATCTTCTAGAATTGTTAGAAGTGTCAGTTGTTAAGTGCTTGTTTACATGAAGTTATCATAACACATTTTTAAGACTTCAAGTTCTGTTTAATGTCCCACTGAAATAGAAGCAAGTATCCTCACAGATTCCAGCTGTGTGAATTTCCAAAGTTTTTGCCTTCTGCCTTTCAGTAGGCCCATGTATGAGGCCATTACAATAATTAGTGTGTTATCAGAAACCAAGATAAGTTTCAATATTTTTTTCTTACATTGAAAACTTCAATTTCTGAGGAATTTGAATCGATTCATAGTTGGCCGTAAGCCAGTTTTTCTCCTTAACTCTAACGCGTGTTTGAAAAACGAACTCACTTCCTAAGTACCTTGTGAATCTGCAATGATTAATTCTTCTCATTATTTTGCTGCAAATTCTCATGACCCTCTGTGATGATTCGATCACCCACTTAGAGTTTATGCATATTCATATCTTTCTGCTCCTGCCGCAGTCGTTCAAGTCTCCTTCACTGGCTGTGGTGTGTGCTTGGTGCAGTAATTGAGCTGCAGTAGATTGATTACTCTGGGGAGCTGTAAGGCCTTTAAAGGTGAAAACATATCAGTCCTGTTAATTAGGAAACAAAGCTCTGGTGGCAAGTTCAGCAGTCAAATGGTTCCAGTGTAGAAATGAGGAAAGGTATGATTTGTTCCTCTCCATGAACCCTGTTTACTTTTTTATATTTGAATTAGATCTGTATTTGCTGTAATAAGCTTGTGCAGAAGATAGCATATCTTGTATGACTGCACGGTGTGGGTATTTTAAAACAAAAAGAGCTGTATGTTTGATATTGATTGTAATTATTAGCTGCTGTTAATCACCTCTTAAATTATACATTATTCTAGGCATTACTTGACCTATAAAGTTAAATGAGAGATGAAAAATGGAATTGTTGGTTGTAAACTTTAACCAAAAACATTTGTCATTCACTTGTTCAGACCTGAATGTCAAAGTCTTTTCCCTGAATTAAAACAATAGATTTTCAGAAGTCATAATAAAACCTGGGGCCTCTCCTTTCTACTATTAAGGTGTCTATTGCCTATTGTGTGCAAGATTAATTAAAAAGAATACGTTCTTAAAATTAGGTGAATATTAAATGATAGCATAAGGTTTCACCCAGCAGACAGCATCCTTACATCATCATTGTAAGTACCCTGTGGTTTTATGTTGCTAAGCACTCTAATCTAGAGTGGCCTATTACAAAGATATTAAGGGTGGAGGAAACCATCTGCCACACAATCTATCCATAAGGGTCAGAAATAAATAATTTAAAAGTAATTTATATATCTAAACCCCCACTTTTTTCCTGTAATTACTGGACAACAGATTGTAGAATACAGATGTTATGAAAATGCCACTGTTTTTGTAAACAGCGTATGATCCATAGCTACTTCAGGATAGGTTGTAGGATGCTGTTGTCATACCTGCTCGTGCTGAGGTCAGGAAGAAGAGTCTTGCTGAAACAACTGCTTGTGAGATTGGACTCAATTACTGCATCTTACACCAAAGGATATTGCATTCAGTGTTTGTTTTTTTTTCTCCTCTATTTTAGGCATTTATTAACACTGCAAAGGAGATCTATGAGAAAATCCAGGAAGGAGTTTTTGACATTAATAATGAGGTAACTCTTAGTACTCTGAACACTTTTTTGTTTGTTTGTTTTTTAAATGTACAAAATTCACCTTCCCTAGAAGGTGGACAGTAAAATATTTGTCTGTTCCATTTGGCTATAGAATTGTCTGCAATTGTGATAAAAATGGATTAAAATAAGTGACCCTATCCATCCATGAAGCATCACAAAATAATATAAATCCCCAAAAGAGAAGAAAATCCACTTTCATCCACTTCTCCATATGGTGTCATCTGTTTTCAAAGATAATTTTCCACTATGTAAATGGGGGACCATGTTGATATGCCAGATGCACTCCATGAGCTGTCCAGTGTAGGGGAGGGATTGCTTTGAGAGTTACATAAAAGACTTTTGAAATGTTCCTGGGTTAGGTGGCTGGATTCTGTGGGGAATAAAAGATTAGCCATTTTGCCTATGCACATTACTGAAATTACAGATTATCGGAGCCTGTCTCTTCGCTTGTTTGGGGTGGGGGTGGGGAGGTGGAGCGGAGAGCACTTTTGTAATGCAAGAGCGTAGAAAGACCTATAATGTCTCTCTTGAATTTTGAAGTGGTTGTGCTGTTGAAAGTCTTGAGCAGTTAGGAGTGACATTCATGGCCATAGAGAAAGCAGATTCAAATTCAGTGGTAGTAAATAAGTAGTAGGATCATAAAGAAATGTTAGGATTGTATAAGCTCTCAGTTAACGCTTACATAAAAAGGCACACCACATAAAATTTAAATTTGACAGTGTGAAGTTGTCGGTCCTTTCTGGTGCCCAAGTTTTTTTTGTCTTGCATGTCCCTAAATACCGTTGCCGAGGCATTTAGTGAAACCACATGTGAAAATTTGCACCGCCACTCTGTTCTGTATCTGTTCCGTGAATAGGAGTGTTCTCTGTCTGGGACTGTCAGTCTGACACTTCTCTGAAGCATTACAGTCCTTGCAGAATTGGTCGGAGAGCAGTGAAGGGAGTTGGTGGGACTCCATTAAATAGCTTCACCTCTTTTTACTTAATATATTTCAACATGAGAAAATTTAGACTATTAAAAATATTGCTCTTGTGACTTCAGAGAGGAAATAATGAGAAACCTCAGTAGTACGCAAATTATTTGTGTTAGGAAACTTGTAGCTAAACAAGACTCGAATAGTAATTCTTCAAAGATACTAGTTCTGACTGGAAAATGTCAGTGCTTTTACATGGTGTTTTGGTGAAACACTTCTTAAATTCCGTCCAGTGATGGAAATATTAACATTTTCCTGAATGTTTTTCCTAGAGAAAATGCACTCAATAGTGCAATATAAATTGGACGGTAATCAGAGTGTCTGAAAAAGCGTGCTCATTGTATCTGTCGAGTTTCATATAGTAGCTGACTGCTTTACTGTGCCTTATGGAGCTTTGATTGCAATATGCTGTCAAGAGCCAACAGTCCGTGCTATTTATTTGGCTTTATGCCAAGTCTGGCTCCTTGATTCCTCAAGAAGTTGCTATCAGCCCAGAGGGGGCAAAACCAATGAGCCATAGGGCATGCTTTTTATTAAAGAGGAGTCAAAGAGCGAAAAGAAACCACATCAGCTGCTGTCAATACTGAGCCAGTGCCAGAAACCCCAAGGCTACTACTGTTGCAGAACAACTGCCAAGCACTATAAATCTGAGATTTACTGTGACGCAAAGTTTCCTTAAGAGCTTAATTTCTGAAGCTACTGTATTACTTTGAGAAAAGTGCTGTATTTTTAGGTAGAATCCACTTGAGGGAGTGAGGGTTAAGATGTAAGTGTGATTTTGATGAATGAAAGAGCTACGCTGTGTGTGGGTTCCTGGCAAGGAGCCATGTCTTTCGGGATCATGGAAATTATTGATGACACAGAACACTCGTATGCCCTTAGCCTCTACAGCTGATTCAACACAGAAAGAAATGCTGTCTAGAGAAGAAAAGTTTTGTATTAAACTATTAAACTAGTGGAGATTTTGGTGAGACGGGAGAGGTTACATGTTCCTAGCAAAGCCTGTGTGTTTTTAAAGCCTTTTGCCAAGTAGTGCTCAAATACGGTTCTTGCTCTGTGTTTTTGTGTTAGGAGTTTAAGGGACAGAGTTTAACACTGAGATAAAATTTAAATGAGAAGAGCAGCATCTTCCTTTAAATTATATTTAATCATCAAAGACGTGCTAAAAATATATATAAATGTTACTGTATTTATTGCATACATTACGAGAACTTGCTTTGTGATCTTCTGGGGGGGGGAAAGCTTTTCAAGTATGTTACTGTTGTAAAATAATTACACTGTGTATTAAACTTCATTTCAGGCAAATGGCATAAAAATTGGCCCTCAACATGCTGCTACTAATGCAACGCTTGCAGGCAATCAGGGAGGACAACAAGCTGGAGGAGGCTGCTGTTGAGCCTGTTTTTACTTTCTAGCTGCCTGGATGGGGCCTACTAACTTGTTTGTTCCCTCCTCCCTTCCCTCCCCCTGCCCCGCTCGCCTCCACTTCGATTCAACTGAGACATGAAACTTGTAAGTTGGTTTCCTGTTGCAGAAGAAGACTTTATCCTTCAAATTCTTGTATAACTTTGAATAAATGGTTAATGTTCACTTAAAGACAGATTTTGGAGATTGTATTCATATCTATTTACATTTGATTTCTAGGTCAATTGGTGTGATTATTTTTGTTGAATGTTGTCTTGTGCCCTTGACTACGAACTGAATTGTATTAAACACTACAAAGTCATCTGAGTATTTTAATCAGTTTGTGTAGTTAGGTTTCCCAGCTCCTGCGGTTACCTAATGTTTAATATTGTAGAGCTGTCCTCAAGTTTTTTGTCAGTTTTCAAGGCTGTTAAGAGAAGCGGAAGGACTCTTTTAATTCTGTATTTATCACTTTCTGTATATATAGTTTAATAACCTGCTTGGGTGTACTTGCCAAGCTAGAATTCTTTAATGCATTTGCATAAATTCTATACTACTTAGAGCTTGAAAACTACAGAAGCATTAATAGAAATTGCTTGGACGCTAAATTTTAAGCCTTTTTGACATTGTTAGCATGTTCATCCTCCCCTGTCATTATTCTGAAGTCCAAGAGAAATGCTTAATGTATATTACTAGAGGCTACATACGTGCTATCTATTTTAATGCCAAATGTTTGCTGTTTGTCCACAATTTCCACAGCACCTCTTCAGAAATGGATTAGCTGTTTGCCTTAATGAATACTATAGGTAAATACAGAGTATGAATGAGAAGTGGAGGAGGAGTTGATAAATTTAAAATGGCACATTATAAAAACGTTAATCTTTTCTTAATGTTTTTTCTTGTTTACCACTTGATTTCTAGGTATATTTTTCATGCAAGGACAGTTTTTCAACCTAAATGTACAGTGGTTGTGTAAAGTTTTCTTTTAGTGACAACTTGTAATCCTAAATATATGGTAAGCATCTTGTCTATTGTGAAGAGGGTGTGAAAATAAAATCTGCCAGTTTGGAAATCTTGATGAAAATCAAAACTAGAAATGGTTTGGTACTTATTATGGTGGGAGGCGGGGGGGGACGTTCTGCCTCAAATGAAAGGGTTGCAACAGTACAAAACCATGTCCTGTGTTTAAGTGTTTATTTGGTAAAGTACAGAATATTCTTGTCACTTTTCCTACAAGTGAGGAAACAACTGTGTTTCCACCTCATCCTATTTATATCAATTGCAGATAAAAGGGTGACACTAATGCTAGGCCATGCTTCGTGTATGTAGAAAAACAAGAGGCGGGGGGGGAGTGACTGCAAAACTTCTGTCTTACTGGACCAGTACTGACTGCAACACAACATGGGGGGCATGGAACCTCATGTCATCCATTCTTATTGTCGGAACTTTAATATCAGAAGTGAATAAACTTCAGCCTCACAGGTGTAACATAGCAGTGGTTCTGAGATTAAATAAAGTTTTAAAAAGTGTGGAACCTTTTTCTTTGTATCTGGGGGAAGTCTGGGGGAAGGGACAACATTCAGGAGCATTATAAGCAATGTGATATAATAGTTTCAACTGTTTAAATTCTTAAGAGGTTACTCCATTTACATACTTTAAACTCTTAACTGTTTATTATATGATGTTTTCATTTATAAAACACAACCACTTACTGTTTCAGTTGAAGTCTGAAAATTGTGTTGCGTGACAGTAAAACCATAGGACTGAGTTGAACTGATGCTGAGGGAAAACGGGCTTGTAGTAACTAGATGCTCACAAGAAGGAATGAACAAACAACACTACTTGCCTGAATTAACTGCTTGAAGACTTTTTTGAACTGGCAACATTGCAGAACTCCATTGCTTGAGATGAGATGGGAGAAAAGCATGCTCTTCTATAGCAGCCTCAGCTGCATTAGGAATGGGAGTAAATTCTCTTATCCATAAAAAAATGCCCCTGTTAAGGGAGCAGAGGAGGGGAATTTGTACTTTATCCTGAGAAGAACAAAAATGTATGTTGTTTTAAGTGGTGATGATTTACAAAGCTAAAGCTTCTGCTGGCCGCTCATTTTCTGAAAACATGGAAGACGTATAGAATGGACCAGCAATCCAGGGCTACAATAGCCAAGAGTCACCAGCACTTCTGGGGGAGGTGAAGGGCAGGAGGAATGTGCTGTGAGTTCCTGTAGTCATGTGTGCGTATTGATTTTTGATCCTGCTGGTTGGTCCTGGCTTAGATGCCAGTCTTACACTGTGCATTATATAAAAATCCAGTACTTTCAAAGATGAGCTGGGGTGAAACTGCTGTTTCCTTGCATTCTGCTGGCTTTTTGTCACAAGCTTTGTGCATATGTAATCCTTTTGTTGCCAGTTAGAAATCTGTGTATTTCTGTAGTTTTTTGAGAAGCTACTGGTCCTATTTTATCCTATTACAACCTGAAAATTATATAGCCCAGAACTTAGGCAGCAGGGTGTACTTCTAGAGCATGTGCTTTACAGGGTTGTTCTTTCACAGGTTTCAGTTTTACTTGTACACGAGTGACTGATAACTTCCCTAGTTTTCATGTTGAATTCCAGTTGCTTTTATTGGTTGCATTTTCATAACCAAAGAATTAAAACATTTCATTATTGCCCAGCAGCATGTACAGCTGTTATATGTAATGTAAGACTACTATTGATACTGAAAAATCATACCATAGTGCTGTTTCTCTGTACTCCCAGTTCAGCACATGGTAAAAACCATAGTTAACTTACAAAAGAGTAAATTTGGAGTGACAAATCCTCCAAGCATGATTTTAAGACTTGTCTCTTATTTCTACTTAGAATTAGAAGCTCCAGGAATTTTGGCAGTCATTTAAGAAAGATTAACGCTCCTCCTCAGTCTTATATCTGTGTTTCTGTTGACTTCAATCATTCTGATTTATTTTTGTGCGAGATAGCAGTGACTTAAGGTAAATGACTGCCAACGCACACACGGGTAAGCTAAAATAACAAGAAGCTGGCTGAAGCCCCTAGCAGGCGGCAAGTGCTCCTTTCCCTGCTCCAGAGCTGGCTCCTTTCTGCTGCGTTACCCTTCCAGTGACACCTGGTTCATTGTGGCGTTGAGCAGCTGAAGAGCCTTCAACTCACTATTTATGTATTGGTGGGGTTGGGAGAGCACAGATTAGTTATAGTTGAAATGGCGTATGTTTGAGTTGGGGAAGTTATTTCTGCCTTAAGTTTACCTGTGACTGTTAGAGCACTAAATCGGTTCTTGGGAAGAAAGGAAAACCTCCTGTCGGGCTCTAAGCTGCAGTTAAACTGAATCTGAGTGAAAAAAATGTGCATTAAAAAAAACCTTAGAAATATCACAACACCATTTTTGGCACTAAAGGATTTTTATTTTTAAGTAATCATTCCATATGAGGGCACCCCACTACGCCTGCGTTTTTCTCAAAGTTGTTACCAGTGGGGTATTGCCTTTGTAAGCGCTGAAGCCTGAGATGATGATTCTTCTTGATGGACTATTCTTTTGACACTAGTCATTGTCCTACAGCTTTCTTCTTAGGTTTGGTTGGCTGGGTGGGCTTTTTCCCCCATCCTAAATCCAGTTTCTCTTGTGTGTTATCTCCTTTTGTCGTGTCTGTTCTGGTACTCTTTCATTCAAACCGAATCCAGTGAGCTAGGTGCTGCTCTCCGTCTTCATTGCCCCACCTCTGCTATACCTACACTTAAGGGAATTTGTCCCATGTGGGGCATTTGCTTTGGAGATGGAAGGGTGGGGCAGAGGGAGAGAGGGGTATAGTATCTTGCTGCAAGGTATAAAATCATAAGGGAAGTATTGCATGGGTTCTGCTGCTTGTTACACACACTATGTGTACTGCTGGGGGGGGGGGCTGGGATATTTAAATAATTTGCCTAATGCTCTTCCACTCTTGCATGGGAGGAGATAGGGGAGAAGGAGGAAGACTAACAGGTTTTATTTGAGTATCTTAATAAATTTGTTTGCTGCTATCGCACTTATGATTTATATGTACTTAATGTTCCCCCCTAAAATCTCTGGGTTTTCTTCTGCCACGTTACTACAATGTAACAGTATGCAGTGGTGATTTATTTTAGTACGGTACTGAAATCTCCATTTGTAAATAATCCAGGCTGCTGCTGTGTAAGTAGCTGATGAAATGTCTTTACTGGGTCTGCTGCATATGAAAGAAACCACAACATTAGGCAATAAAAACTACTAACAGAATGTTACGAAACCCAAGACCATGACAAAAAACCAGTACGTTGTGGATCCATCATTTTTATTCTTGGGACAGATTTTATTATTTTTGGAACTATTACAAGACTTATGTTAAATATTGTGGATGATAAGAGGAAACAGACTCTTGGCAAACATGGAAAACCAATTACAGCATATTACCCTCTTCCCCTTCCAGTAAAGGAGGGGCGAAGCTACAAGTTTATTCTTTGCTTAGCAGCTGGAGGAGGAGGGGGGTGGGGGGAACTGTTCCTGCCTTAGGATTGCTGTGAGGAAGGAGGTTGTTGCTGTAGTGATCTTACCGTGGGCCATCCCAACTGGCAAAGGCGAAACCAGTGTGCTCCAGCCAGTTTTACCCCAGTCTAAAAAAGTGCACTGTTGTCGTGGGAGCACTGCTTAAAGGAATCGCGGTACTATCAGATAGACAGTTCACTTAAAAGTAAATTTTAAAAAATAGTGTTTGGTTGCAACCTTCAATACTGCAAATCTCCCCGTCGTGGTGATGAGTATTTCTGAAAACTTGCTCTGACAAATGAACGGGAAGATGTATCCGATGCTCGGACACAGGATTTAACTGCTGCAGCCCGTGGCCCTGAGTGACACAGAGGTGAAGTGAGGTGTAGAGAAAATCTGCTCAGAAGTCTAGAATCCAGTCTACTCCCGTGTCTGCACATCCGTTGGAATTCCTATCCTGAATTACAGTTCTGGTAAAATGGTCCATGGCAGCATGAATGTAGATGAATCAATGCATCGACATGTTTTGAGTTCTCTTCCCCCTACAGCATACTTACGATTTTTAAAATTCCATCTTTAAAGAGTGAGAGATATAAATGTTTATATTGGGCAGAATCTTGTTGATGGTTGGGACTACGGTACATTTGGTGTAACTTACAGCAAGGATCTCATTAGCCTTTCTTACTTCAGCAAAGCCCCGTGCCATGTATCAGACTGACTGGAAGCTGATTGTTTACTTTTCCTAGACTTGGGGACTTTCCTGCCTCCCACTGTTTTACATCTAAGTGGGAGGACAGCACAAAAAAGACCAAGGCACAGTTCTAATACTTTAACTTCGGTAATGTTAAATTGACAATTGTCAAGTAAATAGTATGTTTTCTGATTATGGCTTGGGAAAACATTTTCAGATGCAGGAAATATCAGAAGTAATGTGACTTGTAAGACAGCTAAATGCCAAGGGTCCTTGGGAAGACTCAAACCTGCGGGGTTGCCTGCAGTCGCCCACGAAGAAGGTGAGGGGAGAGGCTGCGGGTTGGCCGAGCGTGTCCCAGCAGCCGGACGCTGCCCCCTGGGACGGGGTGGCTGCTCCAGATCCGCAGCGCTGGGCTGGCTGCCATGAAGGAAATTTGACATTTGGACACCCTATTGCCAGGTGCACACTTGGCAGCGCTCGGACCGGGGTTCAGGCAGCTTCCAGCCTTTGAGGACACGTGCCCGTGGTTTTTAGCAGAGATGGGAACAGAAGCAGTGGCAGAGGGCACAGGGCAAATAAACTTGTCAAGCGCTGGCTCAAAAAATACCTCAGACACCCACCTGGGATTGCTGTATACAAATACAGCAAAGCTTCGTCTTGAATGGAGGTGGAAGCAGATTTGGGGTGGGGTTTTTTTTCTTTTTTTCTGTCACATTTTAGTGTGTGAGGATAACTGGACCTTACTCATGGGTTGCTGGTTAGGTTCAGGTCAACAGTACTTCAGCTGGAGAATATCAGAACAAAAAAGAATTTGTTTCTGGTGTCCCCAAGAGTGAAGCCAGCCCCTTCTAAGCAAAGTGTGACTGACCGACCTAAGCTAGCGGGTCTCCGGCGAAGGTCCGTCAGCCATCAGAGCCGTGCAACAATCCAGCAGACAGGCTGTGCTGATTCTCCTGGCCTTGTGGTCTTCAACTCTCCTCTCACAAGTAAAATGTTCCCACACAGAAACTTCACCGTTTGCGGTGTCTCCCATCGCTGTTGCTGTGAAGCAGAAATGAAGTTTGGAAAGTAAAATATGTGCAATATTGAAATACTGTTTTGGGATGTCTTTCTGTAGAGCCAAGTAACTGCAGAGAAAAGGGCATCCATACCACTGAGGAACGTCTAGCTTGTACAGTTACGTCACAGCGCCAGCCTGCGGGACTGGCCGCTCATCGTAAATTAATACTCTGGCGTTTGCTCTGGATTCCTATACAGGTCTGATGCTTTTATTTCCAGTTTCCAAAGCTCCACATCTTGTTTCTTGAGTGTTTGTTCACATCTGCTGTGCCTCACTTCTCTTCCTTTTTGTTACTTCTCCCACGTTTTCCTTTCCTGCTTGGAGTTTCAGGGTGGGTATCTGTTTAGGGGGGGAATGACTCAAGCGAAGGAGCAGCATATTTACAGGTCTCTGTTCTTCTGGAAGACCTTTATTAATTGTCACTGGTAAAAAACCTTAGTTTGTCTACTTTGGATGAAGTGATGCTTGTGACAATGCCACTATATAAACTTAACATACGTTGCTGGTCGTAGGCCCACCTAACTTCACTCTGCTCAGGACCTGAGAGACATATAGCACGCGCGAGGAAGCTTACAGAGCTGCGCCTGACGTAGACGTGCAGCAAAGGGCTGGGCAGCCACAGCCAGCGGTGGGAGCCCTGGGCACGGAGCACGAGGCGGTCTGCAAGGCCGAAGGTCTGTCTGAGGGACAGGCCGGCACGGAGGCTGCGAAATCCGCTCTCCTAGGTCGTGCCCCAGCAGCAGGCGGCCTCAGGACAAGCACGGAAGGAAAATGCAGTTGCCATTAGCAACTTTTTGGCCAAGCACCATCCGCGTGGTGGAGGGGTTTCTGTTTGCTTTGGGCTTTATTTTGAAGGTGCTCATAACTTCATTCCGCCCTGCTGGCTTTCCGGTTGAATTCAGCTGCTGTGCAAGGCAAAAAGCGTTTTTCGTTCAACGTCAGACGAACTCTGAAGGTCGAAAGCTGTCAGGTAAAGAGGATCCGTTCAGGGCTGCAGCAGAGGAGCAGCCGCCGCCGAAACTCTTCCTTCGTGAGCCAGGGAATGAGCTTGCCTGCTGCGTGACAGAGGAGCCGTCCCCGTCCCTCCCTCGTCGCCGGGGCACAGCCGCCCCCCCTTCCCGCTCCCCGAGGGCCGAGGCATCTCTTTGGGGTAGGCCAGCAGCAGCGCGACGCTCCCCGGGCTCCTCGGGCGCCATGGCCGTTGGCTCCAGACCCCGCCACCATTGCTCGAGAGCCGCTCGGGTGCCGTGAGGTGACTCTTCCTCCCGGCGCCCTGCCCTGTGACGAGGACCACACGCTCCGACCGTGAGCCAGGGCAGGGAGCGGAAAAAAGCGTGCCCCGGCGTCCCGGTGCCGGAACTCCCTCTCCCCCCGTCCCCCGGGGAAGGCTCCTGCCGGCGGGCGGGCGGGC
>Ga0181612_132343_pt1 | contig 21401 bp, 16 predicted proteins | sample HoacroProtozoa21_FD_119630 | JGI IMG/M metagenome (GOLD analysis project Ga0181612, IMG submission 119630) | Hoatzin crop microbial communities from Cojedes, Venezuel. Combined Assembly of Gp0051906, Gp0051904, Gp0051908
AGAGGAGAGGAGAGGAGAGGAGAGGAGAGGAGAGGAGAGGAGAGTTGAGTTGGAAGGGACCTACAATGACCATCTAGTCCATTTGCCTGAGCAGTTCAGGGCTGCCCATAAGTTAAAGCATCTTATTAAAGGTGTTGAGGAAATTCCTCTTAAACACTGATAGGCTTGGGACATTGAACACCTCTCTAGCAACCCTATTTCAGTGTTTGAAGACCCTCTCCATAAAGAAATGTTTCATAATGTCAAGTCTGAACCTCCCCTGATGCAGCTTTGAACCTTTCCTATGCTTCTTGTCGCAGAATGCCAGGGTCAGCACCTTGTATTATATATGTTTATATAGAAATGAAACAATCAAATAAAAAAAAAATCCCAGAATGAAGTTTGATTATCAAAAATGGAATCTGCTGAAAAATTACAAAGTTTTTATTAATTTGAATGTCAATGTCAATGCATATTTTAAAATATCTGGATTTCTGTAGCTTGAGATAATAAATGTTGAGGTTTGATAATGTCTGTTGAAGTGTGTATTCTAGCTTTCTACCACTTGTCCTGATTACAATAAGCCAGGAATGGACTCACTAGGCTAAATACAGAGGTAAAATACAATGTCTGCTTTTCTTGATATTTTACTGTTTAGTTGACCAAGGACATAGAAGTGTGAAAGAACCAGATCAGGAGCTTACCGTTGGCTGGTCATCTGCTATATCAGATAAATCCCTTTGAAAGTCCTTTATTTCAGAAGAGCCAATGATGACTGCATGTTTAACTACATTAAATTATGTCCAGGAAAACAAATAATACAGATCTTTCTGCGATGATGACCCTTCTTTGTTTTTACCTCTCCCCTGAATTTGTTAGTCTTTAAATTTGATCAACAGTTCCTATCTGTTTTGTTCTTTAATGTTGATTTGGAAAAAATTCATTGCTTGGACCAAGGATCCCTGTGTGTCCTGCTGGAAACCTATGCCCGTAGGGTGAATGATTCCCTCTTTACAATTAGAAGTGGAGAGAAGTTGTCAGTTTATTTCATGTCTCTAATCTGAATTACGTTAATTTTATAACAATTTGTTTTATCAATCAAAATGTCATGCAAACTCAAGTCAAATTCCTTGCAGAGGTTTGTATATAAATATTTGTATTCTATCAGCACCGCTATCTTTATCAGGCAAACTTGTAATCTCATTAAAAGTGTATTATGCTAGTTTAATAACATCTATTTTGTACAAACTGTTGACTGGTATTAATTACCCTCCTTAATTCTTTATTACATGTGTCTCATATCACTTGTTCCATTATTTTGCCCAGAATCAATATCAGGCTGATGTCTAAGGGTGGTTCCATTTAAATATTGGCACTACATGATCTCTCTTCTCCTGAGCTTTCTCCTTCCTGTAACAGCTGTAGAAATCTAGCATAAATTATCCATGGATCTCTACAGCAAGCTTTGAAACAATTTGGGCTTGCCTGTAAATGTCTAGCTTCAGAAATTACTTGATATCATTCTTAGTTACTGATTGAGTAGAAGATATTTCATCATCACAGAATCATATTCTTTTTGTTGATATATTTAAAAATACACGTACAGTCATCATATAGTATCTTCACACTGCAATTCTTCATGTACACCTTTTGTTTTCTTTGTGTTCCTGTGTACCACTAGGATTCTAAGGCAAGTTGTACTGAAACAAATGTCAGTTGACTTTGCTGGGTTTTTTGACTGAGTATGAGCTTTAGAGTGTGAACCATTTTTATGGATCATCACTGGATGATGTTTGCAAAAATTTTTCTTCTACGTGGGAAACAAATAAAGGAGTTTGTCAAGTTATTCCAATGATTGTTGCACCAAATGTGTCTAGCACTTTATTCAGTGCTTGGAGTTTGCTGTATATTCCATATTGAAACTTCCCAATGCAGGCCTCAATTCTGGTGGCAATAAATTCTCTTGGGACAATTTTGCAGCCAGCTCTGGACTATGTGTGCCTCCTGGTGTGCAGAGGCTGCCAAGGGTGCAGAAGATGATGGAAGGAAGACGCAAGATGTCTGGCGAAGCTACTGCCCTCCACATATCCCCAAACTGTCCCTAAAGCCTCACAGAGCTTGTACCCAAGGAAGGACTGAGCAAAAAGCCAGAGTCAGAGTGGGGCAGAAGAATCTTGGGAATCTTCTGTCTTTGCTCTCTTTTCTCATGGCTATACCTGGCTCTAACTAAAGGAGAAGGCTCTCCGAGCCAAACTGAAATGAAAATTTGTGAACAAAGTCAGCATTTCTTCTAACAAATGTATTTGAATATTGCCATCATATGCTTGGTTGAAACTAAAGTATACATTTATGATAAACATCACTAGCTGGCTCCAGTGATATTAAGATGAAGTATTAGATAATGGCAGCTTAGCACATGCTGAGCTCGTCATTAGCGTATACATGTTACTTTCAGAATGTAGCTCGTTCACAGCTGTTTGCACTTGTGTATTTGACGTCCCTTCAAAAGTTTTCAAATTTTATTTTACAAACAAGTTTTTACACTTTTAAGTGTATTTCATGGGAATAGTATCTAGCGATTATGCAAGGCTTTTACTTAAAACATGACTTTGAGGGAGAAAGAGTGAAAAAAAGGAAACAGAAAATGTAGGATTGGTTCTCTGATTTGGGCTTTGATTGGAACTGATTCTTCAGATCCTCTGTGACCAGCTACTGAACTAGGATTCTTTGATGAAATGACTGCAGTAGCTGAGCATACAACACTGCCCAGATCAAGGCTGCCACGTGTGTGTGTAAACAGAGACCTAGAGTAGTAGGCATGGTGGTGATGGTCTGACGGTTGGACTTGATGGTCTTAGAAGTCTTTTCCAACCTTAATGATTCTAAGATTCTATGAAAATATTGTAACTCATGTTTCCATGTCTTCTACTACATTTTGCAATTGGTTTGACTAGCCATAGATTGCTGATTTATCTCAGAAGAAGATCATAAGTGACAACAGGATAGGACAGTGAGGTAGAGAGAAAAGGCAATAGTTTTCATTTATTTACTGAAAGTAATTTAATTCCTCTCAGAATGACAATTTCTCTGGGCAACTGTTCCAGTGTTTCACCACCCTCATGGTAAAGAATTTCCTCCTCATATCTAATCTAAATCTGCCCTCTTTTAGTTTAGAGCCATTCCCCCTTGTCCTATCACTACACACCCTTGTGAAAAGCCCTTCTCCATCCTTCCTGTAGGCCCCTTCAGGTACTGGAAGGCTGCTATAAGGGTGCAGGCAAAGCGAGCTCATTTCCGCCTGCTCACTGATTTACAGATGCCCTTGAGCTTGGTGACCATCCCCTGGGGCAGTGTGTTCATAAAATAATTCTCGCTGAGTATCTTTACAAAGAATCTTCAGTGGTTTGGCTGCTAAATAATTCAGGTTAGGCAAGGAGTGAAGAAAACAGCGTGCAGCTTTCGAAGCAAAACCCCAGGGGGTGTCAGCAGTGTGTCCATGGAGCAAGCCCACTGGTGGTCTCGCTGAGGTCAGATGGCCAGGGCTGAAGGGGTCCTGCAGACTTTTAAGCAGAGGCACAGTGTGGTTTGGAGAGACCGTGGCCTCTCCATTCCGTGGTTACCATCCGAGTAAAGCTGTATGTGTGCTTAAGGGCCTTGTGGACTTGGAATAAACCAGCTAATTATAGTTTGGCTCCACAGCCCCGTCAAAATTTCAAGTCACCTGCTGACTCCGGTGAGCTTTGGTTCAGCAGTTGTGTTCCAGCGTGGTTTCTCGTGCGTGCGGCAGCAGCAGCAGCAGTGGGAGTGAACAAGGTTGGCAGCTGCAGCTGGGCCTGGGGGAGCGGAGCAGAGCAGAGCGGAGCCTGCAGCCACGGGTCAGGTGGTGGCACTGCTGCGAGCAGCAGCTTCCCCTTCCAGAGCCGTGCCGGAGGAGGGCTGCAGTTGCTAGAGCCGGTTCACAAGTGTGGCAGCCCTGTCTCCTGGCAAAGCATGAGCCTCCTTTCCTGGAGACTGGGCATGGTTTTCCTGGCTTCTCATCCTCTGGGTAGATGGCCCTCTTTCTCAGAGAGAGGAGCCCAAGCGCAGCGTAGTCACTGGATGTATTCGCTTGGCTGAAGCTTGAAGACACTCAGCAGAACAAGCATTTATGCTGAATAGTGTAACGAAGGCAGCAGTTACCTTCTGAATGCCTGTACTGGCAAGTAGATGGCAAAATCCCATTCTCTGTTGGAATCTTTTGACTCCTAGGCCCATGGGTGCCTGCTGGGCTGTTCCCAGCTCAGATTTACAAAGTCCTGACCTTCGGGATTTAACACCAAATTCCAGTTCTGCAGAAAACCACTTTGCCACTGTCTGCCTACCTCTCTGGAGACCCTGGCAGCATTTTTTTGGGAAGCGAGATATACTTCATGGTGATGGAAGAGTTTCCTTAGGGAGGGAAGGGCAGACAGCGGCTGGGAGTCTGGAGAGTCTCCTAAGAGTAGTCTTTGCTCCCAGATGGAACATGCTGGGCAGGTGCCCCTGCCTCGTGGGACGGTGAACTTGCTGTTTGCAGGTGGCAGCCTGTGGTTAGATTTGCTCTGCTGGGAAGCTAGACGAGCCTTGCTTGTTCATGTCCCCAGCAGAGACATTGCAAGGTCCAGTGGCTGCTTAGAGGGGGGAATGGTCTCCGTCAGGGGCAGGGCTGTTTGTCTGGCTGGAGGGGCCACAAACTTCGGCTGTAATATCAAACGCAGGGGCTGTAATTCCCTGTGACTTTACCAAGCAGTAACTAGAGCTTTGATGCACTCTTAGATTAGTTCTTCGGTGAGCAGTCAGTGATTTAATTGCACTCACCTGGGCAGAGCTCAGGCTGCTCTCGGCAGTGGGGCTCTGCCAGAGCTCACGGGATCCAGCTGCATTCCTTTCAGTGGTGAATGGGTTTTGGTTCTGGACATTATTTCCTTATTTCCTCCAATACCCTTTTGAACTTTGAATTTAATTCAGCATTTTTGAGGACCAGCCTATTCATAATTTAGATGAGAAACAACATGTACAGAGACTTCTTTGAAACTGAAGTTGCTACATCGCTGTGCTCAGGTGGGAGTTGCATTTTAACAAGTTATATGGCCCGTGAAATATTAGAAAAGGAATTGGACTGAGTTTCTCTGCCTCTGTGTGCAATTGCCAGGTGATACCATAAGTCAATACTTAGTACAATTGATGTAATCTGGTGGTTTCAAATGCATATGCAAACAGTGGATTGAGAAAGTGGTGTAGGTCAGTTGCTATAGTACCTATAGTTTAATCAACATGCCTAACAGAGTAAGCTAAATTGTTTGTTTAAAGTTTAATTTATTGTTGGTAGGCTACCTGTGAGATTATTGTGAAACCCCAGATAAAATTCCTGTAAATTTATGATCTCTCTGTTTTTTGGGATTTCTTTTTTTTAGTTCTTTCTTTCCTTGAGTATACTTTTGTGCATGGTAACTCAGCATAGCAATAGACATTCACTTTGAACTATCCTGCTGAAAGATATGTAATTGAGGTACAGTGGCATTTAAATTTAAAGCCAAAGGAAACAGATCAGTTTGTTGTTGTGTAAAACATGTCCTGCCTAGAGAGCCCAAAGGTCAGGCTGAACCTGTTATGCAATATGTATCTGTGTGTATTCATTTTACGAATGTGAATGGATTTAGAGTATTAAAAACTTAAGCCTGCTGACACTTACTTTGCTGTTTGTCCTGTTTTCCAGCAGTTGAAGTAAAATATGGTTGTGCTAAGAACTATTAAAAATATATCTGCTGATTATAGAAGCTTCAGTTTTTATGTTCAGCGCTCATATCTTATGTTCAATTTTTGGAAGCTCTGATCTTTGGCAGCTGCAATTATTTGGCTCTGTTGGCTTTACAGAGGTGCGTGACATTCCCGTGGCAGAGCAGGGAAGTGCCTTGCTCGGTAGTCTGCATGGTCTGGTTCTCCATGTTTGTTGATCTTAGTTGTTCACCAGTGAGTAGGAAAGAGATGCAATTTGTTCACTTTGGATTGTTTGATGTATGCATTAAAAAGATCTTTAGTATCTTGACTTGGGAATTGGAAAAGACTTGAGAGGTTCTTGCATTTCATATTGGGCCCATTTTTATTACTCTGGGTGCAGAAGAGGACTTGTGCCCGCCTGCGTCAGGGATCTTTAAAGAGCTGAAGATCCGCAGAAGGTCGCTACAGCAGCGGAGTCCCAGGAGTCTGTTTGACTGATTGGCACTTGAGAGCCGTTGTAGTACCGGCTGCTTGGTCCGTCCAAAATCTCGGGAGTGTGGTCCGGCAAAAGTGATCGGGTCTTCAGCTGTGGCCCGCGCAGGCTGGCGCTGACCTGAGCCGAGAGCTGTGCCCGTGCTTCGCAGCCCGGGAGGGGCTGGGGGCCTGGGGGAGAGGCCCTGTCCCTTGCCACTCCGCTGTCTGCTGATGCCCTTCTGAGCTTGGGCGAGGGCTCATTGCTGTCCCTCTGGCACAAGGCACGGTCTGCTCAGAAAGACCGGGTCGGTGACGAGGTGGCAGCTCACTGAGCGCAGAGCAGCGCGGCACCCGGGTTCACGCAGGCAGACAAGTGTGCTTGCTGGCCGTTTGCACAAACTCCTTGGTTTCCTGTAGAGCATGCTTGGTTTTCATTGAGCTTGAGCAAATCCGTCACATAGAGTCAATCTGATGATTTCTGGTAAAATGTAGTGTATTTAGAGGGGGGAAAAAAGAAGTATTCCCATCAATGCAAGCCCTGTACAAGTTTTGTGCAATTGAATTTATAAATATGTTTGTGGGATAAGCATTCTTGGCTGTTTATTTAAATAAATATTCTAGAGTGTGTGTTTGAATAAATGGTCCCCGAAACAGACAGGACAGTTCCTGATCTTGCTGTTGTAGAGTAGTTTTCCCGAGTAGTTTATGAGTTCTGTAGGTGTAAAGGCCATCTGGAGAACTGTTTTTGAAACTGGCTTTTTTTGTTCATGAACAGATTAGTGCTTGGCCAGGCAATATTGTAACAGACATATAGCTGAATCCCCATTGAGAAAAGGGTTCAAAACAGGAGGAAAGACTTAAATGTATTTTTTGACAACTGAAATTGAAGCCACTTAGTTTTCTGTGTAGGTGTTCCAGGTGATGAATTTGATACGCCGTCCCTCTGATGGTGGGAACAATGAAGAAGAGGGAAGTGCCATAAAGAAATGGGTGGAAATGTAGATACTGAAGGAGGCTTTGGCTGAAGACGCAAATAACTAGTCTTCATCAGAGCAAAGATTTGTACCCGAGCTAATAACGTGTGCGCTAACTTTCAAGCCGGTGAAAATACTATGGAAACAGTGTCCTGTCTTAAAAATATGTTCTGGTGCTAGCAGTTTTTGCTAACATAAGTAGACTGAAGAAAGCAATTTAATTGTGGTGGATACTAGACAATAATGGCTGAGAGCTGGCGATGAAGACCACAGGAAAATTCCTTTGTGTAGGTGAAGTCTGATAAGTGCTGTGCCTTGAGCCAGGGGCTGGACTATATGGCCTCTGGGGGTGCCTCCCAACCCGCCTTGTTCTTACAGGTCTCTGCAGAGGCTGCCAGAAGCTGCGTCGCTGCCGTGTCGACCACTGGCGAGCGGGCGGCAGGAGGAAGGGGAGCGTGGGGCAGGGCAGTGGGAGGTGTGCGGTGGTGCAGGGGTGGTGGCACGTCTCTCCTGGTGATGCACAGTGTGCTTTGCACTTCAGCGGGGCCTGTGGCAGGACGGGAGGCATGCAGCAGTGCAGGGGTGATGGCACGTCTCTCCTGGTGATGCTCTGCACTTGAGCGGGGTGCGGGGCAGGGCGGGAGGTGTGTGGTGGTGCAGGGGTGATGGCACGCGTCTGTCCTGGTGATGCACAGTGTCCTCTGCACTTCAGCGGGGCCTGTGGCTGTGCCTGCTGGGCTCAGCCAGGAAACCGGCTCCAAACGCGGTGTGGAGTGATACCGAGCTGCCGAAGGTCCAAGTTTATTATCCGAGGAGGCTATTCGGGAGCTGTCCTTGGAGGGCTGGGCTCTGTTGGACCCTGTGCCTCTGTGGTGGTACGCTGCTCGATGCTGAGCTGCTGTATCTTACGCAGGAGTCACTTGTTTGATATGAATCTTCCAGAAGCAATAAGTTAGTACCTTTACATAATCTAATGGGCATTTATCTCACAAAATGCTGGGCATGATTCATCAAGACAGCATTTTGTGCAGCAAACTATTGGCGAGGTCTTTATAGCTTAAAGGGGGTTATATGCGTCTGTATTGGTTTTATTTCAGATTTCTTGCGACCTACAATAGCCTTATGGACAAACACCTGATTGGATATTTCAACAATACCAGGATAAGAGAACATCTTCAGAGATCAGGACTGGTGAGATTGAAGTTTCCTTTTTCTGAGAAAAAAAGAAAATAATTCTTTGTTTCTTTTAATATTGCACAAGTCAAACCACTGATGGTTCTGTTGTTTGTTTGTTAGAGGTATGTGTTGTCATTGGTAAGAATTTGACCAGCTAGCCAAAGACGTGAAATTATGCCATGCCAGATCAAAGCCACACGATCACACTGAGACTGAGAGGAGGTTTATTTAATCCAAGCATTTTCCACTGCATAATTATCTACTGTTGGTCAGCTAGATATCGCAGGGACACAGGGCTGTGGTGCATAAGGCTGCACTGCTGAAATCAAAGTGACAGAAAGACAAGTAAAACAGCCCGGAGCTTAGCTCTGTGTGCCAGGGGGTTTTGAAGACGCTGGTGACAGCTGAAGAAATGCTGTAGCTCACAACTGAGCACGTTTAGGACATCAAGGTGCAAGGGCCACCCGGGGCTGTGAAGATGCTGGCGTGGAAGCTGCTGGTGGATGATGGTGCCACACTAGAAGTGATGTGATAACAGTCAATTCGGGGGCCATGCTCCACAGAATATCACACTTACGCTTCCACCGCGCCTGCTGTAATGCAACAGTCGTAATGCTTTTCTGTGTGAAGCTGGAAATGGTGGCTGGCGTGGGTTGATGATGTATGTAAATACTGGAGAGCCTTGGGTTAGCCGTGAGCTTCTGCTCAGTAATGCAGCTTCAGGAAGGTATTGCATATGGCACTATGGTACTGCGCAACTACGCTGATGGGAGAATGTTTGTCAATCTGCTTGTATTTCACATCCAGGCAGAAGAAGATATTTTGTGGAAAGGTTTAGACAAATTCAGAATGTTTTTATGTTTTTGTTCTGTTTTTCTTTTTGCTCGTTGCAGTTTGCCTCTGCAAAATCTTTCAGTTTGCAAATACACAAAATCATATTGATTCTCTTAGGTTTTTTAAATTGTGAAATCTAAGCATATTTGACCCTACGAGTTGTTTAAATAGCTTCAGTGTTATTTTTCAAATGTGTTTAATGGAAAACTGAAGGATTTGGAAAAGATGAATATGCTGAACATTTTTAAAAATACTTACACACTCCTAGGTGTGACTGTTTAGCACAGGCAGATGCAACCCTCATGCATGCAGTAGGTAGGCAAGTATTTAATCCCCCTCCGCTGACTTGGGCAATGGCCCATGAAGAGTAGGGCTGAGCCTTCCGCAGTTAGAAAATGTGGCTGCTGCTCTCCTGCTCTCTTCATTTGACTGATGGGGTCCGTGTGGCCAGAGAAACTACAATTCTGTGCCAGGAAGGTGAGCTCCAGCACCATGGCAGAAGCAGAGGTGGTAGCTAACCGGGAAGAGAAAGTAGTCTTTCTGGGAAATTGCACTCTGTTTGAAAACATACTTTATTCTGTCATCTCCTTTTTAGTTACATTATATTTGTTTATGGCAGATCTCGAGGAGTGGAAGAATAATATCTGAGAAAGAATACCGTCTAAATGTTAGGAGGAAGGATCACGAAATATATGTACAGCAGTGCCTGGCTCTCGCCATATATCATAAGGTCCTTGACATGGAGGTATGCATTTACTAGTGATGTGTAAACCTTTTCAGATACTTCCCTACTGACAGCCAGTGGCTGTTAACTCATACTGGACTGTTGTCTGTGGCTGTACCCTCACACTCCCCTGAAAGGCTCTCTCCTGCTGGGAAAAAGGACAACCTTTGTGCTTGACATCCCCCACATGAAACCTCTGCTGGCCTCTAGCTGTTAAACCATGCTGTCATTAGCACATACACTGTCCTGGCTCACTTACTGCTCTTTGGCAGTCAGCACATTATGGGATGATATTCATAGAGCTAGTTTGCTTAAAAAATTCTAATCAAACCAAAATAGTTTGAACCTGGTTATATATTTTATCTCAGTACAAAATTTGGGAACATTTGTGTTATGTATCAAGAATGGATTTGGTCCCTGCAGCTTTACAAATGCTCAGTTGTTCCTTTGCCAATGTTAATATACACAGGTGTAATGCAAATCATTGATTGAATCAATAGTGGTTTCATAACAGGGCTCAATGAGGGTAACAACCAGGGAGCAGGCAAGGGATAAGCCAAACAGAAGGGAGTGTTCTTACATTCATTGACATCTCATAATGTCCATTAATGAGATTTCTCTTTTTCTGATAGCGTCATCATCAGCTGGAAATGAGAAGGAAACTTGAAAGTTCTGTGAGGAAGAAGAGGGAGCAGAAAATCAAAGTAAGGCTGCTGAGTACTGATGGGACATCACCGTTTTGCCCTGTGTTAAATAACAGCTGCGGGTCAGGCCAGAGATTCATTGAGCCGAGTGTCCTGTCTCTGATGATTATGGTAAAAGTACAAGAAACAGGCAAACAGAGGATGATCCTGCCCCAGGCTACATCTCCTTCTTCCTCTGTCCAGCAGTTCAGCAACTTCCATTCATGCACATGATTCCTTTTGAATCCACTTATTATTTTGGTTCTGCAGTATTCTTGATTGTGGAATTTAATTATGAGTTGTATGAAATGGTACTTCCTTGCATTTCTGCGCGATAGTTAATGTATCTACTGTCTGACAATTCTGTGTGATGCTCCATTGTTCTTGTTATGAGAAAAGTTAACAACTATTCCCCTTTTCCAACGCATTTGTGGTTTTACATACCTTTTTCATATTCCTCTTCAGTCTTGCAAGCTGAAGACCCTCATTCTATTGAATCTTTCTTACGTGAGCCATTCCAGACTTCTCATTACTGTTGCCATTTTTTTACCTTTTCTAATTCTACCGTTTCTGTTTTGAAACGGGGAACCAGAACTGCATGAATAATTTAAGATGCGTGTTGCAGTTCTTCTCGTAATTCTAGACACTATCTGCTTTTGACTGCTGCTGAGCACTGAGCTCACGTTTTCAGTCGTTTGCCTCTCCACATGATGTTTAGCAGAACCAGCATGTAAGTAGTGAAAAGAGCTTTCAGAAGTCTTCACTTTGGTATCACGTAGGTAGAGATTGATCCCGTAGTTGTTAGCGTCATGGAAATCCCACAGAAGTCAATGGTTCTTCTCCCCATGAAGTCACCTGGACTCGTATGGGAAACGTCGTTCCCATTTTGGCTGAAACATGCTCAACATCTTATTTCTTTATTAGGAGCCTGCATACATTGAGAAAAATGCATGGGGAAGCTAGCTGCTTCTTTGAACAGCTGAAGAACAATGTCAAATCTTTTTGATTTTAATTAATACACTCATGAGAAATTCATCAGGTAAAGAAAGGAGATTTTAATGAAAAACACAGATCACTATGGTAATTGCAAAGGCATTGTTTACTGACTGAACTCCTGCTGCTGGAAAGTCACCACGGTGGAAGCAGTGACTAAGGCACCCTGTCAAGGGATTCTGGCCTTGGAGAATTTTGGAACGTAAAGCAGCACTGCTTCCTTCAGTGACAAGTGTAAGAGAGATGCCTGCAGATATGTGATTGCATCTTTGCTGTGGTGTCACACTGGGACACAGGAACCTGCCTGGAATTAGCAGTGTAATTTAATTCTCACATCATATATTCAGTGATTTCGGCTGAGTAGCTAATCTGAAAGGAAAGGAGAAATACAGGTGACTGAGCCAGGGAGGATGAGAGATCGAGCAATCTGTTTGCAGAAGGGTAGTCGGCCCAGTGTGGAGCTTTTGTTTTTGAAAAGGTAGGGAGGGGCAGCAGAGCAGGTAGTCGGAGCAAGAAAGAGGCACATGCACTCAAATTTAAAAAAGAAAGAGCCCTTCAACCAAACCAAGAAGTAGGAGGTACACAGAAACAGGCAGAGGAGTTGAATTTGGGGGGATCTGCAGCTGGAGAGGGTTGCAGGGAAATGAATCGGAGGTGGTAACAAGTCTTTTCCCTTGTCCCTCGCTCATTCTCCCCTTGATCTCCTTTCCTTCCGTAACCAGGTGCTCCACCAGGTCTAGACAAGCTGGTTGTCATAGCTGTCCAATGAAAGACAGGCGGAAGGCAAGTTCAAACATTGCTGTATAGTGTATTTAGTACCTCAGAGATGTAAATTTGTGTTCTTTTAGGTGGACCAATCCAGAAGATCAGTGGAAGGTGCCAGTCCTGTGCGCTTCCCACATCTTGGTCCAAGAAAGTGCTATGATCTTCATCGTTTAGTGGCTGGAGAACCAGCTAGTGCCTCACAACTGGTGAGTTTCACCAGCTACTCCATACGCTGTAACGTGAGCATGTGCTGCTGAAAGCATACACGCATACCTGTGACATCTGTGCTTAGTCTAGAGCATTGACTGCCCTGATTGTGCCAGGTTAGGGCCTCATCCTTCATCACTTGAGGCTGATTTCCTGCTTGCAGGATTGTGTCATTAAAGAGAAATCGCGAGAAGCTGATGTTGCAGGAGCTGCAAATCAGAACCTAGACAAAAATAGCTTTGCTTTGTGATAAATCTGCTTTAATCTTTCCCTTTATCTGCCTTGTCATGCAAGATTAGGCCAGTATCAGTACGTTAAGTATTGCCAATGAATACTGTGGCTGTAGGCAAGTTTCCAGATGTTGTAAAATCCTGAAAGCAATGGAGGTCTTTTAGTAAACAGAGTTGAAAGGGTGCAGTGAGACTAAAGCTCATTCCAGAAGGCTGTGCTTTGGAGCTCAGAAGCCTTTTACTCTCTGTTAACAGGCAGAGAGGGAATGTTAATATACTCTTGAAGTATAATGATACTAAAGTCAAAGGTCAAATATATAGTTCAGTTTTAACTGGTTCTCAATTTCAGTAACGCTAATTGGTGCAGACTGAAAGAGCCTTTCAGTCCTGAATGACCTTCTCCTCTCCATCCCATGCAGAGGGCACCTGGACCTGTAGTTGATTATAATGATGGACATCCTTCTCATCAACAACAATCCAAGGAGCCCGCCATTTCTAAGACGGTGAGTTAATTCAGTTAAACAGGGTTTTTTAGGTTTTAACATTTTAACATGGTATTCTGAAGGATATACAAGGAAAAGATGAAATTAAAAAGTTGGAGAAATGCTGAGTATTGAACAAAAATAGGCATGCTTTTGTCGTGCATTCTCTCCGTGTCCACATGCTGAAGTCACCAAAACATAGCACACTGCTACAGTTTCTGTGAGTTCATTATGTTTGCTTCAAGGCTGCACTGTGAAGAGACAGCAGCAAAACCTATAGTTATGACCAAGAGTTGTTTTTGGATGCGTAATTAGAGATGCCTAAAAGAGGTCTGATGCTTTGGAGGCAGACTAGAAAATTTCATTTCCTGAAGGTACCTGAGAATCACTGATCACTTCCAAACATCTCAATCGGTGCTATATTTTTTTTTCTTTATGTTTCTGTTCTGCACTGGAAACTATGCACCGAGATTCTGTAGCTGTTTTCTTTTTCCTTTTCTAGACTTCCTGGCAACAAAATACAGCTCCAGGAACCATGCAACACCCACTTCGACTCCTACGACTTCGCAGCTGTGCTGCAGTAGAGTCTGCACCAAAGACTTCTAGCTCTAAACAAAAGTGCCACACACTTGAACATGAGCAGCGGTTTCCCAGTGGGGTGAGGCCCTATTTCATTCTAAAAATAATATAATTTTAGGGACAGCTTTGTAATACTGCTTTAGTACTGTAGCTCCCACAACTGCATACTGCAGGCAATATGCCTTCCAAATGGTTGTCAGCTTTTGTTTAAACTCTCCTTTTTCACTTCCCCTTAAATTTCAAGACATTGTCTTACTGGTCTAATGCCCAGTTCTTGATCACAGCCAGAAAAATGTGGTGACTTATCTTATACTATAAAATCTCTCTGCATGCAAAATTTTTTCACTCTACATAGATTTTCTGTTATGTAGAGAGGGAGGCAACCACCTGGTTAACACCAATAACTCAGGCATCTATTCACACAGTCTTACAAGTTTTCATCTTTGTATACAGCTGCAAAGTAGCAACAAAACTTCTTTCTTTTTTTTACCATTCCTCCTACTAAGTCACACTGGTGGGTTCAGAGAATGAGAACTTTTTGGAGTAGCCATACATGATCTGATATGTATGCAGTTACTTGCAGGTGCAATTTGGACTTGTCTTCTCTTCTAGAAAAAACATTAAGTAATTGGCTTTATGTTAAGAGTTCCATGGGACTGGCGGATTTTGGAATGGGACTGTGACCTGCTACCGCTGACTGGCAGACACCATATGAATAGCTCTCTTCTGTTGTGTCTTTGCTCTGTGTTGTCATTGTCACGATCCTTTGTCCAAGAATTTGCTGGCACTATCTATGTCTATTCAAATTATGCGTGATTTAAATGGTTACTTTAATGCTCACTACTGACAAAACAGCTAAATCCGGCATAAATTATGACGACATGATGCAGAGCTCAGGTCCAGAGCATGCAACGCTTGCAGAATTTATTCTCTAGACATGTCTTGCTTTTCAGGGCCCTGGTCCTCTATTTGTCTGTCATTCTGAACAAGGACTAAACCTCCACTACAAATGGGAAAGAAGCATTTTCCTAGAATCATAGAATGGTTTGGATTGGAAAGGACCTTAAAGACCATCCACTTCCACCACCTCCCTTCCATGGGCAGGGATACCTTCCACCAGCCCAGGGTGCTCCAAGCCCTGTCCAACCTGGCCTTGAACCTTGCCAGGGAGGAGGAAGCCACAGCTTCTTTGGGCAACCTGAGCCAGGGCCTCACCACGCTCAGAGTGAAGAATTTCCTCCTTACGTCTAATCTAAATGTTCCCTCTTTAAGTTTAAAGCTATTGCCCCTTGTCCTATCGGTATACACCCTTGTAAAAAGTCCCTCTCTGGATTTATTGTAGGCCACATCAGATACTGGAAGGCTGCTGTAAAGTCTACCCGGAGCCTTCTCTTCCCCAGATTTTGAACCACATCTTGTATAATTGATGTCAAATGATGTGACTGTTGGAAGATTCTGGCTGCTTTGGAATTTGCTTGCCAGCTGAGAGAACGCAGCAGTGCTGTGGGGTTGTGCAGTGTTCCGTCTGCTTCTGATCAGAACTCTGCATGGTTACGAGTAGTACATGGTTTACAGTGTTGTATGTATCTAGGAGGGTGACATTGTCAAACAATCTGCCTGTTGCTTTGCAAATTAAAAGAAAGGGTTTTAGCACAGAAACGTTTTAATGAACATAATTGCAAGCACCAAGATAAGGAATTGTTCTAGAAGCATGTGTGTTACTAAACATAAAGAGTAGTCAGACCATCGTTAGTTCAATATGCTTGGTAGCTATTGTTGCATAACCTACTTAACTTGCTTAATATGTTTTTGCAGGGGAAGAAGAGTGGGTTAAGACTTAAGGATTCAGTGAAACATGCGACTGGTATATCCCCATACCAAATCCCCATCGTTAACAGCTCTATGATACCAGTGCCACCTCCCCCCCGGCAAGGAGGAGACAAGAGCGTAAATGCAGTGAGAAGTGGGATGCACAGAGGCAGACGATTACGTCCCATGACTGTACCAAACGACACAGAGCAAATTTTAAGGAAGGCAAGTTATCTCTGCTTCTCTGTTTATGTATAGGCGTATTAGCCTGCTCGTTGGTGTATTTGCCTAATAGTGAAAGATTTGTGTACCTAGTTTGCATAACGTCACTGAATGTTTGAAAGAGAATTTATAAGTATTAAAATATATAACTGCCACCTATCTCTCCATATACTGAAACATTTGGTGGTTTTCATCAGCTGGGGAAAAAAGGGTGTTTGAACAAAATACCCATAGGAACTCTTACTTTAAGCCTTCCATTTTAGCCAGCCTGATCCTGTCTCTGATCATATCTAGTGCCAGAACTTCAGAGGGGCATGTGAAATGCCTTGAGTGTACAGAAGCTTTAGCTGTTACACCATATCTCCAGCCGGTTTTGACTGCTGTAAAGGAAACTGTAGGAACCCGGGATGGGGAGGGACAATATAGGTCATTAAACCTGGTCCCTGCAATTCTGGGCAATTCAATGCGGTGGATTTTCAGTTTGAAATATTTCCCTGCCCTTCTGCATGTTACAAAACACTTTCCAATTTAAGCAGCTCAAGGCCTGTCTTATAAGACTGGAAGCCTCAAGTGTATGCCGCACATCTATGATCTTTGAGTTCACCTTTTGTTAGAGCTGGAAGCTGAATGTGTTTTTTGTGTATTTCCTGCTGCAGAATTCTGAAGAATTACCTAAGCCCTTGTTACACAGCAATGCACTTGTTACCATGGTCTTCCTAAGAAAAAGTGGGCGTTTATCTCACGGTGACACTGATTACAGGGATGAAATCAAAGTCTATCAGCGGCAGGGTGGAGGAGAAAACCTTTGTGTCTACAGAGGCAAGCTATTGGAAGGAGGTAAGGATAAAGAGTCAAAGAGTTCATACGGATTCTGGCAACATCTCTTTTTTTTTTTTTTTTTTCCTAAAATGTTGATGTATTATCAAAATGAATTCAGCTGAGCTCAGTCAAGAAATATGCATCAGGGATTTTTATACCATCTGCCTCCACACTAAATATGGATCTACTGTTTCATTATTGAAAACAAGGTTACAATTACTTTTGCAAATCATGGTAGAAGGAATTTAGAGAAATAATTTAACAAAATACTGTAGCTTAGATTAATTTTGTATAGAGATGTATGGTTAATAAAGTAGTTGTAGCAGTAAACTGTCCTTAAATAGGGGTTACCTGTTTCTGACTTGCTATAATACATCAGTGCATGTTGCTTATTATTCCAGAAGGAAAAGTACATAGTGGGAGCCCAATTCCCACCTTTTTACGTGAGTGTGATTCCATCACACCAGTAAAAGGTGAACTGTGTTCTGGGAAATTGGGAAGAGGCAAAGGCTGGGAGATTTTCACTTACGAGGAAGAGTGGTTCCACAGGTTGTACCCCTAATTCCAGCTCACAGGCCCCGCTGTGTCTGCACTTACGTGTTCCCTGGATGTGGGGAGATGGTGCAGAGGTCCCTGGCCCTCAGCCTGTCCCCTGGGGTTCCGCGTGCGCTGCGGCGTGCCCGCAGCACTGGCTGGGGCGTTGGTTGCAGCTGTGTCCCAGCCGTGCGGACGGTGTCCCTTGTGTGTGATCCTCATGTCCCGAGCCCCATTCGCGCTTACTGGGGAAGCTGCTGGAGTGCAGCGTGGCTGCCTCCCTGCCGGCGTGTGTGCGCTCTGCGCTGGGAGGGTGCGGCGGGTGGAGGGACGCCACTGCGCTGGTGGGTGCAGGGAGTACAACCCAGTGCTCCCCAGCAGCCCCCGTGCTCTTACGGCCTGGATGCCGAGCAGTGCCCTTGCAGAGCAGTCTGAAACGGCTCCCGAAGCAGCATCGTCCAGCTGCTCGGTGTTCTACCAGTACGGCCATATGACTGCGGGCGCAGAGCCACGCGTATTGCAGCTGGACTGATCTGGAGCCTGGCTGCGCTCTGCGAGGGGCTGCTCTGGGGAACGCGTGCCTTACACTGCGGGAGCTCTAATGTACCACTGCACTGCACCATGCAGACGCGTGCCAGGAATCCTAAACCTTCTGTGCATAGTGTACGCCCTTGTAAGGCAAGTGGCAGCCTTAATTCTTTTGAGACAAGGGGCTCTGGCTTCTGTTCTGCTGTAGCAGTGAGCAGACAAACTGACGATGTATTCGCTTGTCACAGGGCTGTCCAGCTTGGTACTCCTGGGTCACAAAGAGACAAGGCTGTTGTGTGGGGAGGAGTTGGGGTTTTACCAACTAACCGAGAACCAGAGTACCTGACCTGAGAGGGCTGGGTGCTTTGGTGGTGATGCAGATGAGATATGGCAATTGCAGTAGGCAGACAGTAAAGCATAACCTTTTTCTTTGAACCCTTTCCTTTCTGCCACTACAGAGACCTTTCAGTTCACCTCAAAGCGGCCCCACGGTTTCCCATTCTGCCTCATCTTTTTTCTCAATGGGATGCAAGTGGACAGGTTCAGCTGTTGCTGTGAGTACAAACATCAGAAGCTTTCCAGGCTGGAAGACAGACATGAATACTTTGCGTTTCTCAGTGCGGAGGGAGCATCTCCTTGCTACAGGTATGGAGATGAGTACATGTTGCTCATGAGGACTTGGCAGACCAGTTGTTACAGAGTTCATCCCTTGTTTCCTCTTTTTTAGCCTTTCTGGCACCCCACAGCTCTGTAGAACCCGGTCTGTTTCCCAGCGCCCCTTGACATGTGCAGAACTGAGCTTATCCCTCAAGGTCCCGCATCCGAGGGTGCCATCAAAGCCAGCTGCTTTCATGCTGCCTCTCCAGTCACTCTGTTGAGTGCGTGCGGCAATGGACAGTGTTTGCCCTGGGTCTGTCGGCTTGTCAGGAGGCAGTCAGCGCTTTCTCAGCAGTCGAGTGTGGAGGAATAGGTGTGGGGTGGTATACGTGTGCCGCTTGCACGTTTCTGGTGGAAGTGATAGTGAAATAAATATCAAGAGTGCTGCTGAGTTTACTGTGGGTTTTGGGGTTTTCTTTGTGATTGTGAGAACAAGATAATTGATTTTTAAATAACTCTACCTGTAAGGTGGGATTCTGCTGTAATACCCCTGGCTGCAGAATAAGACAGTACTGAATGTTAGCCATGTTTCAGACGACAAATCTGTGCAGAAGATTCTTGGTTTTGGGCAAAAGTCAATGCTATGAGCAACTGCTGTGGCTTTGCTAAGAAGCTTTGATTTTAATAAAGTCTTCCTTTTATGTGATTGTTAAGTCATGCCAGACAAGTAAACTTCTGCACGCACAGATAATTTTAAAACTTTTTTTGTTCTTTTCGTAAGTAATTTTTAAAAGAGCAGCAAGCAGCTGGAAGAAGTGAACCTCCACAGAGCTATACTCTATTTTTTAAATAAGGACTGAATTCTAAGAAAAAAATTTCTACTTTATTGTGCCATATTTTTTCTACTCCAGTCTAACATTGAATATTATTTATGTAAATGTATTGCTTAGTATGTTCAAAGTAGTGATAACCATCTGAATTCCGAATGGATATAGCGGCTATAGAGTTTAGGAAATGCCCAAATCTCAGCTTTTGTGTGATTTCTAGAAAGATTTGAAGTGAATTTTCTGAATTAACATAGTCTCCAGAAAGTGGTTAATTCCTTCCTGAGTTGCCCCCACCTTCTGTCCACCTTCCCTCTTAGGGATATCTCTGTTTTCCTGTCTCTTGTCAGTCCAGCCAACCTTATCTGCTGAGTAAACAACATCTCCATTAACCATATTCTCCGCATAAATGACAACTATTTTCACGTCTCCTTTAAGTCAAATGCAGTTGTATTTGTTTCCTGTTTTGAGTATGACACCACGTCCACACATTAAATACCCACTCTGATTCTCAGTAAAGATCCCAATTGATTTTCCCTGTTGGGTTAAGGCTTTGGTCCACGAAAAGGTGATGCTGCAGTGATTTGTGCACCAATGCTGTGATCCTTGCACAGAGAGTTTTCTGCTGGCCTAGGTACAGCATTTCTGGACAGCAGAGGTGCTTCAGTATCTCAAAGGTCCCTGAGAAAAGTACCACGAAAAAATAATTACAAGGCAGGACTCTTTTCAGAAATTGTCACATTTACATTTTATGCCCACAAAACTAGAGGATTTCTAGACGGAATGACTGTAGCATATTTCACAGTAGTTTGTAAACAGCTGGAATGTGAGGGGAATTGCAATCAAGCCTTACATTAAAAAAGGCAGTTTTGGTGGAGGAAGAGTGTTTAAGACATAGTTGTTGGTGAAGAAAATACGATTTTCCAGTAAGACTGTGATTAGCTAAAGTGAAAGCTGCAGTTTCGTCCTGTGCTTGCAGGTTTGAATCAACGTACTACATACAGAACAGTGTCCTAACACTCGTAGGTGGTGTAGGGTGGCTCTTCATGTCTGCAGCTAGTGTTGATCAGGAATAAGTAAGTCTTCAAGTAAGCCTTTATCAGTAATTCTGTTGTCTGAGTGGCAGTAGGGAGGCAGATAGGTACCTAGTTTTGCAGCTGATAATGAGCTTAAGTAGCTCACTGTGTCTGCTGCATTTGCATTGTTCACAGGAAGAAAAACATGATACTTTCCAATTCTCCTTGTTTTTTTATAGGTGCATTATTGCAATGGGTCTAGACAAAAAGCCATCCCCTCCCAAGAGAAAGATGGAGGACCATGAGGAAAAGCATGTGGGTTCCTGGAGAGATGGAGTGCGCAGAAAGCCAACTAAAAACAGTGCTGAGCGGAAATCACGCAAAGATTCAACGTTAGTCATCTTACCAGGTCATGAAGCTAGTGTGGAAACTATTGAGGACAAAATGGAGACTGGACAGGAGTACAGAAAAGAAGAAAGGAAAAAAATATCTGATCATGCAAGTGAAGATAGACAGGAAGACACTCGTAAAAATGGTACAGTATTCCAAAACACAAGCATGGGGTGAAAAATGGGAGAGGATGATACTGGCGAAGGTATGGGATTATGGGCTTCCAACTTTGCCTGGAGCATCCTCTCTTAGGACACATCCTGTGTGAGAAATGTGATACCTGTGTCTGGGCAATAAAATTAGTAGGTCTCCTGTCAGCCGAGCAACGGGATGAGAGGGTCTTGCAAGAGCCAAGAAAGTGAGTAAGGAAAGTCTGAGAGGCTGAAACAGGAGCCTGAGGTAGGTAGTAAAGAAGGAGGAAAGTGGGAGACAGTGAAGGGACAGCAGCGAAGGAGAATGGCAGTGGGTAGAGGACAAAAGCAGAGCAGAAGGAAGAAATGGGACTGGGTGTGGGTAGGGAGACAATCTGAGGTGAGCTTGTAAGGGAGACAGAACATTGGTGTATGGTCAATGGAGAGAAGTCGGTGGCCGTGGAGGCAGGAGGTGGAGGAGCCTGCTGCTGCTGCCTGATGTAGAGATGGGGGGGACGGGGACACGGACGGACACACGAACTGTGTAGGGGGAGGCTGACCCAGGGATGGTGGGAAGAGCACACAGCAGCAAAACATCAGCAAGGTTTAGCGCCAGATGAGCTGTCTTGGTCTTTTCTCCTGTCTGGTGCCAGTGGGAGGGCAATGCTTTATCCACCTGACCCCATCCCTACACA
>Ga0181612_143560_pt1 | contig 21397 bp, 12 predicted proteins | sample HoacroProtozoa21_FD_119630 | JGI IMG/M metagenome (GOLD analysis project Ga0181612, IMG submission 119630) | Hoatzin crop microbial communities from Cojedes, Venezuel. Combined Assembly of Gp0051906, Gp0051904, Gp0051908
ATTTTCAGGATTTCTTCTCTATTACGATTTCAATACTCAGACTTTGATGTAGTTTTGGACTTCAGTGTAATATCCGTAAATTTTTAAAGTAGTCTATAACACTTTTTTCTTAAAACTTAAAATAGCAGTTACAAAATACGACTACAACTTATTTATTCCTGCTTATTTAGTCTAAGTCATATCTGAATCCAGGTATCAATAAATAGTGTTGCTTTTTCATCTGAAGTGGACACCTGGATCCTTTATTACATTTACTACTTTTCTTTGATCCTCTTAAGTAAGAAATAGTGTTGGAGTCCTGTAATAAGCTACAGGAATTCTGACTCAGGTGGGACCACGCAGAGCCTGGTATATAAAGAACAGATTTAGATTCTGCCTTCACATCATGGTCCGTTAGGTAGTGAAAGTTTTTGTATTCTGTCTACTTTTTAAGGTATGATTTGAATAAGGATAGTATTTAAATTATGCGATTACTATTTAGTATATTGGACAAAAAAGCAGGTATATTTGAGTGCATAGATACTCAGATGGAAGAGCAAATCTCAGATTGGTTTTTTCCTCTCCTACCCTCCATCCTGTCCATCTGGGCCGTTTGCCTTCCTAATTACAGAAGTCAGTAGTACAGACATCAGTGTGTTCTTGTGAAAGATGGAAAAGTGGCTTGGCAAGCTGAATGCTGCTACCTTCTGTTAAACTATTTGATTTGTTCTTAATTTTTTTTACCACCTTGAAGGTGTTACTGCGTGCTGGAACTTATGAAAGGTCCTTCAGAATTGGACTACTCTTTAGCATTTGGTACTTTTTTTTGTTTGTTTTGGGGAGGGGGTGCCTCTCTACTCCAGTCATCAAGAAAGCCCGTTTCCACACACTGTACTGTGACCGCCTTTCTGCCTGGGTGCTTTCTCTTTTTCTTTTTATATTTTTATCTTGTCTGTCTTTCTTAGTTCATCTCCTAACTTTTTCCACCATCTGTTACCATTCAAGTGCTCTCTTTTGACAATTTGTCGTAATGTCCTGTTTTGTCTGACTCTGCCATTTCCACCTGTAGTTTCTTTAGCCTTTCCTTTAGCTTTTGGATTTGTATTCATATTGTTTTCCCATTTTGTGGTATGTTTATTTATGATGCATCGGCAAATATGAGAGACATATTAAATATTGTATGTCATTAGAAATACTCTGATTTCGTAAGTGACTAGCAGGATGATGCTTGGTTGCTGGTAAGTGCCTCATGCTCGGTTTCTTTGCGTTGCTGTTGCCATAGTATTCCTATCAGTGCTATAGCACAATTGACAGGCAACATACAGCTATGACTATATAAATAGGTTACTTTCAGAACAGCACTTTACCCGTGGCATAAGATGTTCCACTGTATATCTAAGCAGAAAACTTGAGTCATATTACAGTTTTTTCCCCTTAAAGGTCTACAGCTCCAGAACAGTTTTTAAAGTTTCAAAACTGTTCCTAGAATTGTTTAGAAAGGCAGGTAAAGACCATTTTAAAATAGTGTATTCTACAGAATTTCAAGAATTATAAGTCGTTGTTTATTGTTCTTTGTACTTCAAGACCAGACATTTTTCTGTTAAAACTCTTAACACTACCTATTATGTGACTATACCCTTCAGTAGTTCAGGAAAATCTGTGATGGTAAAAGACATTACAAAAAGTCACGTTAACATTTATCTAACATGGTTTATAATTATGGTGTTGTATGATTTCCATGTTTTAGTCTATTTTTTTAATTTGACACAAAAATACTTCAGTAGAATGACTCAAACTTTATTTCATTTGTAAAAGGTAAATAAAAAATATGCATAGTACTGTAACGTTAAGAAGTTCCACTCCACAGTTTTCCTGACTAACCTCTTTGAGTCCTGCTGTTGTTATTTTATAATCCCTAGAAACTCCATTGCATTTATAACTGGGGTTATAGGAATTCTTATCAGTTATTTTTAATATACATTATCTGCTGGTACTATCACAACTTTCAGAATTGATTCAGGAAAGTTTTTCATGAACCATTTAGACTGTTCGATTTGTGTACTCATCCTCAAATTGCTTTTTAAAACTTGATGGACAAAACACAAACTTTTGTTTAGAGTGTGACTAAAATTCTCTGTATCTTCAAAAGCAGGGGGAGAGAGAGAGGACCAGTGTAGCATTAATAACCTTGTCAATAATTAAAATATTTTTATAGAATAACATTATTTATTTGGAAGATGTATATGCATGACTATAAAACATTTTTATATTATAGTTTATAGGCAGTCCCTACGTCAATATTGTCACAGCAGAATTTGGGAGAGGGACTGGAATTTGGTTTGTATGTGTGGTTGAGCAGGATTTTTTTACTTCCTCCCTTCAGAAATGAACTGTAGGTTTGAAATATTACTCTGTAAACATCAGGACGTGAAGGTTTTTTTTCCCCATTTTGTTGTTTTTCAGTTTAGCTTCTACTAGAGAAGAAAAAGTGGCAGAATAGTGCTTTCCAGTATGCATGGAATGTTCTACCATACTGAAATTTTAGTTTGAGGGGAACATTTAAATATCCAGTCTTCATTGTAACCCATACATTTTTATTGGTGTTTTGCGTGGATACAATGGAAATATATTTATTTTAATGATAGTGGATATAAAAATGTACTTTCCTCAAATAAGAGCTTTCTGCAGGTTGAATGTGTATGAGCAATTACGTTAGTGGGGTGACAACTGCTGGAGATGTATTTACAGAAATATGACAGGTAATAAATAAAATCATAATAGTCAAACTAATATATTTGTACAATATCACCACAGTTCTTTCATTAAACTCATGCTGCTACCATACTGATTATCATTAATGGAAACACTATCTGCTGATGATTTCCTTATTCACGTGTTTAGATTTTAGTATTATAATAGATTTATAAAATGGCAGTTTATAGTACACACTTTCTTCACTCCTGAATGCCTGTTTAGTGTTCTGTTGTGCCTTGTACTGAATTACTAAAGCACTGCAAATAAGTCAGTGAATTACTAAAATACTGCTGGTAATGCGGTAACTATGCAACATAAACCGCATATGCAGTTCTCGCCCATGTCAGCAATCTCATCCAGGTTAATTGAATTACTTCGGTGAGCAATGCCTTTTTTCATAAGTGAAGACTTGCAGGATTGGATTTTTATTTCATGATGCTCCTTTTGTATAATCATAAAGTCAGAAAAATGCTTTACGGTTAAACTATGCTGACATGGAAAGATACACCTTGCAGATCTGGTTGGAATGTTCTTTATCTGTTACTTACTCCCAATCAAAAGCACGTTGCGGAGTTGAAATAGAACAGCAATATTAAGTTCTCCTAATCTGTTTTACTGCAAAATCAAATGTTTTAATTTAAATTACCCTGAAAGTAGTACTGCTGAAAGGCAGTAGCTAACAGGTGAAGCCAATTACTGGCTTCAGTAATTTCTTCAAGCACTGCAACTTGGTCTGCAGGAGTAAATCAATCTATGCTATGACAGGGGGATTAAAATCAGAAGAAAAAATTTTTTTACGTGCACAATGAAAATAATGTACATGAGTTAGTACAGGTATATTTGAAAAAGATGCTAAGCTGGAAGAAGCTACAATTTCATTAACTAAAAAAAAGTAATTTTAGATGGAACTCTTCAACATTTACCTTATAGAAATGATGTTCCAGATTATCCTAATTCTGGAAGGGCAAAATTCTGCGAACATTAGGCAAAGCAATATAATCTATACATGGTTTTTCTCTAAAAGTTCTCAGCTGAATGCTGTAGGTACATAGAGATTTGTATGTACCTATGAGTAATCCCATTCTACTTCCACCTTTCTTGAGATTGTTAACAATCTTGAGAGGAGAATATATTGCTATTCAGAAACTAGGCTGAAAACTGCAGGCTTTTTTTCAGCCCAGAACAAATCTGTATATCACTTTAAAGGTATTGGTATCTTGGAGTACTTAGCTCATACGTGAGCAGACATCACCAGATTTAAAATTATACGAAATTTCTTACAGTTCATTCTTCAGGAGGTGTAATAATGTTGTCACGTACCAGAAGATAAATTATTGCTGCATAGTCTGTCTCTTTATTTTTTTTTCTTTTTTTCTCTGAAATTGAAGACAGTAGAAGAAATCTCAATTGTCTTGGACATTAATGACAAGCATCCTTAGAGACTATCTGCCAATATGCTGTGCAGTTGGGGAACTAAAAGGGTTACAAGTTACCCTTCCTGCAAGAAAAGTCTGTTAGACTTAGTTCTGCATCAAAAACTTTTGATGATTTGTTGTTCTCCTTCTGTGTTGGAATTTGTGCACTGCTCTTTAGACGCATAATCCAAATTTCAGTGAGTTAAGTACTAGTATTTATGTTTACTTGCAAAGATCATATCAGATCTTATGACCTTAAAGAACGGAACTGCTGTAGTCGTGTCCCTGTGTTAGACAGATTTCCACCCACTGTTGTCTGAAGTTTACCAGACTCCATCTAGGTAACGTTTTCTTGCCAATTTAAGTTCCTATATTAAAAATAGCCAGATTTCTTTGCAGTTAACAAGTATTACATAATTTTGTTAGTGCACAACTTGGGGGAAAATTAAGACAAATGTTCTTGGTTTCCCGTCTCTGAGCAAGAGGTATAAAAAGACTGGGTTCTTAGCAGACGGTTGCTTGCAAACTTCTTACCTACTTTTTTCTTTGGAAACAAAAATTTGAGGACAATGAGGCAGAGGGTTCAAAGGACAGTCTTGTGTTGGAAATAGGGATTTTTGTATTTATTTGTTCATTCACTCTAATCCAGTTATAAGGTTCTTACCTCAGTGTTTAATAAACAGTATTAAGTAAGAAATTGTGGAAGAAATTTTTTACATTTTATAAAGGATTGTTAAGTCAAATATCACTTTACTAATAGGGTTTTCAAACAGTTCAGGTTGTCTGTATAGGAAAGGTACTCCTTTCATGCCTTTATCACTTCAAGAACACAATATTCTGTAAATTTTTCATGAATTTTTCTTTTTTTCTTTTCCTTTTTCCAGCTACTCTTGGTGTTCTACACGAATACTCATTAGTCATTCTGGAGATGGACTTGCTGTCTGGAACCTACCTCTTGGCAGTCTTATTAGCCTGTATTGTATTTCAATCTGGCGCACAGGAGAAGAATTATACCGTGCGGGAAGAACTGCCTGAAAATGTCCTCATTGGCAATTTGCTCAAGGATCTTAACCTAACACTGGACCCAGATGTGCCCCTTTCCTCGCCGCTACAGTTCAAACTTGTGTATAAGACTGGGGATGTACCCTTAGTACGGGTGGAGGAGAACACTGGTGAGATATTCACAACTGCAAACCGCATAGACCGAGAGAAGCTGTGCTCTGGCATCTTTAGTGAGAATCGCTGCTTTTATGAGGTGGAGGTTGCCGTTTTGCCTGATGAAGTCTTCAGACTGGTCAAGATCAGATTTCTAATAGAGGATATAAATGACAATGCCCCTCTTTTCCCCTCAACAGTTATTAACATCTCTATCCCTGAAAACACAGCAATTAATTCTCGCTATTCTGTCCCATCTGCCATTGATCCAGACATTGGTGTGAATGGTATTCAACATTATGAACTCCTTAAGGTGGGTTTCTTCTATTTTTCTATGTTACTCTTTGTGTTACTGTCTTCCCACAAATGTTGCCAGTCCTCATCAACCCATCAGAAGTCTGAAGCTGTGTGCCATGGTAGTACACTGCAGATACCTGTCTTGAAAAGTTAATCTATACCCTTGAGCGCTTTCTAGTGCATCGTATTTTCACTTTGTGGAAAGCTGTTTATGTGTGCATGTCTGTCTGTGTAACAGTATGATGAAACGTACATGTCTTTATGAACTCTCTACTAGCATTCAAAGTGTTTGTACACTTTGGTGAACAGTCTTCTTGGACTGTTAAAGATGCGGTTTTATTGCCACCAACATGAGAGCACCGAGTGCAATAATATTTTGCACTGGGTTTGTGTCTCCCACTTGCATGACTGTTAAGATTGGAGCAGTAGAACTTAGCCCAGAAGCTTATGTGGTACTCATCTCTATGCTGATGACCTATTGCAGAATGAAAAAGAATCCATTTGTTAAAGCAGCTTTGTGATGTTTGGGCAGGCATAATGCCTGGGCAGGACAGAGTCCAAGATATGCATGAATGCGAGGATAGCAGTGCCAATGGCTCTGCAAAGGCAGATACCTCGTATTCTTGCTTCTTTTACTCTTTCTAGCAAATGACAAAAGAACTGCAGTTAGGGAGCAAAAGAATAATGTGTAAACAGGTGGTGTGTAAGAGCATGTGAATGCTAAATAAAGGATTACTTTCATTTGAGTTTGCTTAAGTAGAGAGTTTAGAATAAGTAACTTATCCTAAAAGTGTTGGGTTATGATGTGGGAAGCTGAAAATGTCTTTACTTCTCGTGATTTGGAATAGGGAACTGTTGGGTGGTTTGACTCTCAGCAACCAATCTGACACCCTCTTTACTGACTGGAAGAATATAGACTATGCAGACCAATATATTGTTTGATTGACTTGATAGCCAATATTCACTGATATTGGTACTTACTAGCAGTTTAGCGAAAATGAAACGCTGCCTCATTTTAACTCTTTTAAATTCCTTACAATCTGAAGTAGTTGTGGCAGCGTGTGTACTAACTAGTGACAAAGACATTAAAGTCTGTTCTGGAAATCTGCAACCCACTGGACACTGCTGGTTAGCTATCATAACATAAAATAAAAAAAAGCCCACAAATGTCTGTCTGCTCTCAGTGTAGCCTAGGAATTTAAAGCTGTTCAAGAACTTACTACAAAGTTGGAGGTCTTTGTAGTAATCTCATTAAAAATTTTAAATTCCTAGGGTAAATTAAGAGCAGACAGATCTACATGTTTGGGTTTTTGGGGTTTTTTTAGATAGCTAACCAGATGCGTCCAGTAGGATGCAGTCTTTATTTGACATTTTAAATGAGAATCTGGGGAATGAGTAACAGCGTATTACATAAATAACAGTAAAAGTAGAAAATAATAAAAAAGCCAGGGCTACAGACAAAATGTGGCAAAATAATAAACAATTTGAATAGAGAAATGTTAGTTAATATATGAGAGAAATGTGCTGTTATTCTGGGAAGAGGAGAAAAAAAACAACAGCAAAATCGGAAGTCCCTGGGATTGAGTGAGCAACAGTTCAGATCACCACAATACCAGTCTTGTTTTGTGAGTTTATTTTTGGACTGTGTGTTCAGAAACAGAATGTAACAGATCAGCAGAATGATAACATATTTGTATCACACAAGTGGGAGCTCATCTAAAATACAAGCAACAGCTCTGTACCAGAAGTAGTGTAGGGCGAAAGGTCTTGTCTAAAGATCTAATGTGAGATGAGATGGTCTGCCAGAGCACCAAGTTTCACAGAGAGATCTGCAAATAATTAAAAAAAATAAAATTGGTATTTGAATTAAGAGAAAAGACATGAAAAAAGACCAGTTACATGTTTATTCAAGTGTCTCTGAGAAACTGCTTTTGACACATAAAGGAAAGCAAGGTGATGTGGATAAACACACAGTGGTATGGACTGAGAGTTCTGAATTCTTGTGCTAGATGTGCCCCAACTAAAATAATTTGTAAAGTCACAGCCCTATGGACAGATCTCCTGAACGAATTAATTGCATTTTTCTCTTGCATGCCGGTTGGTCAGGTACTTTTTGAGTTATAGATTCACTGCCTTTAAATAAGCCAGCAGTTTCACATACCTTAAATTATCTGTAAAACCAAGAAGCAGTTTATGACAGCCAAACACCATTTGGAATAGTAATGTCCAGGTGCCTTTCCACTGGTAGTTTTTACAAAGTTAATACCAGAAGTGATCATGTAAGAAGGGGGAGAAAAAAAGTAGTAGAAACGAAGGATTCTGGTGAGCAGGCAGGGAATGTAGCACATACAAAGGTCCATCTGTCACTGGGGAAGCAGGGGGAGATGAAAAAGGAAGGGAAGTGTTGTGATGCCTGAGAATTCTTCCTGGGTTACACTGAAATACTAGGAGGGAGGGTGACAGGCACACAAGGATGATGTGGCTTGCCGTTTCTCCTAAAACTATCTTCTCATGTGCGTTATCCGATGCTGTTTTCTGGGGTATGCTCTGAAGATACTGATGTCCCCTGTCTTCTGACATGTGTTGACCTTTTCCTTCCTTTTGTAACCAGCATACAGAAAAGTGGGGAAATGGCAGCACATGAAACTGTCTTGCCTTCTAAACAGGACGAGTCTAGCAGGGCTGATCTGACAGTGTTGTGGAGAATTTTGCGAAGCACCAGATACGAGGATGATGGGCAGAGCGGCATACTTGGAGGATGACAGAGGAGTGGGAGATGATAAGATATGCAAGTCACTTTGTAGAAGCACAAAGGCTGATGCTTTAGTATGCACGCAGCAACAGAGTGAAATGTGTTGCTCTACATTTTGGGCAAAGTAATAGCAAATTGACAAGCTGTGCAATGAAGAGAAAGTTCTTCAGTTAAGCTTTTTTAAAAAGTGAAATATATCTGAAGTGTGCTTATCGTCTGTGTGAAGGCAGGCCTATTTTGTCAGAAGATAAAGAGATTTTTACCATAGCAATTTCTAAAAATGAATAAACTTCTCACAACAAACTTAGCTGAATAGTTTATATGTTTTAACATGTTTTCAGCAACTTTGTATCTCTTTGGGAAGGTAACATTCAGGTGTTATTTCCTCACTTTGTTACACTTACCTTACTGCCCCTCTCAAAGTGTGGGAAAAAGTTTGTGTATAATTGTATTCAGTTTCTTTCACAAAGCAGATAATTAAAGATTAAGTCTTTTAACTATAGGGCAGACTTCCATAATATTTTAACCTCCTGCCTCTTTCTAAAAATCCTTTTAAAATAGACGAAAACCAGACCTTCTAAAAAGGTATTCTTGTATTTTGGATTCAGCATTACTCAAGTTTCCTAACACAGGATTTGATATATTTAAAACAAGAGAGTGCGTTGATTACCACTTAAATTAGCATTCATGTATTTTTTGCCCACCTGCATTTTCTCAAAATGTACCTTAATAGAAAATAAGTTATTTATATGTAACTGTTTTATAATACTGCAACTTCAGAACTTTCTAGGTGTCTACGATTCAGCTATACACTGTCTGAAGTGCATAAGCTCTAAAAAGACAACAGTTTTTTTTTTTTTTTTGAAAGGAGGATCCAGACATGTCTTTTGGATAGCTTTTGAATTGTACTTATTGTTTTCTTGTTTAGAAAATGAATTGCAACAATTTGCAACTATGTCCCACCCAGCCAAGGTAATAGCACTAGTAATTGACCAAGAGTTGCTCTGGTGAAAGTTTACAAATATTGAATTATTTAAAAGTAGTGATGCTTTATCATTACATTAAGTCCTTTTGGGGTTTTTGTTTTGGTTTTTTTTTTTTTCCTCCATAGAAAAGAGGGTTTCCAGGAAATGGTCATGCAAGGCATCTTGCTGTTACCCAAAGAAATTGTTGTGGATAGCGTTATAAGGGATCATGTTTCTCTGCTGAGATGCCCAAAGCTGACCATGGATAAGATGGCATTAAGGGTCTGAATGGCAAGTGGTAAACAGTGTTTACTATGAACAAGGCTAGGGAGGGAGAACTTAATTAGATGAGATTTAGAAATAAAAGAAAAAGCATTTAAAAGAAATAGCTCCAAGTCTAGTTTCAGCAGAAAAATGGCGTAACACTGATAGTAGGAGGTGATAGAAGGGGCAGCTAAGACAGACAGTGAAATAGGTCAGAGAAAGAAATAGCCAGATAGGAAAAACAATGATTTTGTCTCAGTTGAGATAACTACTCAAAGTATAAACTGGGATTGATAGGGAAAAGGAGAGATTGGCGTTCATGTACAGAAGTAATGTCAAAACAGCAGGATGCAACTGCAAATTTTAATATGAGATATTGAGAAGCAGTGATTTCTGATTATGCATGAATGTACAAACATTGCTGTTGTGGTTAAACCACAATGGCAGGCAGCTAAACCTGCAGGTCTTTGTTCACCTCTTCAGGGTGTTCACATTGCTGACATACTGATGTACAACGTACACTGTACTGATGTAAAACATACATTGTGTCTGGCAATACCACCAGAGTTAAAAATACTTACATGCTGTTGTTAATTACACTATTTCAGTACACTTATATTTGAGTTCAAAGCAAGCTAATATTTACTATAGCCTGATTAATATACTTAGAATTTACAGGTGTCACAGGCCTCTGCTTTGACTGTGATGATTTTAGTGTGAAGCATTTCTTTGTCCTCCTAGATGTTAAAAAGGGGACCTGTTTCAGAGCAGTTTTTGACTAGAATTACAGCTCAGAGTACTGTAATGGAGAGTCACGTGTACTTCCAAAAGGATTCATATAAGTCCATGTTTTAAATTAAATTCTTTCTATTGATTACTTAGCATTTCTTGTCAACTAGGTATACCATATACATTAGATGTTGCATAGGCACAATATACCCAGCTAGCAGTGGACTCGAGTGAAAGCATAACTCTGTTCTTACAGGAGCACAGCATCTTCTGCTGTGAATTAATCCTGTGTGCTAATAAATTGTTGCATTAATCTGTTGCAGTTTGAGGGGAAATTAAATTAATGTTACTGTTACAGTTCCATTATTCTTACCTATTACCGTAATTTCCCTGTATTTGCTTATCAGAGGCAGGTGGTGCATTCCTTCTAGAATAATATAATCTTTTTGTAGCTGTCAATTCATACCTCTGTTATCTGACAAAATAGATTCTTACTCAGTCTCACAACACGTCAGTCTTGCCTCTGATGAGGATAGTTACCTCTTGCTACTGTAGATCATCTCTTGTGATGTCTTTCAATAGAAGCTTTCCCTTTCTTTCTGATACAGCTTATCAATTCCATGACCCGTGGAAGATGGAGATCACGAATCTTCATCATATTTCAAGCCCACTCTTGCAACTATGTTGGTTTCGAGCCTCAGAGTAGTTATGGATCAACTAACTAATGACACTGTGAAAATCAAGAATGGAATGAGATGTGTTTTATGTAAGATGAAAGCTAGGAAAGTAGTTAAATCAAAATTATAGAGTGAGACTTGATTTGTGGTTAGATCAGAACCAGGAAGTCAGATTGATGAAATTGTTGTTGACAATGATATTGTAAGCAGTGGTACAAATTTGATAGTCAAAAACACTAATGGTGGAGGAGATAAACAAAGCTTTACTATGGCCTGCTTGTGTTTTAATGTTGCACCAATACTGAGTGGTTCAATGCATAGAGAGAAAGGAAAAAAGCATGGTTAATGTCCCTACAAACTCAGGGCACAGTGATACAGACTTGCATTTTCTTAACATAGGTGTTCACGAGATCATCATCACTGTCCCAAGGATTAGCTGCTTGAACCTCTCATTTCTGTCCTTTTTTATGCTTTCATTCCTTCAAGCGGAAGCTGAAGCAGCGACCCTCACTTTTACTCTCAAACCATGTTTGAATGAGGGAGTATCCCACAGCTAGTCACACTGAAATTAATGTGGATGATTCTTCTGTGTAAGCTGCATCAGCGTGAGAGGACAATGAAGTGGTGTATTTGCCCTTTAAATAGGTCACAGAAAGCCTGGGGTGGTTGTTATCAACATCTGCCTTCTGTGAAAAAACTGCTAAGACAGAGCTTTTTCTACATGTAAACAGACATTTATTAATATTGACAGGTCTTACTGAATATTGCAGTTAGACACTAATGAGATTAGGTAAATTCCAACTTCATTACTCTCCCATTATCAAAAATCCTTCATGGATTTATGGTAACCCACTACCAGCAAAGTATTTTTGCACTTTCTAACTTCTTTTGTATTAGCAACCCATTCTAGTAGTCATGTAAGGGACATATGGCTGAATTGTAAAAGATGGCTATTCAAAATCCCAAGAATTTTCATTTTACAGACTTACATAGACTCAGGAAAATACAGCATTCAGATAAGAGATTTCTTGACTTCCTGATAAGACAAGGGCAATAACTTTTCAGTATTTCTTCCTTGTCATTGGAGAAAGGCTAATTGGTCAGTGATATTTCAAGATTCACTGACACTAGAACAAAAATCAATTACTTGCATATTGATGTCCCAGGTAAAAATAGTACTTATGTATTTGAAACTAAAATTGAGAAATAACGGGTTTGTTAAAACAAATCTTTGATTTAACAGTGCTTATATACAAGGTGAAAATAAAATGTATGTTAAAAAAATATTTGAATGTTTGTTTGTTTGTTTTTCTCTCCCACTGACAAGTAGCTTAGACTAAGATTTTGAGTTTCTGCTTGGATGGGGGGATGGCTTGTTTTTCTTACCTCACAGTCCCTTATCTGAATTAGCATAGGGATTTTATTCAGCATAACTTTGCAGGACAGGTTAACTTCCATCTTCATTGTAATGGCTCATACAGATTATAATTCATATATTTGCAGAACCGTACTATGTCTTTCCTGTTTCATGTGCCATCATAGATGGGGAAGGTAATAGATTTAGGGAGCTCAAAAATAGATTTAGGAATTTTTTTGCTCTGGAGTTGCACTCCAGTCAAGCTCTAAGGTCACTCTCTATTGCCTGTAATTTAATAAATATGGAGAGTTGGACATGTTGCATTTCCAAGGTAACTTTTAGCTGCCCTTTGGAAGAGAGAGGTTTTCTAGGAGAGACAGATTGTCTTTTGAATGATGCTGAGTACTTTTTTCATAAGTGCACAGTGGCAGTGGGGAATAGGTCAGAACTGCAACATCTTTCCCTTTCTCTGTTACTGCTATCAGATCAGTGTGTATTTGTTTAATGTTGTAACATAGCTTCAGTTTTTTCACGTGGGTGGTTCCTTCTCATTGTCTGTTGTCTTTTCCACTGAGACATGGAAAATGACCATCTAAGGTGACAAGAATTTCAGCAGTCCCTTGAAGACTTACAAATACTACTTGCTGAGATGGCAAACTTCACAAATAGAAGGTGTTCATAAAACTTACCTTATTTCCTTTAATACACATTTGTAGAGGTTGAAGTGCAGTTGTAGATTTCTGTTAAATCTTGATGCACCTACCTTCCAAGTAATTTAGGATTTTTTTTTTATTTATTATTATTTTTATTATTTTATTTATTATTATTTGTTTTATTTTACTCATGAAGCAATAATGTGCTGCACAGCAGGGCTAGATTTGAATGTTAGTCTTCAGCTACAGGGAAGTTCAGGCATTGGTATAAAAGTTGAATTCTTTGAAAGATTGAGACTCACAGAGTCTAAAACTATTCACAAATGCATAACACTTCCTGCTGATCGTGTGGTTTAGTTAACGTTCCTAGTACCATTGTGCAGAGTTTCAGATGCTGACTCTATAAGCTCTGATTGCGGAAAGAGCCTTTTTCTTCCAGAAACCTGAGATCAGTTGGTTTTCAGTGAAGTAATAACTTGGATACAACAGTTTCAGAGTTAACTTTGTAAGTGTCCTTTACTCTAGAAGTCAGTTTCTGAAAAGTAAGTGTGTTTTCAGAAGTTAACGATTTTTCTTTCACTCAGGCTTTTGTCGGATAGGTACAGTTAGTCCTGATAATAGCTTTGTTTCTGAACTTGTTTTTTGCAACAATCCCCTCCCCCCGCACACTTCTGTTGTTTTTACATGTATACCAACCTGACTTACCCCACACGACTTTTATTTACCCCAGTACCTTCCCATAAAAGAAACCTGTAGTGAGCCTATCCAATAAAGGTTTAGGTGTGCACAGCAAGTATTTGATAAATGCTTTAAAGAGCACATGAAATGACTTAGGACAGGACATATTTAGGTAACCCATTATGTTGTTCTTGAGAGAAGAGAGGGAAAAATCTGTTAGTATTGCAAACTGTAAAAGTTCTTAAATATATCCTAGTATCAAAAATGTGCAGAATTTTCTGGTTACTGGTTTCCTTCTGATATAAAAGATGTTGAAGTAATGAGAAACAGTTCAAATAAAATGGAATAGAGAATTTACCCAGCTTTTAGTTTGGCTGAAAAGTAATTGGCTCCCTACTATCATTTCTGTTGTTTAGGTTAGGTAGTTCTGGATTTGTGGATAGTGTGACAAGAGATGAAAGAAACTATAAAATGAGGTAGAGACTTGCGGGATGCATATGAGTGCTAAGTGACATCCAAAAATCTTCCAAAACTCACCTGCAAATATATGAAAGCGACAAATAACGTTCATTTTAATCTTATTTCCTGTTAGTAATTACAGATGAACCTAGAAGGTGGACTGGGGGAGAAAATATGAATATTTGTAGGCAGGATTCTTATCCCTTACATTCGTCGTTATGCATGGACATGTAGTGAAATATATTTGCTTCTCACTGTTTTCTAATTCCTTAGCTTTAGGAACATAAGGAATTAAAAAAAAAAAAACGCAACACCAAAACTTCACATTACATAGCTCACTTACCTTGGAATCTTTTTACATCACCTTTGCATCATACGACTGTTTTCATTATTTTATGGTGTAGTTCAACATCCACCTTCTTACAAAGCCCTCCCCATTTACTCATTTTTCTTACGATCTAAAATATCAAAGTATGTAATCCTTATGAGAAGGTTTGGTAGTAGAATAAAAATATTGCTCAGTAGTAATTGGTCTAGAGAGATCTGGACAGATAAGTGGTCATCTATGAACACTGTTCTGAAAAAGTCACTGGGTCTGATTTTTAAAGGGGAAAATATCTGATTTGCATTCTTACAGCTGTGAATTAGTGTCTCTAGGTAGATAAAACTCTACTGCTGACTGGTGACAGTGAGTCAAGAGTCAAGGTAATTGCTTCTTGTTGGTTGATACAAGGCTCCTTTAGGGTGGTTTATGGCATTATTACTGTAAAACTGTCAGGTTCCATTATCCTGAATTCCCTTTGGGGGATTGACTGAAGACTGGGGGAGGAAGTCTTGCTTCCAGGCACGGGAAGTTCAGTGAGTTAGGGTGAGGGACAAGTTGGTGTATCTTTTTGCATTCAAGGCTCTGATTTTCACACTAGCTGTCATGAAACAATAATATATAACTTAGCATGTCTCTGTGTGGGAAGGATGAGAGACTCAAGCTGGAAGGCACAAATCTGTCAAATGGAGATCTTCATCTATCTTATATGAATATTATCTTTTCCTGATGTCCAGACAGATCAGTATGTCAACACAGATGTGGTGATGCTTTCTGAGCATAATAGACTACAGATTTCTTTACTTGAAACTAACTATAGACAATACTTAGAAATTAATATTTTCCCAAAATATATTGAATAAGGACTTCAGTTTCATTTATGTGAAGCGAATTCACCAGTTACACAATCTACAATGATGTCAACAGTAAATCGCAATAAAAACCCCATGTATCTCAATAAAATTATAGTTTGGTTTGCATATATGCAGAATATTGGAACTGCAAATATGCAATGTCAAGCAAAGTTACAAAAAGCATGTTGTATTCTTAAGCAGGTACACTGAAGTATTGTGACGTGAATGGTGAATTTTTATGTTTACTGTACAGCAGCAATGTAATGCACGTCTGAGGAAAATTTATAGAAGATTATTCCAAATTAATTACCTCATATTTGATGTTCAACTGACTTTTCCAGACTTGACTTAGTTTTGTTTTTTTCTGAATAGTTTTAAAATCTTTACAAGTTGCCAGGATTTCTAATGCTGGCAATATCTGAATTGACTACAGGTGTAGAATGTACGGCAGCAACAGGGTTTTCCATATGTCATTTGTATATTATAAGTTTTAAAGTAAGTTCACTCCTTAACTGAACTTTCTGAAGGTCTTTGAAGGTTTCAAACAAGCAACAGTATACTGTAAACTTCTTTTTGCCATTTTCTATAGGTTTAGATGCTGGTGATGGTTACCTGGGGTGCAGGGGGGTTTTTAATGTGCTTATTTGGTTTTGGATACCTGTCTTATGAGCTACTTGGAGGAAAAAAACAAATCAGTGTTACCAGCTCAAAATAAGTCTGGCTTAAGAGAATTTGAGACTTCTGAGGGTTTATGAAGCATGTGGATGTAGACAGTTAAAAATACTTCAAAAAGTACCAAAAGGATCACTGAAGATGAGATTTTTTTTCCCACCAATAAATTAATGGCAAAAATTATTGGCTAAGCATTTTATAAGTGCAAATAAACAATAAAATTCTCTAGGAAGATCTCTGTGAAAGTTAAAACTGAAGCCATGGTTGAGTTACCGGTCGCTTGATCAAGACTTCGTTTGATTTCAGTAAAAGCTGCCATGAGTCTCTAACTTTTCCTTGTGTTATGCTTGCCATAAAATCCTCCTCAGAGGGTAAGAAACTATTCTTTTTATTTGATTTGACTTTTTCTGTTTTCTCCTTTCTTCAAGATGCAAGCAGGAAGACAACAGTTTTAGTTGGATGTCAGCAGAGAGTATGCTGCTGTTACAGTTGCAGGTAGATTTCTTTTGTAGAAGTATATCACTACTTGGAAAATTGATTTGTGTTAGAACAGCAGAAATGTGCACTGTGTCTCAACATATTTCACACTCTTCCTGGGGCTATATTTAAAAATATATGTGAGTAGAAAATTCTAAATTGAAATATAAATTTTTACTGCTATGATTTGCTTTCCTCATGACAATCTAACATTGAAATTCAGTCTTTGAAAAAATTAATACCTTCACAGTCTGAAATGAAATAAATGTATCAGTGTTTTTGAGGAGAAAATGCTTTTATCAATTATAAAAGCAGCTCCTAATCATTATTTAACCCATATACACAGTTTTTAAAATCAGTACAATTTTCAAAACTATATGTAGAAATGAACCCCAGTTTTGCCACTGAAGTACTCAGGTGCAGAGGCCTCCAAGTTCCTGACTGTTCCCTTTCCCCGAATCTGATAGGAGAGACCAGTGCTAACAAATCACCTCTTCTGGGAACTTTTTCTCAGGCGCAATAGAAGAAATAGTTGTGGCTTAAACTGTATATATATTTAGCAATTTTATATATGGAAGATCTTTTATTCTGGCAGGTTGCTAACAGTGCACTTAGGACGAAATAAACTGCACCCATAATCTTTACTACTGTCGTGAAATCTGCAGTATTTTAAAGACTTCATATTTTGTATGTCACAAAGGAAGGAGGTAGGAGCCTTTTCAAAATACCCTGAGAGTTTACCACCATTGTGCTGGTACATTATTTTGTGTAAATTCAGTGTCAGTATCTATGAATAAAGAAGCTTATCTTTGACCCCTGTTTTATCTTTAAAGAATGACATGACATTGGTTTCTGAATTTCAGAACATTTATTTATTAATTATGTTAGTGAAACTAACTCTGATTTTCTGCTCAATATAGTAGTCACCACCAATGTATCCAACAGGATTTTTAATTTTTTGAGGTAGTTTTCTTTGTTAAAAAGTTTGTCAGTAAACTCGTTTGTTACTAAATAACCTTATTAATAAAGGCATCAAGAGGTATCACCATCCAAGCATGAACCATGTTACATTTAAAGAACATTATATTTTTGACCAAATTAAAAATAATTATCACAATTCTAGAAGAAAATTAACTAATCATACTCTGTATTGCTGCATGGGACGTAGAAGTTCTGTGGATCTGTAGTAATTCTAGTTTAGGAATAATTTTGTGAGGATTATTATATTCTGCTTCTTTTAGTTATTGTAATGCAGGCAGCAATAAAAAGTTTACTTGTGTTTTTCATCTCTGTCATGATAAACCTTGTATTTTGGATGTCTGTCTTGAGAAACCTTGGATTAGGTTTCCAGCAGACTCATTCAAATCCTAAAATTATTCAATTTATTATTGTTAAAAATTCCAAGTTATTCACAAATAGTTGTCTTTTTCACATGTACATATGAGATAATAAAAAAATACTATTTTCAAAATATTCAGTAAAGAAAAGAAAAAATAAAGGTGAATGATAATAGTCACAAAACTTTCAGGTTTTTCCTCTGTTCAACTCACTTTTCTGTGACCTCTGTTTTTGGGAGACACGAAGATTTCCAAGATATGTTTTGAAAATAGGAGAGGTAGTTTCATTGAACACACAGTTAAAATATTAAAGAAGCTTTTACAAAAATAATGTTTTAATTTTGCTATTAGCTTTCTAATATTGGGTGTTGGTGGTAGAGATTTAAATAATCATAGCTGATTTTCCCCCAGATACACTGTAGGTAATATTTTCCGTAGCTTCAAGAGGAAGTACAGGAAGGAGAAGAAGGAAAGTCCAAAATTATATTCTTTTAGCTATCAAAGAATACATTTAAATTGAGTGTCAACCATGGATCGTGGCACTTGACTGCATTAGTATGGTTATTTTTATTCCTGAAAGAAAGGTTTATTACAAAGCAATTTATATTCCCTAGCCCAGAAATACAATTGGTCTGAACACTGGTGTCCCGTAGAGCTTTTGAAGCTGGGACATGTAGCAAAGAGCATTTCAGACAATTTTAAAGAAACAAAAAGAAACATTGGTAAAGGGAATGAATTCTGAGTCATCAGCTGTCAGTATTGAAATAAATTTTTCTCACATTGTGCTATAATTGCTAGCTCTATTAATGTGATGTGTATTATTGCTTTGGTTATTGCTGATGTTCCAAAGTCAAATAATTGTATTTTTTTCTCTTTGCTTTATCAAGCAAATTGACTTTTTTTCTCCCCCCCTTTTCTTTTTCTTTTGAGCCAGGATGTTCCTCTGTACTTTTCAGAATGGGATATTATATGGCTTTTCCACTTTGAGATTACTTTTTCCTCTTCATTTTAACCCCAGTCATATAATTTTCATTCTCATTTCTATTAGGGACTTTTGAAACCTATTTGTTGTAGCACATTTAAAGTTATAAACAAAATAGTAGCTTCTGTTTTGTTCCCCATCCTGTTTCCCTATACCTCAAAAATAGTATTCTGGCAGTGATATATCAGTATTTTCCAGTGGTGAATTGACCTTTGTATTGAAAGCCAACACAAAGTGTGAGTACCATAATCTGAAATTCAGTTTACAAACAGGCCATAAGACATTGATAGAACTTTTCTGCTTTCCAGCACTGTTGCACGCCTTTTATTGTTTCATGTAAAAGAAATACTCATCCAAGATGTGAATATCACAGATGCTTGCTGTACTTGTAAAATACCAGAACATGAATCAGTTCCTTGAAGTTTACCTAGTTCTCTGTAAGATTTTAGATTAATTTTATGGGTTTCTAACGTCTGAAGTAGTCCAGTAGTTGTCTCTTACTGATAAAAAATTGTCATTTGAATAATTTAAAGCTTCAACTGCCAGAATCATCCAGAGTTCTTGGCAATGATGCTAAATGCCCAACTGGACCTTTGACAAAGTTAAAGAAAAAAGAAATTATTCGTGTGTTTTAATGTCTGCTTCTGATGCTTTTTGGTTTTTATTATTCCGATTTTGAAGTGCATTGTGTTAAGACCTTATGACCTTTGCTGTACACCTTCACATATGAATTTTAGCTGGACTTCTGTCTTTCCAGTCTTGCCTCATCTCTGATTTCAAAGTCTCAAATAGTTATCTCTGCCAGACCAGTTATTTACTACGTACTAAACAATGACAGCAATAAACAGCATGGACAGCAGTAGAAACTATTTTGTTTCTGTAGTGGTTCTCGCTTTCAAGGTTGCTTGTGAGGTGGCGTCCTAGAAGGCAAAAGCGTGTACATTTCAATAATAGTGAAGGGGAAATAAACAAAAATTGTTCAAAGAATCTGAATGAAAAAATAGAAAGGACACAAACCATTCCAACGGTCTCTCTTCTAGTACTGTGGTATATAATTCTGTGGGTGGCAGGATTATTATTTACATTGTTTATGACTTCTATAAAAGATCAGTTTTATCATCATTCTTTCTGCTACCTTTTGGAGAGAATAAATAAGCAATCTGATGTGTTTCATTGTTTAGAGCGGTGCTGTATGAGAAGTAGTGATGCCTTCTTTCAAACTGCCTAGACAGTTTTCTAAAAGGGTACAATTGACTTGAAATCCTGTTATTGTTTTGTAATGGTATCTAAACCAGCAGTATTTGTGCTTTCGGGTTGTTTTCTGGAGCGCGTATATTCTGTACTGTGATGATGTGATCTTTGAGAGTCACCGAACTGTGAGCTTTGGCTCATTGTGGTTTTGTTACTGGCCTGCAGAGTCGTTGTGAATGAGTCGCTTCTGCTTTCTGTGCCTCAGTTTCCTTGTAGCTAAGTGATGTGAATAATACTGGCTTGACCTGGGAGTGGCCTTGCTGGATGAAAATGAGTTTCATGTGATCTTGCATCCTGTCTCTAACGGTTGATACCAGATACTTAGGAGAGACTGTAAGAACAGCACAAGCCTATTTTCCCAAGCTATTGCTGAGCTTCCACCAGTTCGAGGCTCACAGATTTCTTGGCCACAAGTGGTGGTTCTGATATTCTTACCTGGATTTTTTTCATATGTGCAGTTTGTCCAGCTGGGTTTTGAACCTATTTAGTAAAAATTGTAAATTGTATAAGTTGAGCATTTGGAATATGGGCAAAGTGTTAGAAACTACACTGGTGACATTTATATACTGTGAAAGCAGCCCTGTCTTTGAAATGTGTTTTGCATACAGTGATGAAGGAATTAAACTTTATTATTTTATGTAAAAATGTATATAGTTTTTCGTAGGCTCATGGAGGAGATCAAGAACTGTGCAAATACATTTTTCACAAATAAGCATGCCTATTGTATTAAGTAGAAATAAATTTAATTTGGTTCATATTTGAAATGTACATAGGTTTGAGCTAAGCTGAGAAAAAAAGGCCAGAGATATAAGCAGAATTTATTCTGCTAACCAGTGGCGATAAACTTTGTACTACTCAAGGAATAGTTTTCTCCCAAGTTTTCCTATGTTAAGGAACTGGAAGAACAGTCAAGGCTCTTTAAGAAGTGAACTTACCTTTGTGTAATTAAAACCTGGGGGGTTTAGATGCTTCCATATTTATGATTAGCTTTTATAATAAATTTAAAATTAATTAATACGTAAGCATATAATTCACTGTTCTGTTTGACTGAAAACCTCACTCAAAGGTTTGAAACCTTTCACAGTAATTAATGGCAGGTGTGTGTGTGTGTGTGTAGAGATCTCATCTGACACTCATACAGAAGAAACAGTAAAACCACCAGTCTCCTCATTGCTGGTGTAATGTTCAGATAATATTAGAAGAGTTCTTATAAACAAGAGTGAAGTCTTTCAGAAACTGTTTTGAATATTGGTTTGAAGTTCGACTACATATTTATCACAGCATAGCATATGCTACAGGGTACTGAATTTCATGAGCAAGGTAACAAAGAAAATTGCTTTTTGTTACTCTGCCTCTCACAAAAACCTG
>Ga0181612_111131_pt1 | contig 21396 bp, 12 predicted proteins | sample HoacroProtozoa21_FD_119630 | JGI IMG/M metagenome (GOLD analysis project Ga0181612, IMG submission 119630) | Hoatzin crop microbial communities from Cojedes, Venezuel. Combined Assembly of Gp0051906, Gp0051904, Gp0051908
AGAGAAAAGGAAGGGCAAAAGGGAGAAAAATGGGTGGGTCAAGATAAAGGCAGCTTCATAATGGAATGAAAAAAAAAAAAGGCAGCCAAACAAACAAGTGATGCAAAGGCAATCACTCACCATCTCCCACAACATGCCCAGCCAGTACCTGAGCAACAGCTCCTCTGGAATGACTACTGACCACCTCCCAAGTTTTTATTGCTGAGCGAGATGCTGTACGGCATGGAACACCCCTTTGGTCAATTCAGGTCAGCTGTCCCGGCTGTGTCCCCTCCCAACCGCGTGTCTACCCCCAGCCTACACTCTAGGGTGGCAGAGTGAGAAACAGAAAGTCTTGACGCTGTGCAATCACCGTTAGCAATAGCTAAAACGTTGGTGCGTTTTACTCACAGATGCAAAGAACAGCATCATAGGGGCTGCTATGAAGAACGTTAACTCCATCCCAGCCACATCCAGTACACCCATGCATGTAAAAAACTGTGCTTATTGGAAAAATGGAAACACACATTCTTATGGATGCATGTGTGCATGAATTTGCCTAGAAGAAAAAATGCTCCCAGATCACATACAATACCAAAGCATTCTGACCTAACCTATCATCTTCTTTGAGATAATAAAAACCTCACCATTTAAAACAAATTTTACTTTCCTAACTGTTACTACTTATTTCCCATTTTGTGTAAAAAAGATATATCATACGCTAATCTGAGAGTTGCATCCTTTTTTCCTCTCTTCTCTAAACTGAGATATCACACTTTACTATAGTTAATAAAAAAAAAGTGATCCAGAATGATCATTGCAAGTGATTAAGCAGAATTACCAAGGAGAATTACCTACCAAATACAACAGAGTTTCGCTTAACATAAAAATTGCTGCAGTATCCCACTTCATTTTTTAAATAGACCTATATAATAATATTAGACACAATGCTACCAATTCCTGAGCACTGCCAGTTTTCACTGATGTTTAAGATACAGATTTATACAGACTCAGATCAAAACCGTGACACAAGAATTCATGCACTGACTTCAGTGGAACTACACAAAGCCAGTTGGGTCTTTTTGTGTAAAGCTACTAAACTGAACCTTGAAAAGCTGAAGCAGTACAGCTGTTTCTCTTCTTAAGGTCAGGTTAAGATATGCAAAAGCATTCTTATGTATGGCACATGGATAGATGCACACTAATAGCTACCAAGCAAGAACATTCTTACCTCACAAAATAGCATATCTTTACACACAGCATGGAAGATTTCTTTTCTAAAGCATTAAGATAGGTAGAAAACTGTTAAGGAAAACCACATCCATTCACATATGATATGAAATGTAACAGGTTTGATACTTCCCTACCTGTAAACAATAGGAATCATTTTATTGATAGCATATAATGTCCAATTAGGGTGTTATACAAGTGTATACAAAGTACATCCCAAGATCGTCAGCAAAAGTTATTGTAATACAACTACTATGAGTAATACTGATGTGGCTGCCCAAGTACTGAGTAGTATTAAGTAGTGAAATGATTCCGCTTTCTCAGAGTGTTTCTTTGCAACATGCCTCACAATTTCTAATAAAAGTCATGAACCTGCACATCTCACTAAAATTTGAAACAGTAATACCAATTTTATCAGTTACTGCTTTTATGAAGAAATCTTTTTCAGTTAATTATGATTCACAGGAGCTTTTCCAAAAACAAGATGCTATTTTCTTATAAACATAACCAGTTGCATACAATGGTAGAAAAAAATGTGAAATGCCTCTTCTTGCGAACCTCACCTTCCTAACTATGCAACATTTTTCATTTGGCTTGCTGTGATAACTGGAAAGAAACTCCCATATTTTTAGTCTATTAGTTCTACAAAAAATGTTTTGCTATTGTAGCCAATGTCTTTTGAAGATACGAAAAATCTATTTGGAAAATGTATTATGCATATCTTGATTCTTCTGCTGCAGATTACACACATATCTTCAGTACTAGAAAACACAATTTAATGAAAATACCTTGTGGATCATCCCACAATCTGACTGAAATTAACTGCAGCCTAAATCTACTGCAACTGAGGGGGCACACCAGCCAAAATCTAAGCACCCATATTAAGTGCTTAAATTAAGCTGACTATAGAACTAGTGAGGTATGAACAAGTTCCCAAATAATTCGAAGGGCCCCGAACTCAATATCCAAAGTTATACAGCTTACAGATAATCCATAACCATCTAAAGTCATTCATGTAATTTAGGGGATGGAATGGTGAAACTGGGTTTTTCAAAGCACAAGAGCCCAGACTATCTGACCCATTCAATTACCTTTCAATGTCTTTACAAAGAGCTATACAGAGTGAAAACCCAAGCTTGCAAAATACGCAAGTCTGATAAAAGTTTGAATCACTTCTCTGACTGTAGAAAATGTTACTTCCCAGAAATGTGCAAGCAATTACTTTCTTCCATTTTCAAAGAGCACATGAGCCTCAGTGAAATGCAGCACTACTACACAACCGTAGCTTAAGCACAGCTGATCTAACACTTGCAGTTAGAGAAGCAGCAGGACAGTCACAATCCAATACTACAGTAAAGCTCTGCTGTAAATGATGCTGCTTTTAAAATCCAGTAAGATACAGAGTCTGGGGGAAGAAAGGATTATCTAAACTAAATCGTACCAAAATTGGCAGGAGATTCTTAGCATGTCAGGTCTCCTTCCTGTAGTGTGCTCATCTAATTAGGAGTAAATATTCTGTAAAACTAAGAAGTCAGGTTATATATTCCACAATTAAAAAATCCTAAGAAAGGTTAGTATTGCCAGTATGATCTAATATGACCTAGTAGCTTCATTGTGGAAAAATCCAATGAGCCAGAAACATGTTTGACTCCAGGCAGCCACCTGAAAATGTGAAAAAAAGGAAGAAAAAGCTTATGATTTATTTCAGTGCACTGTAATTTTGAGTGTGTGTGAAAAATCATATTTGTTGAAAATTTTCATCTCCAGTTGATACAATCAGAATATTTTCAAAAATTACACTTTTGTTCTTTGCTCTTCTGTATGGAGGACAGAAAGAGAAAGAGATCTGAAACTTCAGCCCAGGTTCACAGTACCTAACTGAGGTGCTTATGTTAATATAACACCTACTAGATAGTCCATCCACAGCCAATGGAGGGTGATTTATCCACTTAAAATCTGAACTGGAGTTTCATCTTTTTCTCTGTGGATGATAAGCTAAACCAAACAGCCAAATAAAAAACTCCAACCTTAAACCAAACAAAAATACACCCTACAATGAAAAACTGTAAAAAACAAGTATATTATTTAATTAGTGGAATAGTAATACACCCATTGATTAAATATCCTCTACTTACCCATTTCAAAGTTGTCAAGTTATCTAATATTACCTTAACAGCAGGTGAATATTACAAAGGATATAGATCAATGAGTTTCTGGAGCATGTCTGCTGAGGAGATGATAAACTGATGCATGGCCAGAATTATCTTTAGCAGCTGGTTGTTTTGATATGCATTTCCTTCTAAATCTGAAAAAAAAAAGGAGTAATCATCCTGAAATCTTGGTATACCTTGGTAAACAACTAGCAAGAGGCTTTTTCAGAATACTAATTCTGATTAGGCCTGTTCACCTACACTATTTCAAAGATAGCAGTAACTTACTAACTTAGGAAGTTAGGATCTTCCAGGATTTGGAAGACCCTTACAAAAACAAAAACAAAACAAAAAAATTAGGCAAAAAAGCAGCTGTGTCTCAAAAGCACTCAAAATATGCAGATAATTATACATAATGATCTCAGCCCAGCAATGTACTTAAATGCGTAGCTTTAGGCAGATGAGTACAACCTTTGAAACACATTAATGAATTGCGGAGCAAAAGAATTCAGTTACTGATACATACCAGTCAGTCAGTGGCATGACTGAACTCATCAAAGAGAATGGCGATATTCTTAAGTGTTTGTGAGGCTTTTTGTATACCTGACATACACAACACTAAAGTACATGCACCAGTTAGGATCTATACCTAGATGCACATGGAACGAGATAACACGTATGCAGAAGCCCAAAGGTTAACCTATGCATACTCCCGCTGGTGGGCCTAAATGTCCTAACACATTTCCTTGAACTATACATTACAAGTATTTCACTTGAATAAGGTTTTTAGACTATATCTATCTTCTGGGTCTTGGGGGGAGGGGTTCATATTCAGACAAGACCAAGGGCATCATATGTAGCAGAACATTTTAAAAAGTTTCCATTTCTGTAACAAAAAACAGTAGTGAAAGTGTTTGTAAATATTAACAGATTACGTTTTTCTACAGCCGGCCGTAAGAGAACCTAAGTAGCTTGAATTGGAATTAGACACCCTTTCAAACACAAAAGAAAATCTACCTTTTTGAATAATTGTAAATACATTGTCCTTTATGAGGATAAATGTAGTTATCACTTAAAATAGCAATAACAGGAACAACATACAGATCCAGTGCACAGCAGGGCAAAATGGAAGAGGCAGGTGAAACAGCAGATTTGCAGCATATGAAATGGCATCTATTACTAGAGGAGAATTTTTTTTTTAAATTGCACAACAGCAAAAAGGAACATTAAACTTAGCCCACTTGCAAAACAATATCATTCAGGTTAGTCATCAAGCAAGAGCTTCCATGCCCTTCTACAGGAAGGTACCAAATGTGAAGAGAGAACCCCAGAACCCAGGCCTTTCCTTTTGAACTACACATTGGATCTTTGGTAGAACTAATACAGCCTGATTTCCTCTAGATCTGTCTCCTCTGTTCTTCACTCTACAATAGTCCTATTCATGCCCTTTATCACTATACTCTCCCCTGAAAGTCTTTTCCTGCTCTTTCCCACAATAATGCCATAACTCCTCACTCATGATTAAAGCTATCAGCTACACAAGAGCAATGCGTGCTGTGGCTGAATCCAGGCTGACTGGCCAGACAGCAAATCAAATCACAGCAACGCTGGGCTCACATAGCTTCTCCTGCACCAATATGGGCACAGATCTGGATGTCTCTCTTCTACACAGCCAGTTCATTGAGATTCCTATCTTTCCATCAAATTTAGTTTAAACTGGCAAGCAGGCTGACTCTAATTCATGCACAGTAGATGTAGTTTTGTAGGAAGGTGAGTCAGAGTGGCCTAGGTGTATAGTTTATTGCTTTGGCTGACTGTTTGAAGCTCTGAAAGCAGAAGACATGCTGCGTATCATACACCTGGTGTGAGTAACTTCATTCTTCCAGCAAAAGCATAGTCAGTTTAGAGGAAACTTTATACAATAAACAGTCTTCAAGTATCTTACTACAGCTAGCCTCTCAGGCAAGACAAGCAGAAAAATCCTGATGAGTATATTCTGGCAGAGCCTATGTGAATGTGCAGCAACCCACTCAGCACTATTAAGCCCCGAATGAGAACTTTATGCATCAGGTGATCTTCAGCAGTGAACATGACAGACCATTTTCTGAATCTACCTTCTGTAATTAAACTGAAATTGTAGGGAGCAATTCTACCTACAGCGATACAGGCGAGGGGAAAGTCTGTCAGTCCCACATAAGCCCCATAAAGGAGAGCAGTATAGACCCCAAGTAACTAAAAGTTCTTGAGCTGCCTTTTGACTTTTACTACAAGTTCTCTGTTTTATAGCATGAACCTTGTTCATGTTCTCACATAAGTTCTTTCACTAGCTGAAGAATCTTTCTGGGATATAAACTGACTAGGTATTACAGTAGGTGCATCAAGGGCAAAGCAGTGAAGTATTCAGCCAGAGAAGCGGGAAATGTGCAGAGGAAAGCTGGGAGATCAGGAATCAGTACTTATTCAGGCCTTTAGTATTTGGCATTTTGTACTCTTCCAGTGTCTTCAGGAAGAGTAAAATTATTTTAGGCCTTGCACACAGAGGCCTGTATGAATTTTCATCCATTTTACAAAACTTGGTGTTCTGCCAGAGCCTCCATCCAACAGCTCTTGTTTAATCAGTAAAGCAGTTCAATATATGCGTAACGTGGAAGCCAAATGGTTATGTGCACACATACTAATAAGTATATACAGCTGTATTTAAATCACCAGCTTTTCAGAAGTGCTCAATATAGATCATCTCCAGCTGACAAAGACAGCAAATAACTCCGTCTCCTAGCAGTTTCTCCTCTGTGCGTATTTCAAAATCCTCTGCCACGACATAACACAGACACCACTTGGCATCAGGTTCCAGATTGAATTTCTGTCCTCTAGAAGGTCTCTTTTCCATTTTACCTTTTCCATTTTACAAAGATGCAGAGAAAAACAGTATGGTCTGCCTACTATTAGTGATTAGGTCAACACATTTATGGTATTATCTTGCATAATAAAAGTGCATTTATGCTTCACAACATCCGGATCTAATTATCTCACAACAGAGACAGAATTCACTATGACAACATGCAATTATTTCAAACACATTAAAGCAGTACTAATTTTTGTGCTATCCATTCTCTCACCCAACTAAAAGGCTCATCTCCACAAAGAAAAACATTGTATTAGTGATGGTTTAAAAACCAGAATGAACACTCTGCAGCAAAAAAATCTTAAGGTTGCCAGTACAGTTCAGCACTGAACAGCAAGCCTGCATGGAATTGTAGCAGCACACGATTTTACAGACACATTCAGTATCAAATATCTGTCATCTTCCTGCCCAATTTTAAAAGGAAGCACTTTTCAAGTGCATACACCATGATACAATTGTTACTAAAAAGAAAAATACTGTGTCTGATTCCTCGTCCGTTTGCATTTCACAAATTCAAAATGCAGAAAAATCCATGGAGTTAAACTGGTAAAAATGGGCCTTAAGTTAAACTCCATCTCAGTTTCATTTCAGAATTGCCATTGGGTCTTTCGCATCTCTGACCACTAGGTCATTTCTGTTCAGAGAGCTAACCTGCTAAACATAGCTGTGTGTAAGGAAGCAACAAAAGTGATGGTAAACTATCTTTGTGCAAATGGTGAGGCCAATAAGAGGGCTTTCCTGACTGTGTTGCAAGAGTGCCTCTGAATGCCTCTGCAGCATTCTCTTGAACCTCCAGCAGTTTGTTTTAAAACTTTGAGACTCATTTTCATTTCCGTTTGTATACCTGCTTCTAACCACACACCCTGCTGAGCAAAAACCACTAAGTGAATACTAAATAAAGTGGAATGGGTGTGTTTCAGTTAGTCAATTTACCTTAAAGAAAGCTGCAAAATACCACATAAGCTTTAGATTTGTTTCACTGCAGCAAAATACAAATAACCCACTAGTTACATCTTAGTACAATAAGGGCATTTACAGGAGGAAAAGCATATTTTAATAAATATTCTTTGAAATGAAAAAGCACGCAGGAGTTGAATATACTTTCCCAGTATTTAACTACATGAGTGAAAGCACAAAGATATTTAGGGCTAAATATTTTATTGTCTATGTAGTAAAATAAAGCCACTAAAAACTGTAATTACAAAATTTCCATTGCATATGTGAGCCTCAGAATACACAAGGGTAAGAACATCCTAATCTAGGCCCATCAGCCACTCTACTGCACGATCCAGTCAGTGGCTCCCTGTAATCTGTGATTTAGAAATAACTGAAGTATCATTTGTTCCTAGAACAGTTGAAAGAATCAAAGTACTCGAAAGCCAATAAGCAAGGCTCTAAGAGCAAACTGCATGCTTTTCACCAGGTCCTGACTGCCACCAAGTCAGTGGTAAATGCACTTAACAGAAAGAGTATGTTCAATAGACAAGATGGTTGTACTGAGACCTTCCCACTCATGAGGGTGACGGAGCACTGGAACAGGCTGCCCAGGGAGGTTGTGGAGTCTCCTTCTCTGGAGATATTCAAGACCCACCTCGACAAGGTCCTGTGCAGCCTGCTGTAGATGACCTTGCTTCGGCAGGGGGGTTGGACTGGGTGACCCACAGAGGTCCCTTCCAACCCTGAACATTCTGTGATTCTGTGTAATCGGGCAGAGTTCACCTAGCAGTCCTGCACACCTTTACTTCTAAGCTACCCATCATGTGGATATCTAAGCAATAACCAAAATTATTTCTTTCCCTTAGCTCACGCACAGGGAAAACTGCACACTGAACACAAGAGCTACTGCTTTTGTCCCCCAAGAGCTTCTCTACTACAGTGAAAAGACAGCTAGGGGAGCAAGTGAATCTTGGTCAGACTTTTTCTGTTGATGGGGAACTTTGGGATTGCAAGGAAAGCTGAAGGAAAAAAAAAGAGTATTTATAAAGAATAATGAGTCAGCTCCTCTGCCTTCTAAAATTTTCCCCTCTAGGGTAGAGCGCCCTAATAGGTGCTTGGAAATTCCCCAAATTCCCCCTCTGACAAAAGCTAACACAAAGCCAAAACCCCAGGGCACCTCAAGGAGCACTTAGAGAAAGGTTGGCCAGCGTGCACTGACCTGGGGGCACCATGGTGGGAGCCACTTCCTTATATTCGCTGTAGTCGCTGCATGGCAGCAGAAGGTCCCTCCTGCCCCACAACACAGAGCTCTCAGAGCTCTCGTGGCCCCACCTGCATCTACTCCCTTCTGTGGGATTGCTTTTTGGTTTGTTTTTTTTTTAATCCTTCCCTCTCCCAGCCTCCACAATAAACTGGAACTCCATTTTTAAAACCGCAAAAAGCACAGATGAAAAGCTGAGGAGTCAGTATGTTGCAATTAATGTTTCCACTGAGTCTTCATATTGATAATGTTATTCAAAGTGCAAATTAAGTCTCATTCTCAGCTACTGCTGGAAGTGGCCAGATCCTGAGCCAGAGTAAAATTTCCCTAACTTTAGAAGACCTACATGAATTAGCTGCCCTGCTCACAAAGGAAGTTTCTGTCCCCTCTAATTCACCAGCACAACCAACCTGATGACTCTCTCCGCTCCAGCTCTAACACAACAGTATTGTATAAAAAAGGGAGAGAGGAGGAAAAGAAAAGCACACTAGAAAGGCAGCTAAACCAGATGGCTGTGACAGAAGCGGACCAGGGAGCAGCTACACATGCAGTTGTGCCAGGGGGCTTTGCTCTTCACCAGCTGGGATGCACGTGGGTAGCAACCTCAACCCGGACCTGCAGCATCCAGAGCAGTGTGTCTGCTGGTGTCCCGAGACACACACACCACCCCGAAGCCACCGCCTGCCTGTTACATTTTAGCATAAAATGGAAATTCTGGGTAGAGCAGAGACACTCAGGGTTTGCCTGAGTCAGCCGTGAAGCGAGGAACACCAATGAAAGCTAACTGCTCAGTTATTTTAATGACATGAGACTTCCTCCAATCAATGGCAGCTCGTTACCACCTCTCTCCACTCCGTGCCAGACTGCCCAGATGGTGTCAATTCATTTAGACATATTTCTTGGCTCATCAGTTCAGGCAGGCAGCCCAAAACCCATCCTTTTAGATAACCGAATTGAGGTCAGCGCAAGCATTCAGCCAGATAAATACTGAGCTACCTGTGACAGTGTAATACAGGGGAGACCACTGACATACACACGTTCTGCTCCTGGATTTCAGTCTTCGGGGCAGTCACTCAAAAGAAAACATGAAGGCTGCTTTAGAGCAGAACAAGGGAGGTCCATTTGTTTAGCAGGTCTGACAAGAACGTGGCCAGTTCAATTAATACAGAACTATTGATCATCTGACGGAGAGGCACCGCAAGAAGAGAAGATGAGACACGTCAATTCAAAGGATGTATTTATGGAGAAGTGAATCACACAGAACACCACAACAGCAGGACAAAAAAATGCAGTCCAGGTGATGAAAGGGAAAGGAGAAAGCCTGTGTTAATGCTGCTTTCTATCAGCAAGTGGGCAGAAGAGCTTTCACGGCAAGCACACAGCTCCCACCGCAGAGGGGTCTGATTTCCCTTGAAGGTGTTCCCTGCGGTCAGGACAGGACTGAAGGCTGCGCTTTGCCCACGTCCTCACAAAGCTTCAAACCGTCACGAGAGACACAAGACGGCAATGGCAAATTTCTCTGCTGACAGAAGCACACACAGCTTTGAAGCTGTCTACAGCAAGTCATAACAAAAGTATGAGGAATCCAGCTTGCTTTAAGTCAAACCGTTTTGATTCATTATTAATAACAATAATGCCCATCTTCAGAAGATGCAGAGTAGGCTTCTTACAGCAGAGGTCTTCAGGGAAAAACAAAAAAAAGATGATCTAGCTATAAGATTTTAAAATGAATTCCTTACATCTCTGCTTTTTAACTCCTCTCCAAAACAGAGGATTCAGACCTAGTAGCAATAACCATGAAGCCATTCTCTGACTCTTTGCTGCAGTATTTATTTCACATGTGTGTGGCAAACCTAAGCCCTGGTCTTTTGTACCTGCTATGAACATACACAGATCCCAGAGGCTTTCAAATCAGGCTGATCTGATTCATACAAATTTATTTGTATGAATTACACGGTCAAACCTTTAACGTGCTGCAGGTACCACCAGCCTAGCTGAGGCGAAAAGCAGATACATCACCACCACTCCCCTAAATTAAAGGCTAGGGTAGAGCTGTGCATCTAAATAGCTATTAGCATGATCTCATGGGGAAAGCAGCCAAAGACCATGGAAACCACTTCACAACTGGGCACAACTCCCACCGCCTCCATCCACGCTGTCTGCCGGCCTCAGCCCTGGACGCCAACAAGACTTTCCAGTTGGCGACTCTGTTGAGAGGGCTCCCTAAGGACACAGACGCTAACCTGGCAAGCGAGCCTATTTCACAGCTCTCGGGAGAAGCTCAAGTCCTGCTCCTGCAGTGGGCAATGCCCATTTCAGCTGGATGCTGTGGGCAGCCTCCACCCCTGGAAACTCAAGCCTGCAGCAGTTATTCAGAGGTTAGTCAGATTCAGCATTATATAGTGCCACCAGCCTAAGAGGGCTTTAAAAAAAAGAAAATAAATTAAGATCAGTCTGAGGATTAACTATACGTTCAGAACAGAAGACCACAAAGTAGCTTATCTCATCCAGTACACCTCAACTCAGGTAGCAACAGATGGGGATTGTGACAGTCTTAAAATCTGCTCGGCTCAAGGCTGCACCTGGCCTCCTGATCACTTAAGGCTTCAAACATGAGAGCTGATGGCTATTTTTAGCATTAACTAGCTGAACTGTGGGCACTTTTCTTCTTCATATCCAACCCACAGGGCTTACCCAGCTCCTTGCCTCAAACATTTCACAGAGACTGATGATTTTCTGCTTACAGGCAACATACGCCCAAAAGCTGCAAGTTCAACAGCATGAAGACTAAATGGCTGAGCTGTTTGCCATTCACTCCGCTGGATCTCTTTATCCTCAGCCCCTCACCTCCTCCCATTTCTAAGCAGCTCTAATTGTGCGCATTGTTTTGTTAAACCTCTTCCCTGAAAGTTTGCATTCCCTCTGCCTCTCTTCCACCGGGCCCTGGGAAGCGATCCTTCTAAAGGCTTTTGTCACCCCAGACCTTGCTTTAATTAGTCAATGCAAATTCCTAAATACCTACGGGCTTAGCAAAACAGCTCTTTCCCCAAAGCCTCTTTCTGCTGCCACTAAGCAAGCCCACTCCCCGTAAGACTACTACATTCTTCTTTCCACTAATCATTTTCAATTGCTGCCACTCCTCCGAGCAACCAAGGAGAAACTGCGCCTGTGTGCAGCTGAAGACAAGGTGAATTAGTCACATCGCAGATGAAAAAAGGGACCCACTGATCATTCTGCTCACAGGACAGAGATGCTTGCTGGAGAGGGAGAAGCTGATTTAATGCTCAGACTACCCCCTCTTGCTTCCACAGGCTTCAACCCAATCCAGCAAAACACTTCCAACAAAAAGTCCTGAACGCCTCCACCTTTCAGGGGGGTTTGCAGGGTTCTTATTGGAGGGTTGCAGGTTCTTCACAGGTTTTTTCATATCTGCCCGTCAGTCCCACTGCACGTGACATACTTCAGCACTGGCCCCCAGCAAGTACTCACAGCCCCTTCTGCCTTTGACCTATGGTCCGTGCCCGCTAACGACGGCAGAAACATAACGCAACGATCTGTGAACCCCACGCGACAGAAACTGTCACCTTGCTGAAGAGTCACTCAATGCGCTGACCTTGACAATGTTCCAAACATCAACTGCTTACGCTATGTAGGTTAAAGCCAAGTAGTGCATACATTGGAAAGCGGCAAGAATAAAAAAACAGAATGTTCAAGCAATCAGACAGCAGCAAACGCAAACTGGTTCCAGTTACTGGCAATGCTTTTCAAGACCCCAATGCCCCTTGCAAGGCAGCTGGAGAGCTCTCCCTCCAGTGAGGTTCACCTCTTCTCACCCTCTGCGGTGTCATGGTTAATCACCACCAACTTCATCCCTTTAGCTGCACACCTTGTGAGGCAAAGTCACAAACACCCCATCCACAGGGGAGGCCAACACACACAGATGAAGCAACAGAAAGAAAGGTTTCGCTGTGCGGAAAATGGGAGTCAGGCACACGGGTGCAGGTGCTTCCACGCACAGCTGGAGGCAACGACGAGACCAGGGAGAAAAATTACGCTGTTTTAGTACACCGTGTCAGCTTAGAGGGATTTTCATAAAGACAATATATGGGAGATTAAGGTCAGCCAACCCACTCCAATTAGTTATCCTGAAGCCTTAACGGATTTGCCCAAAGTTGTACACATTTCTAGAAAGCTGCTGTGTCCATCTCTAGGTCACCTCACCCAAGATGCTGTCTCACTCCTATTTGCCCATCCTCTTCCCCCCAGTCACCTCCCTGCTCCTTCCTCCAACAGTCTCTCTGCTAACCCCAAAGCCTTCCAACTGCTCCACCATCCTGGTGCGACAAGAGCACTGCTGGCAGTCATCTACCACTGGGATGCTTTAAAACCATAGTTGTTCCTCCCGTGCATCATCAGGCTCTAGAAGGCCACCAACCGATACCTGAACAGAGCTGGGGGTGACCTGTCAGGGCAGTACGTACAGGAGGTAGGACACTCACATGGGCGAGACAAGACTGCTGGGGAGGTCTTGGCCCACCATGGTGGGGAACAGGGAGGAAGGAGGTATGACAAAGGGTCTTCAAAGGAAGGCAGCAGTGGGTAAAGAAACGGAGAACACAAGGAGTTTTTCAAATGGAAAAGATCTGCATCCAGGGAACAGCAAACCTGAAGCAAACATCTCCCAGTTCAGCAATCGCTTTCAATCCCACTTCTTGGCATGTTAGGAAATTTAAGCCCATACAGGGATTTCTGAAAGAAATGGCTTGTGCTGCTTTGTCATCATCATGCATTTTCCACTCTGAATCACCATCTCTGTTCAAACACCAGCTCACGATTAGGAAATTAAAAATAGACCAGACAGGTGCCAGAGAACTTACCAAACCTGCTCAGCGCACAGGTTCTCCAGCACACACACAGCACCAAGGCATGCGTGAGCCATCACGTCAGCTGATTTTTTTCTTGAAGGCTGAATCTCCAAAAACTGAGAGTCTGAAATACTCAGAGGTTTAGAAAGACGACTGTTCTGGACCTGCTCCTAGACGCAACCCAAACACTGTACTTGATTCTGACCCAGCGCAGGGATCAAGCCGCACTTTGTTCTGAATCTTGATTAACTGGTTCCCGAGCAAGTACCTGTAATTGCTTTCCTCTCTCCTTTCTCCAGCTTCCCTTGCGGGGACTCGGTGTAGACACCGTGCTCCATGGGCTGCTCCACCCTCTTCATCGCCGTGCCTTTGTAGTTCATCTGCAGCTGGCTGGTGTACTTCTCGTGCTGCAGAGACACAAGCGGCAGTCGCAGGGTGCCCGTGCGACCTGTGCGCTAGCCCACGGGAAAAATAAACCGCCCTTCCCCACACACGGGTCACGCAAAGGCAAATACTGCAGCTATGCTGTGCAACAAAAAGAAAGCACACCTGAGTGAAGGCTAGGGACCAGCTGAAACGCCAGCTGAGAGGCTTTTATATACCCCGTTTGGAAGACATTAGTGGCTGTTCTAGTCCACGAGAAGGTCACCATGACTTAGCTCTGCAAAATGGCTAATTAGGAAACCCTTTAAAGAGTAAACTGAGAAGAATCAGAACTTAGGCCATTTTCCATTCAGGATTCAAATCCTGAAATCTCCTTCGTTCTTAAACCAACATTATAAATTCTTTCAGGGCACTCATCTGCATTATCTCAGTTTTTCAGCACAGGCAATTAAAATCTATTTTAATTATTTCTCTCCAAATTCTCTCACCAGCTAGGAAAGTGTGTGCCTTCAAACAGGCTCCACATTAATATAGTAAATTAGCTATTTAAAAGTGGGTTTATTACAAGTAAATTAATAAAAGGGTGTACTCATCCATATTACCCCTGAGTAAATTCAATGAATCACTTGCCCAATTCTAGCTGTTACATTTCCAATCCTCTCCAAGTCCTAAACACGGAACCAGGGCACAGAGGACAGTATCTGCTAGCCAAGGGGTGATGCTTGGCAGTGACAGCCCAGGCCCTCAGCTGAAAACAACAGCTTTCCAGCCCAGAGCAGGTTGCTTTTCTGTCTTCGGTAAGAGGGTACATGACTATTTTGTACCTGCCACTGAACTTTGTTTAAAAAAAAAACCTCACTGAGGACTGCTCAGTAAGTAAAAACTGGGAGCTTGAAGGCAAAACTGAGATGATATACAGGAATAAACTAAACTTCAGCCTGCTGGAGGAAGTGTGATGGAGCTGGCCTAAGTCACCATGCTCAGAGAAAGGCATCTGCGCTCAGCCTCTGGGAGGGAACAAGTTCTGCTGTGCTTTACCCACAAGCTAATGTGCTGACTGTTCTTTAATACATTACAGCTTTAGTAACCTTTTTAGTTGGCAGTCATGAAATCATAAATAACTTCATCTACGTGTTAGCACAGGGGTAAGAGAGATCAGAGCCGAGATAACTGGGAAATCTCTCTCTCCTCAAAGGAAGGTTTTGTTAAGTCCCAACCCAAGGAGAGCCTTACATTGTGGAACACTTCACTGCCATCAAGAGTATTTTAATATTTCAGTTTGCTTGACCACGAATAGAACACTTAAAAAAAAATTTTAAAAATGCACCATAAAGACACACTTACCTTTAAAGCTTCTTCTGGGACTTTGTGTTGAATTTGCTCCAGGACATACATGTTTGAATGTACAGAACTCATTAAGGAAATGGCAAAGGAATTGGATGGACAGAGAAATCCAGCAAGCAGTCACAGAAAGAAAACAAGATCATAAAACCAAAGCAGCTTAAAACATGGAGGGCACTAAACATTGCCTGTATTGCATCCCACCATGGTCTTGTTGTGCAGAGCATGGAATCATGTCTGCTGGCCAGACCCGCAACAACTAAAGGGTGGCACAGGAGAGGAGCAGAGCAGGAGTATCTCGGGGGAGCACCAGCAGCTCTGTGCAGGTCCCAGGGGAGCAACCAGAGCCCTAACTCAACTCACACCCCGCTCACAGCTCCGGGCCAACCACACTCTCCCCATGGTACCCTGGCCAAGATGGGGCAGTCTTGTACGCTCGGGACAAGGGAACAGCAGAGTTCAGCTCCCTGCAGCGGTGCCTGGGACTATGGTACTTTCTTTCCCTGACAAGGCCTTTCAGCCACCGCGGTTTCCCGGATGAAAAGTAAATCAGGTCATGAGCTGCCATGACCTCTTAGGAAGGGAGGCGTTCAACGTGGTTGAGCCTAGGCAATAATCCTCAGTGACACCACACTAAAAAAAAATCAGGGAAGCATCTGGCAACGTCATCATGAACAACCCAATCAGGACAGCTCAGAGAAAAGGGGAGAGGAAAGAAAAGATGGAAAATGTTGGACTATAAATAAACCGAGTGACACTGGCACAGCAAGGAAACTCCGCACTGTCTGCAAGTGAAACTGTAAATGGAAAAGAGACAAACACTCTTATGCAACAGCGCACGGCTGACTCGGAGGCCTCGGGAGATGCTGCCATCCACACCGAGTCGAGCACGGCGTGCACCGAAAGCACCGCTAAAGTGAGTGGCACCGAAGCAGCACAGCAGAGGAACAGATTGTAACTGCCATAGCAACCACGCTGAAGTGAAGTGAGTGTAAAACCTACATTCTCTAAAGTTTTTCTGTTGATGGCAATAACTTCTACAACTCATGAATGCAATCATTCATTTCACGTGAATATCCATGTAAGGGCTGCAGGACTAAACACTTCAGCTCAGCTGTTCAGTGTTCAGAATTGCTTTCTATAAAAAGTTTAAACCTGTATCGCAGCCATTAAAACCTACCCAAGCTCTAGGCACTGGCTTCTGCCTTCGCTAGGCTGGAGTTCACCTCAAATCTACAAGTTCCCCCACAGATCTAGAGAGCAGAAGACAAGTCGCAAAGAAAAGCTAGAACTGAGGTGGCCTATGGGATTATGACAGGCGCTATCCCATGTACACCAAGATGCCACCTTTAATGACATGATCCCGGACAACAGTGTTTTTTTATTGGGCAGCACTCAGTAAGGGCCTATTCAGGACTTTTTTCGCCCCATGTACGCCTGAACTCTCATCAACTGCACCCTGGTTGTTGGTTTGAAAGCAAACAATCGGTCTCCTGTCTTTAAAAAAAAAACAAACAGCAACTACCTCCCTTTTTTAAAAAAAAATAAATATCACTGTGAAGCAAGAGACAGAGTGAGACAAAGACCAAAAGTATGATCTTACACAAGCCCTAGCAAACCCTCTTTTCCAGCAGATCCAGCATTGCATGCACATCAGTTTAAGCATCCTGCTTGCAACAGTGAGTTCTCCTGCACTGTCAGTGCTTAGAGCCGAGGTACTCGGATCCCCAGAAGACCAGGGAGGCTCAGCCCTTCCTCACTGCTTCAGCTTTCTGAGCTCCAGCAAGGTTTGGAGTATTTCAAGGGCTACAGCATGGCCAAGCACAACCTGATCATCATGGGGACAACAAAAGGCACAAGAATGTGGCCTTGGGGTCAAGGATGCACCACAGTTTTCCAGCCAAACTCTTCCTCCCCCTCCAACGGTGAAACTTCATCTCTGCCTCTGTTCTCAGAAATGCGTAGACATTTTTAAGTGAAATTTTCCCACAAAAGAAAAAAAAAGTCTTGAGAAGACATCTGCTACTTCTAAACTCAGCCAAGTCGGTAAGGTTTGGCAGACACAGGACACTGAAAATAAGGATTCGATTACACGAAAAGGCAGCAATAGGAGCCTCTATTTATCACTACTGCTCTGCAGGCTCAGAAGCGCATTCCAACATCTATGCTCACAGCCAGTCATACAGCGACACCAGGATAAAAAGGAAAGGGATGAGGGCAAAGGTGTTTTAGCAGACACTATCAGGATTTGTGACTCTAAACAAAGCAGCAACTGCAGCCTAGCCTGCCTCGATAGAGATGAAATCTGCTACTGCTAAAAAGAGATTTACTCTTGCATTTTGCGGCAGAAGCAATTTGCACCAGCAAACTTCAATCGATATAGAGTCAAGGGTCTGACCGCAAGCCCCAAAGCTAAATGTTTAAGGCTGAAGACCTGCAAATTGTCTGAAAACAAGCATTTGGGTGAAATGATTAATAAAACCACCCAAGTTGGGTGGAGAAAAAAAAAAAAAAAAGGAAGATGTTAGTTCATACAAAAGCATATGAAATATGTTTGCTCCCCGGCTGGTACGAGTAACAGTCGTCACCCAAAGAAAAAGAAAAATTGCAACCTTTCTTTAGGAGATTGAAGAGGCACCTTCACAGTCACCCACTGCCAGCATAGAGCCTGATTCAAAGCGCAATGAAGGCAGCAGGAACCATGATTAATATGCTCTGAATCAGGCCCATGGTGGAGAAAGAAAAGCTCACGAGTCATCCAAAGGCTCCAGGAGGCAAAACAAACACCCTTACTCAGTAGGCACAATTAGCACTGTTAACTGTCCAGGCAGCAAGCAGCACAAAATCCAGGCAAAGACCGCGTCCCACTCCATCTGCAGGCGATAAGGATATCATAGCCAAAGCGAATGACATCATTCAGTTTTAGGGTGATGTACTTCTGGTCCGGAATCCTCACGTCATTGACGAACGTCTGCAGGAAAGAAGCACAGGAACGGTTTTTGACTGAGGGTATCAAGGTGATGCATGTCAGATGGCCGGGTTCCTGGAGGGCACCCACACCCATCTGCCCATGGCACTGCACACATCCAGGGTGCACTAGCACAAAGTCAGCCAGCCGAGGAGCTCAGTTCCCTAGAAAAATCACCACCAGCAAGTAGCTCCCATGGGCAAATTAGAGCACCCCAATTATGCTTCAAAGCAAGGCACTCTGAAGGGACCTCTAAGGGAGATTTACCTCTCCACCAACTGCAAATGAAATTTTAGTCCCCGACTTGTACACATAAATGAGGTGCCTGAAGTGAGGAACTTCAGATGCTCTCGGTTCTCTCCTGCCCTTCACAACCAGCAAGAGCAGCAAATGGTGCAATAAAAGCTACAGCCACTCATACTCTAATTACTGAGCTGGGAATCAGCCTTCCACTGGATGTCAAACAAGACCGGTGTCACTCCCAAGTTCTGATAATTTAACAAGCAAAGCCTCTCACAGAGGAAGGGGGAAACAAAAATGCACAGGAAAACAAGCTTTTGCAGTGGCATCACCACGATGTCTGAGGCCACATTGTCCAAGACACCATGTATGGGTACAACAGGCCCCTCGCTCAGAAGATTCGCCTGCTCTTTTTTCCTATGCTCCAGGCAGTTAACTGAGGCCCAAAGAAACTAAGTTATCCTTATAAAGGTGCAAGAAATGTATTTCCGAGCTGTGAATGTCTCAGACGCCCGCTTCCTGAGGGGACCCCCGAAGGAACAATTCTCACCAATGGACGAGCAAACCCAGTGCTCATGGCCATCTTTCACAAATAAAACACATGTACTTTTGTAATAACCCAGACCAAATAAAAATAAATCAGGAATTTAGCCGAAGAAGCACTGGGGTGCTAACGGGGACTAGGCACCCAGTTGCACTCAGAGCAATCACAGGCACCAGGAGTTACCCTACCTGCAAGGTGGGATTCACCCAGCCTCACAGACCAGGAACCCGCTGCTGGGTCCTTGTAGCCTCAACACAAACGCAGCTACGCTCTGATGAATCAAAATTATGCTAGAAAATGAATTTACTTGCTTTCACCACTCAGGCAGTCTTCTCCTTCTGCCTTCTCACCTCAGCCAAGCCAAACATGCATGATAAGACCAAGTATTAACCACAGGGGAAAAATAAATGCTAAAGCAGGAAACTAGAACCTCAGCAGACAACAGCCACAGCTTCCTGGCAATTTACAGAAGAGCTGGGGAACAGGCCTGTAATTTCACAATAAAAGCAGTGAAGCTGGTTAAAAGGCATGGAATTCCTATTTGCATGAAATTTTTTAATATTTAAAAATCCCACAACAGTCAGATCTGGAACACGAATAATTATTTCCTGAATTTTCTGCAAAACAAAAGCCTGCGAGAAAACCCATTTTCATGTTGTTACCTATTCATCCACGGTTACTTCAAATAAAATAACCCAAGAAAACTGCTTACTGCAGATAGAAACGCTACCTTCAAAACCAACAGACCCTTAACAGAGAGTGCAGAACCAGCTGAACATTACAGACAAAACAATACAAAACACTTCAACAATTAATATGAACCAGATTATCCAGTAAAGCCACATAATGCATTGTTGACATGTCATAAAGTAAATGCAAAATAAAAGCAAATTCTGAAAATGGAATTAAAATCAAGGTCCTCAAAACTGATTTCATTCATTTCCAGGGGGAAAACAAGTCTTCATGCAAATTTTCAAATAAAGACTTATGTTTCTTTCATGCAAAATACATTCAGTTTGGCTACAGTAGTCTTCAACAGAAGTGAGTTTGACCAGCTGCAGAAGACAGGCACTGCTATAACCCCTTTCACTCCACTGCCCCTCTGAGCACAAGTCTATTACTAAAATAGTGTAAATTCATACGCTTTAGCACGTGAAGATAGAAGAGAACTAGCGGCACAAACCTCCCCTCTCTTGCAAGCAGAATTTTCAGCTGCTATTTTGCCACCATGAGTTAAATGCCACAGGTTTCGAACCAGGGATCCAGGTAGAGCCCAAACCAGCTACTGGAAACATTCCCATTTCAGCAGGGCTCTGTGCCTCCAGCTATTAGGCTGAGAAGGATTAACACTCATTCTCGCTGTTTTCAGATGCCAGAAGAGGCAGAACAGTTTAGGTCTGCTTTAGCCACCGTTTTTGTATAAGTTTCTGGGTTCATCTTGTAGTTTTGTGCTTGTGATGGCAGAGGGCTTCTGTTTCTAAGCCCAATAGTGACTGCAGTAAAACCCATACTGGGAAGACAATTATGTGAATCTAGCTTAGACCTGCTCCAGCAGAGGAATAGCTCTGCTGGTAAGAGGAAACAGTAAAAAAAAGAGGCATGCTATGATATCAGGACAGTTTTAACTACAACGGTGTATTTAAAAATCACAGAGTTCAGGTAGGCAGACAAAGCCCTCATGGAGCTGCCTAACACCACTGTGTTAATCAGGATCAGAGGAAGGGGGAAGATTCAGGCAGGCTCAGCTCCCTATTCTGGGCTCACATTATCCCTCGGTCTTCACATAAACCGGGCTCAAGGCAGGCAAAGGAGCAATTTTTATTATAAAAAAAGAGAGGTGGTTTTAAATAGTTTCTACCCAAAGAAATTAAATGTCTCATCATCCCATAAATCACTGCATGCATTGACAATTCAATTGCCAAAAGGTGACCCTGCTCATGCCGAACAGCTGCTCCAGAATCTTCACCAGTTTAATGTTAACGTCCCCAAAATGAGACGGAATTTATTTCTTTCTCCTTTGCAAAAGGCTCAATGATTTTGTGAGCCCTGAAGCATTCTGCAAGGACACCAGATGAAAGGGAAGAAGAAATACAACATTCACCAAAGCTTTGCTCTTTTCACATGAGATGGTATAAGTCCTCCATCTCAGGCCTTGCAAATCGTTATGTATGTTTAGCTTAATTTATGCCAACAGTTGCAGTGACCCAAAAGCGTCCAACAGCAGAATTAAGTAAAGGCACAAGCGCTTGCAGACTCAGCAGGCCGCGTGTTCGCCTCCACCAGCCGGGAGGTTTGCTACTTACGCCGTTTAAGCTCCCGAGATCCTTCACCCAGTGCTCATCTTTCTCCTTGTCATAGTTGATTACAGCGTGCTGCTTATCGACACTGCGGGACTGGCAATGAAAGCACAATGAATGTGAGACCGGTCAGGCGTAAGAGACACTGTTAATCAAAGCAACATTTAGACATTACACTAACTGAACAGGGGGGTGGGGGGAGAGAGGGGGAAAAGCAGGAAGGATTAAATATTATTTACTACTAGAAGTCACCAAAGAATAAATAGGAAACAATTCCAAGGTTGTTTAAACGCGTCAAT
>Ga0181612_183032_pt1 | contig 21394 bp, 13 predicted proteins | sample HoacroProtozoa21_FD_119630 | JGI IMG/M metagenome (GOLD analysis project Ga0181612, IMG submission 119630) | Hoatzin crop microbial communities from Cojedes, Venezuel. Combined Assembly of Gp0051906, Gp0051904, Gp0051908
ATAGAAGAAATGCGCTGTTCAAAACAGAAGGATGGTCTTGTGGCTAAACCACTAGAAGAGCAGGGTTTGGATTTTATTCTCCAACTCTGCCTCAGACTTCCTGCCTGGCCTCTGACAAGCACTTCATCTTTCTGAATTTTTAACAACAGATCAAAACTGCAGTATTGATAGCCGATTTTACAACGATATGGTGAGATTTAATCAGTCAATATTTGCAAGGCAAAAGTCAAGAAGTTGAAAAAAAAAACCCAGACAAACACCAATTTACTGGTACAAAGATTGAAATGAGGGAAATAAATAAATGAATTTTCAGTATTCCAGTACTATACTTTTATAAATAGGGCTATGGTGCCTCTTTTGACTAGACCAGTCTCCTTGGCCAGGAGATACTCCAGGGAAGTTGCATCCTCAGGACTCCATGCAATGACCAGGTCTGTACTTGCAGAGAGCAGGCAGCTCTGTAACCCATCACGAACACACAACACAGCCTTGTCAGAGTGGGTCACCTTGCTTTCTTTGAAAAAATTGCCCAAAATGACAGTTTGAGTCTGAAAATACTTTAACAAAGAAGGGCAGGTTTTTTCCACCAGCAGAAAGAGCCGAGAAATTTTGGAAACACAGAAAGAGATGTAGAGAAGAGATTAAACCCTAGACAAAGAAAGAGGAAAGTTTCTTGACAGTGAAGGATGCTGGTCTACAGAACATTTTCCTCAGGAAAACTGCCACGACGTTTCACACTGAAGTGGAAAAATCAGTGGAAAGCCCAAGGAAGTTTTGCAGGAAGAAGGAATAGTGAACTCTATAGGATTTTACCATCCCTAATGTCTATGATTGTACAAAAATGTATGCAACAGCAGAACTTGGACTCCTCTGTGCACTCTGTGCACACAGTTTAATTTTGTTGTTGTTATAGTAATCTAGAGTTAGTTTCAGCTCTGATTTTGTAATAAGCAGAAGCATAAGTATGTGCACCTCCCTTTCCAGAAAGGATGGGATGCAAGCTCATGGTGTTGGAAAGATGAACACCCTTCCGCGATGTACAATAATTAGCTGGAAAACTTATCTTTTGGACAATTTAGCAATTCTGCCCAGAACAGGATACAAGTTGTCTACAAACATCACGTGAGACTCTTGTGTATGGCACAGCATAGGAAGCTTCTGACAAAAGCTACTTGCAAACCCATTCAGATCCATCAAGCCTGAAATTCTCCATTGCACACGTCAGCCTTTCTCCTGCACCTGGGGAGCTCCACGCAGCGGGTAGCCCCGCGTAAATCCATAGTGACCCCAGGAAAATTGCCTAGAAATTCATCCTGACCTAAACATTGTCCGGTTGCACAGTTTGCTTTCCAGTTTATGCGTTACCCAGACACACTGCAAGCGAGTAAGTTCAGGTTGGTGGAAAAGCCTGAGCACTCTGCGTCCTTGCTTTGTGTTTTGCAGTCAGAGTGATTATGTTATACCAGTGTTGTTGGAGGGGGTTATGCTGTGAATGGATACAAGTGTCTGCTGCAATGAAAGCTTCCTAAACATGAATATGGATTTCAGCCGCATTTTCACTCACTAAATTACTTTGCAGATGGGCTAATAACCTGAGGTTAAAATAACCTCTTTAGAATAAATGGAATAAACAGACTAGTTTTTCTTGGTCAGAAAGACCAACTGATAACAGAATTTAACGCTGGTAAGAAAGAATAGATCTGTGATTCATTTAGATCACAATGTCCTTAATTTAAAATAAAAAGCAAGTTATACTCATAGGAATGCTAAAAAAAAAAGGGTATCAAAAGCATGACCACAAATGACCAAGGCAGCAGCAGAAGGTAATGATTTAGCTACACAGGATGCAAACTTGCATTTTCGGTAATATTTGTAAACAAGCTCATTTTCTGAATCTCTCCTCTGTGTGCTTTAATTGTTGTGCTCTAACTATTACTACTAATAATACTAGATAGTCACTAGCTTCATCGGAAGGTTACTGATCGCAGTCTGCTCCATGCAAATCCATAGAAAGTTGTTACAGTGAGTCCTACATCTACAACTGTATAAAGGAACAACAAAAACTACTTTTAGCTCATATTAGTTCTTTGCATTAGGATGGTGATAAAGATTTTGGAAAACATAATTTTAAATCACCTCTAAATGCTATCCCATCAGCAGAAAAAGAGGTGTGATTAGAACCTGCTTTCTTTTCCTTCTCTCCTGTTGCCTTTATTGTGAAATATCATTCTTCATATAACGATGCTGTCTTATTCCAAATTTTCACTTCACATACAGTATTTAATAATCAATGAATTAATATCTTTATAATGCAAAGGAACATTAATCTTTTTTTACATCACATCACTTTCCAGCTAACAATAAAAATGCTTTGTTGTAAGTCATATTATTGTGAATGAACATCGCTTCTGTTACATAATTTAATTAATGGTTGAGCTCCCCTTTTTCCAAAGTAAACTACAGCTGGGAAAAAAATAAAATCAGTAAACAAATGATTTCTAATGAATCCTTTTTATATTATTTCTTTTCCGCTATAAAAATTACATCTCGTTAAATGGCTCACAAAGGAAGCAAGCATTGCATTTTCTTTGTCAGATGAGATCAACATGCTGGTTTAGGTTTTTTTGATGTGTGAAATTTGGGTTTAGGAAATTGGGTTATAAGATTTTGAGTACTGACAGTTCTTGTTGTTTTCAGGCTTTACCCAATTTGTTTATTTTCTACTGCATGTAAGTATATGCAATAGACAGAAAATGTAACTTTAAGAGCTTTTCCTCATATAGAGAACGCTGAGTTCACAGCTCCAGTGTTCAGATCCAGCATGGAATAAAAGAGAAACCAAAATCAAAATCCCTTTTATTTTTTCCCCATATTGAGCAAAATATGGGATAGGTAAGTCTGTGTTCTTCCTGACACAGGAGGCAGTAGATGTTGTGTCACCAACTGCGAGCACTGGGGATGAAGTGAAACTTCAGGGAAAGGGACTGACTTCTCAGAAGATCCTGTCTCATAACACACCTCAATTTTTTGATTTAAGCAGATTGAGATCTGGGCCACAGTCGTATTCTCCCGGCAATTCTGCTTTAGTATCTAAATCCTTAAACAGTCAGTGGGAATTTTAATCACTTAGAGGAGTCTCAGAGCAATATCATGTCTCCTATGTTGAATTTCCACTGGTCCATTTATCTCTTGGGATATGGGCAAGTGTTTGCAAAGAGAGAGGAGAGGAGTTAGCAGGTAGAAGTGTAAGACAGCTAGTAAATTATAAGATTAGTTCTAATAAGTCCACCTTAGACTTTTTTTTTTTTTTAAAAATAATTCTAAAAAAGCCCCCCTAGACTTTTTTTTTTTCTTTAAAATAATGTCTAATTCAACTTCAAGAAAAACAGATGATTCTGAACAAAATACTAATTCAAGCAATACTGTTTTCATAGCTTTGGAAAAGTAGTGTTTTCCAGGTGTACTTGCACAAGCATGAGCAGAAAGTATCTGATTTCATCCTTTACTTGCTTTTATTGTTTCATCTATTTTTATTTTTCTACAACCCCAATCTTCTTTCCAAAAAAGCAAGGCATCAAAAGGTGTTCTTTAAAGCTGAATTTATGGCAGGTGGCACTGATAGATCAGGAATACATGGAAGAAAAGGGCTGATCACCTGCCATGGAAATAAATAGCTTATTGTTTGTGGCTCCTGCCAAAGAGAGCACCTTTGAGGCCACCCATCATGCCAATGAGATTTGGCAGGTTTGATCAGGCCTTGAGAGCCTTTCACAACGGCGCTTTGTCAAACCTGTCCCTTCACTGCCCACAGTGTCACACATTTGTGGAATTCCCTTTTCGTTGCCCATATTCAGGTTTGTAGGCTCACATTCGGCAGTAACTAGCACTGAAGGGATACGTGCCGCTATTGCTTGCACAACGTAGCTGTCACATCTCCAAAGACTAAGATCAGTGGTCTTTCCTTGGGGCACAATAAAAAGGTACTGCAAATTTCACTTTGTAGTAACTACAGGCTACAGCAATTGCATTAGCTGCATTAGATGGAGTCATAGAAATATTCAAGAAGGTTAGCAGGATATGGTGGATGTCACATTTATACTACGATAAAAAATCACTTTGCTAACTGATAATGTTTTCTGCTTTGGTAACACCCTATATTAAGGTGTCACATATAAATAATTTATTATTATTTATTAATGTATAAACCACTTTACAGGAAGGTAGATAAAAACTTAAATTCATGTATTAAAGATGCACATACATGGTTTAATACAATTTACGTCTCACAATATCCTTTGCAACAGATTTTCATCGCATCATCTGTTAAGCATTTATTACTAATGCATTTTATAATATACTTTATAATACATTATTTGAGGAAGTAGCTGCATTTAGTGATCATTTTCATAAATAAGAATAAAGCAGTTATAAATGGCACCTTAATTTAAAGTGTTACCTTCACATTACTGGATAGTCACTCACCATTTGTCTCACTTTGCAATTATTCTCAAAATGCACCTCTTAATAAAGGACATGCTAAGACTTATTTCTTCTTATACACTACATCTGATTAAAAGTTTATCAAGGCATTTTCCTTCAACTGCTCTCCAACCTTTGAAGGTTGCCAGTTCAGTCTGAATTTGTCTTACGTAAACACCAAACATTTTATACTGAAATAACTGTTGCAAGGAAGCTGAGTATATTGGATGTTTGATCACCTACCAGGTTGGCCAGCGCCGGCTGCTTGGACTCTTTGTAGAATTCCATTTTCCGAGCGGTAAGAACAATCCAGGATGTGGACCAGTTTTTCCTTAAAAATAAGATTAAATTAAGAAAAAAAATCAGTAAGGCATGCAAGCAGGAGGTAAAAGATGCTCCATTTGAAGAGCTGGGTTTTAGTTATTGCATGTCAAAATCAAAAATGGTCTAAAATCCGTATCGGCAATGCACTTCCACCAATATTGATGGAGTTGCACTGTCCTAGTTATACCTGAAAGTGGCCTAACAAGGCTTGAAGGCCTTCCTTCTCCTCATTTGTGTTTTGAAATGTATCTGTGTTCATTTTCCACTAAGATGTCTTAACCACAGGAAAACAGTAGGCTTATTCACACATGTTTAAAGTTTGTGTATGCTTACAGGACTCCAAAATAGCTGGTGCCCTTCTGGTAGCTAATACCTAAAATAAAACCAAGAAGAAAAATGTGATTTTGATCAGACTATACAGAGCTCAGCAAAGGGTCTATTCTGAAAGGCCACAAATACTGCCTCCTTTCCCTTAATTAAAAATTTACAGGAGAGCAAGGAAGATAAGAACAATATCTGAGAGAAATTTAAGTAACTATTGAACATCCTGACACAGAAGAACATAGTAATCAGCTCAGAATAAAACGCTATTATACATATCGCCTATAACGTGATATTTCAAATCACCACATAATAATAAACAAATAGATCTAATCTGTTAGAAAACTAATTTTTGATCAACATCTTAAGTTTAACTCTCCGACTTGGGGGTCATTACATTTGGTATTTACAAAAATACTCATAAACCCACTATTGGTTTGCTTTATGTGAATCCAAGTCACAAATCTGAACATTTTAGAACAAACCTGAGGACATGCGTGACAAACAGGCTGTTTCACATGTGTGTTGCAGTGCATTAAAAGGAGAGAGCTGCCTATAAGGACACCGAGGGGCTGGGGAGGATCTGATAGAAACCCTTGTTCCTCTCTCTTCTGTCTTCCCTGGTCCCTTTGAGTTTTCTCCATTTACATATTCCTAAGTAACTCAAAAGCACCCATTTTTTATTCTAGCAAAATCTGGCTTGCTGGGTTTAAAAGCCTGTCAGTCTTCTTCATGGTGCTCACTTCCAGATCCATCTCAAAGCTCTGCTGCATTCAATATCCCATCAAACTGCACATCAGGCATAACAACAGGCAGTTTTTCTATTAATGACTTTCCTGTTCAATATGTTTCAGTCATCAGCTTGAGGAGCATAACTAATATCACAGATGAAGCCCTAATGTCACTGGCATTATCAGAGGAACTTACACCCACTTCAGAGTGGGCAGGATTTCACTCAGCATGATCAAATGATCACCCTTAAAATATGGTCAACAAGAGGCAACATTGAAAGAAACTCCCTGTGAAGGTGATTAATACATCTGAAGAAAATAGGACTGCATCTTTTTATGTCATGTTAATAGGGGAAAAAAAATAGAGACACACTGAGGAAGAGAAAGAAACAGCAGGGTTTTAGAAAAGTACCTGACCATCACCAGCAAATATTTCCTCACTAAAGAACCATCACTTTGATATTTTCAGCTAAATTTATTACCCCTATAAAGCTGTATCCTTAGCTAAAGTGAACTATGGGCATAGCTGTGGATTGTGTATATTGGCATAAGGAATAGTTCAACCTCAGTTAATTATTTTTTAAATTATCCTTCGGAAATGAGGGCTGTAGCTGAGAATCACCATCAAAGTAGTGAATACAAGTAGTCTTTGGTAAGTACAGCTTCCATTCTTTTTCATCTTCTCTATTTTTTTTTTTTGTCCTACTCAAAAAAATTCTCCTAAGTACACTGGGGAGTATATGGCCAAGCACGCTATGTGCTGGTTTAAACAGATCTACTTAAGGGTTGGATATCATGGACAAATATGGATTATCAAAGGATTAAAATCCTTGGGACACAGCTTAAATTCAGGACCCATCTTAAACCAAATGCTTCACATTAGCTATAGAGAGGAACATTTCTGTGTCATGGCCACTTCTACAAGTCAGAGTGCTGCTTGCTCCAGTTATTTGTGGGGCCAGTTTTTCTAGCTGAGAAATACAAATCAGCAACAGGATTTTGAGGTCCAAGACTTGTGTGCAAACTTCTTAAAAGACTCAAATTTCTGATCAAACTAACCAGAAATTTTGCCAAGGTTTGAAAACATTTCATTTCAACCTGGACCCCATTAAAAAACAAAACAAAACCAAAACATTTATGGTTTTGAAATAAGAAGTCAACAACAAAGAAAGTAGCAGTCAGTGATAAGTGTGTTTTAAATTATATCAGGTAAGATGTTTTATCTAAGTTTCTTTCAAATTTTAAGGGGAGAATGTTTTAATTCCATCAGAAATAAGAAAATTTAGTGGTTTTACAAGAGACTATAAGCATTACAGAAGCTGTGAGAATGCAACTGAATTTCACCATATTATCTGCAAGAAGTTTTTTTTTCCCCTAAATTTGAATTCCCCAGTTTTCTCATTCTACTGTTATTTCATTTAAAAAGTGACATTTTAAAATCAAAGCTTCATTACTTTTGTGACTTCAAGATAAAAAGTATATAAATCAGAGAACCTTTTTATCAGATTATCCATAAAGTCATCTGTCAGACTTAAAAATATAAAAACAAAAATAAATCTGTAAGGTGTATTAGTGTCTCTACTGATTGGCACACTTATCTCATGGGATGCATGCAGTGATCTAGGGTTTTCAAGCTCCTTAAAAAAGTCAGTTCACAGTTCACAAAATTCGAATTTTTGTCGTGTGGCACCAACATTATGCAAGAAATCACTTCCAGCTGACAAAGTCCAGGTAAGTACAAGGAGTCGTCAGACAAAGTGTGCACGGAGATGAATCCCCACTACCCATCCTCTGCCTGTATGAAGAGCCATAAATACCAGCATGCAGAGAAGACCCAGTTAGAATTACAACGATATCGTGTGAATCCTCCTCTAGCGACAAGGTCCAAGTCAAGGTTGAAAGCCGCTGCCGGTGAGCGAGGAGCAACCCGACTCGGGGGGCTGCGAAGGGAGCCCCGAGCACCGTGGCTGTATTTGCATTCTGTCAGACGAACACCGGATGGCAGCACGTTATAGCTTCAGCAGTGCTCACAATCTCTGAGGCTATTTGAAAATACGAGCCTGTTCGGGACTATTTAAAAATACAAGCGGCCTAGCTACGTTGCCTCCTCCCTGCGCCGAGCCATGGAGATGCTCTGTGCCGAGAGCCCTCAGTACACCGGGAAGGTGGAACTCCCTCCTCGTCTGGGCTTCTTCACAGGTGATGCCCAGCCGACACACACTCTGCAGAGCTTCTGCCAGTGCCCAAAGTGAGGACTAGAGTATTACCGGCTTTGATACCTCTTCCCAGTCTCTGATGGTACCCAGCTGCAGCAGGCTTGGCCAAGTGCTGGCAATGTTCTTGCTTCAAGTGAGAGGTAGGACTAGGTGAGCTACAAACTCGCTTTTCAAAGAGTATTTCTAGGATCCTTATGGTTTAGCACCATGTAGGTATGAGAACTTATTACTTGGCTCCTGTCCCCAGGCAGAAAATGTAATATTCCACATTACTCTCTCATTCTTCTTGGTAACATGTATTGCTGACACACATTGCTGCTACTCCTTTACGGGCACCTAAATACAGCAAACCATAGCAAAGCTTTCCATAGAAGGTAGCAATATTATTCACATTACTTTCAACACAAACAGCCCTCAGCATGTAAGGCCTGACCACTTTTGATAATCTTGTCTTGTCATTCCTGTGGCTTCATCACGTGGTGGGTTCCTACATCGCATCCTTGACCCCTCAAGCACACACTCAGCACCTAAAAATTACCCACTAGAAAAAATGTTATTGGTTTGCCTACTGCCTTAAGATTGTCCCTAATATGTCTGTCATATACATAATATAGGGGTTAACACTGACACATGCTCGTTGCATGCAATAAGCCTGTTAGCTGCTGTCACTTGGTGTCTGGGACGGTAATCATAATTTCGGCTTAATACCGAAACAATGGCAGTAGCTATGAGCAGCAATCATAGCTGTACATACTTAAACATGCATCAACTCTGAATTTTGCAGCTGAGAAGTTCTGTAACATTCACATCTAATACCTTAATTTCTTGCCACCATCTGCTATTTTAGCTTTTAGTAGATATCCTTCTTTCTCCACTACCTACAAGAAAGAAAAAAAGAACATGTCATAACCACATCATTTATTCAGATGAATCAATCTACTTAGTACATGCATAAGAGTCTGCATCTAGTTAATCTAGTGTAGGCGCATTTTGTCTCTAATTCTCAGTCTAGTCACCTGTTTTTTGATACAGTCTGTTCTTTTGAAAATTTGCAAACAGCTTTTAAATTGGTACACAGAAATAACCTCAGAAAAAAAACATTAATATTCTATTCATTGATTTAGAAGAAATTTATTTTAATGTAAGCAAAGTTTCTAGTGATAAATAAAAAATGAGTCAAAAATATATGGCAAGTAGCTTATGTCAAGGTATCATTTCTTATATTGAGTTTCATTAACAGCTATGAGAAACACACCATACTTCTGTAGAAGTCACTTGCTGCTTCTTATTCTAGAGAGAGTTGTGTTTAGGGGTAACCAGTGTCAGAGAAACATCAAATATCTGTACAACGGGAAAAGTTACATTGCCTTCATAGGTGCCACATTTTGCTCAGAGTCAGCCCTAAATCAAGGCTCATGCAGGATGCTGAAACGCATCATGCTTTGAAGTGATGTTGCGTTTTGGATGAGCTCTGGTATCGAGGCACTCACCCACCCCTCACGGCCCTTAGCAAGTCACACTTCATTGGAGCGTGCGCATCACGTGCGGGGAGAATTTCTCTTCAAGTTTCCAGCTGAACTAAATGATCTCATAGCATGGAGCAGAAAACCAAATGGAGTGGTTCTGTCAATTCTCGACATACAATCCGAAACGGGAATTATAACAAAGCGAAACACAGCTGTGTTGTGCGTTTTCCAAAACACGCTCAAAAAGGCAAAGCCCTTAGCGATTACCTATATGACTATGTGATATTAGCAACCTGATAGCAGCTTTGTAGATCCCGTACTCTGCTATTGCTGTTTTTGAAACCTGGTCCTTTTTCTGTGGTGTCAGAACAGGCTAAGGACTCTGTCAGTACACATGAGGCTGCGATACCTGGTCGTAGGGTACCAACATTGCTCTTGAGTTTTGACATATTGGAAGCAAGTCCTAGGTTTGCTCTTTTGTTTTCATTTCTCCCTCTTAATTTTTGCTCCCCACATCTCTGAACACAATTTCTTTAAGCCAGAACCAAGTGTCTACAAGGGCCTCTATCTGGTCTGCTGAGACATCCCTTGTATAGCTGTGATACGTTACTTGGGATAGGAGGGTTTTTAGGTTATGTAAATTTATATTTAAAAATTAAAAACCAAACAAACAAAACAAGATGATTGGTCCTCAGCCAAACCCATTGACCTGCCATCTCTTCAAATCTAATTAACTGAGGATGTCCCAACTGTGTCACTAATGGGAAACAAAGCAAAATTGTGATTCAGAGTGAGTCGGTTTTTCCTTTCAGACACTGAATCACTGCCTGACTGGGATATTAGTAACACGCGTGGTCTTTATAGTAGATTGTGTCACAAGGCAATTGTATAACAATTTCAGTAGAATTTTGCTGTCTGCAAAGCTATTAAATAGCAATAAAACGTGCATTAACATGCAACAGAAGGATTTTTAAATCAAACATATCTGTTATTTTTATTTTACAAAAGTTTATGTTATTAACAGTGTAATATGTTTAACTGTTTCCTTAGAGTTTGTCTTTTGCTGGTATATAGCACTTAATGAAATACGTACTGTGTACACATCTGTTTGTACCTATGAAAAGGTCTGTAGGTCTGTGGACAATGACTTAGGTGACATTCTCAAATGGGTACATGAGGATTAGTGCATGCATTTTCTATAATTTGTACTTATCTCATGCAAATTCCTATCATGCATATCAGCACCATAGAAAAAACAGAGAGAGAGAAGGTATGTAGGGATTATTGTGCAGAGCCATGTCACTATTTACCTAGTGATGGATGGGTGAATTATTAGAGCTAAAATAAGACTTAATCTCCATCTCCACCTACATTTTTTTTTTTTTGTAAATCAAATTTTTTTTACATCTTTCCGTATTTTTCTTCCCTTTCCAGCACTTCATCGTTGTAGTATAAAACTTCTGGTGTTTGGCCAGGGCCAGAGATGCCAAATAACATATGAGAAAGGTTATTCTTTTTAATATTTCTATCCATCTGGAAACAGAAATTGGGAGGAGCATTGGCTAACCATTCAAGCTGTTGATTGCTTCTCTGAATCATGCCCAAAATCTCATGCTTTCAAAGTTTACCAACCACTCTTCCCAAACTGTTATTTCAACCAATCCAAAAATAAGGCAAATGTGATTTTCAAGATCAGATCTGAATCACCTCTATTCCCACATTTTGGGAAGTTAAAAATTGGATGTGCATCCAGATGAAAATGTTGCGGCTCAGTCATATTTTCCTTAAAATTGTCTGAAGCTAGAATATCAAATCCGGTAACAAATGCTGGGCATATAAAATATCCCAATTTAAATTAGAGAGCTCAAATCCACCTTTTGGTATAAATTAAACAGCTCAAAATTAGACAGCACATAAATACAAGATCTTTGGTTAATATGAGATCTCTCAGTACTAAGCAAAGTAACTTTCATATGTATATTTCTTTAATTTAATTATTACAGGAGCTGTCTTTAAAAACATTATCATGGTCTACGTTAACTAATAATGTGCACCGTTTTCTCTGTATTTAGTACAAAGGACATTTATGGAATTACAAAAAGGCTTTACCACAAAGACAACTAAAAAGGTTTCTAGAATGACCTCAATTTTTTTGTAACCTCTGTTCTACTTCCAAGACAGCTTAAGATCAACTTACAATACTTCTGCAAATGGATGATATTTGATTAAAAAGAATACCAAGTATATCCTTACGATATGCTTTGTTGTTTCTGTCTCAGTAAATATCATCATTTGTTGTTAAGATGCTGCCCTTCCTGAACCTTTTCAACATATGGAAGGTTGAGAAAATGACCCAAAACGCCCTGAAGAATTACAATAGAAATAAAAAAATGGAATTACTGTGTGGTGTTTTGTGTTTTGTTTTGTTTGTTTGTTTTTTTAATCTGCATTTTAGAAGAATATTAAAAATGAGAGTATATACTTGTAAATATATGGGTTTTTAAATGATAAAAAAAGACATTCTTCTGAGCTAACAGTACTAGAAACTGTAAGGAAATGTAATTATGACTGTATCTCATACAGGTTCTATAATTTTCTTATTTAGAACAACTGAAATCTTCTGAATTTACCTAATTCTGAAATGTTTGTGTAGGTAAAAGTACTACTGTTACTAATATTTCTTTGGTGAATGTGTATTTGCATATTCATTTTCTTTTAGTACAAAAACTTCTCATCCCCCCTAGATCCTTTCAATGTCAAGGAAAATTTTGTTAAATTTTGTGATCACTTTTAGTTATAAAAATAGACATTAGTACGAAAAGCACCTTAATATGTGTAAAGACAGGACAAAGACATGGTCTCATTCATTTATACCAAGTATTAATACAGATGAAACATCAGTCTAGTACAACTGAATTAAGAGCAAAGTCAAGCTATATAAATTGTTTTGTGTCTTCTACAATTATTTATTTTTATAATCAAAGTCCCTCAAATCCTGCAACATCTTGAGACATCCAAAGTCTCATGTATTTACTCTTTTGTAAAGCCTGTGCAGAATTTACATTATAAACATTCGAAATAACAACTGTGATTTATCAGCTCTATAGAGCAATTGCTTACCGTGTGGTCCTGCGTACTAATGATGTCTGCAAGCGTTAAGTTATGTTGGGAATGATTTCTTCTATGACGATTTACCTAAAAAAAAATTCAAGGATTTAAACTCAGAGAGGATTCAATTACACGCAGGTAAAGATGGACTAAAAAAATTTAATTACTGAGCAGGCGTTGGATGGAGTTTTGGAAACCTGGCTGCTTTCAGTGTTGCATTTCTGTGAAAACTTGTAGCTCCACAGAGCCTGCGTATTCGAAATGCACAGCTACTAAACTCTAAACATGTCAGGTATAAATGTGTTTCTTTGTGATGTCACATTGGCAAATCAACCTCAAAATTAACCAACCAATAATAACAATTTTAAATTACAAGTTTTCCATTCGGAATCTCAACAATAGGGTAGGTGCTCTTATACCCACTTTACAGAAAAAGGAAAGATGTTAATTATAACCTCAAGGCCACAAAGCAAGTCAAAGAAGAAACTAGAATATAATTGGAAACAAGCACATAATGTATCTGGTACATTTAAACTGCTTGAAAGGTTATTTCTAAACTCTCCATGACTGGAAGGCTACAGCAACACCAGCCTCTGATTCTACAGTTTTTCCCAAGGACTGAGTCCTTGGTTTCCTCCAGTTCCATCTTTTCCAGGAGGAAGGCAGTATAACCATCTGTGACTTAACTCTGGAAAATTATTAGATTATACTATACCAGAAATTATTAAGACTAAATAAAAGATGCAGCAAGAATCAAGGGTTTGGCAGAGCTCAACAGCATTTTACTTCCTTACAAATCTGCAACAAAGAACAGGTCACCCTACAGTGTACGTGTGTATATACGTATTAAAAACTTTTAAACTTTAAATTCAACATCATTCAATAACAACATAATTTGGAGTTAGGATCCTGAAAAATTCAGTGATTATCTCCTCTTTTAACTGAAGCCAAAAAGCAAACAACAAAATAGTCTCCACTAGTTCCTGCTATATTCATCGTAATGCACTCTCTTTTTCCCTATTAAAGCAGAGTTAACTGAAAGTCATAATGTATTCTGTTTATATTTAAGTGTCTGAATATAGAAAATGTTCTTAATTAATCCAGAGGGCCACGCTCAAAAAACAGTTAAACATATTATGATCCCATATTTTTTCTCCACACATTGCTTTCATGTTTATTTGTAACACTAACATTTTTAAGCCTTGAAATCTATATCCTAGATACTGCTCTACTCTCCTAGTCAGAGCTAATGAGCTTAATGAATTACCAGTTCTAAATTTAATACAAACATTTCAAGGAAAGAGATAAAACATTCTTCACAATTCAAAAGTTTCTCTGACCTATTTATGAAGAATATCACTTAACAATTCCATTAAGGGTGAGTAACAGCTGGTGACATGGCTGTGTCCTAAAGTGTTTTTCTCTCTTAATATTCTGCATCTTAAGCAATCGAGCTTTCATAAGAAATACTTTAGTTAGTGGCAGTCCCTCCTTTGGGGAGAAAAAAAATGTCAGACCACATTTTCTGTATTTTGCAATCTTGTTTTCAGGAGTGTCATGTTCCTGTTTTATTAGCATGTAGGGTAAACAAGAATGATTTGCTGATGCTATTGAGAGAACTCCTAAGATTACAGTCTTTCTATTTAGATTTTGGATGGAACTTAATATTAACGCAGGCAGAGGCATGTATATAAATTCAAAATAAATTAATTCAATTTATCTTTTCCTTTATCTTTAATGTTCAACAACTCTGAAGGTTCTATAGTGCTCAAGACATATAGCTAAACTATTCAGGTCTAGATCACAGAAAGCCTTTCCTACCCAGATCCCCCATTCTAATTATTCCTTAACATACAACCAAGCATATTGCCCAGAGATGCTTTCTTAAATATATTTTTCACTCATCCAGATTAAATAACAAGACATATCACTGCTCCACAGTATCTGTTTTAACTTTCAGCTGCTCTTTCCAGGAATCACACTGGTCTGTTGGGGGGCCCTATACGCAACTTCATGAAGTTTACAGCACCGATCAGAGCTTTCAGTCTGGTCTTTGGTTCAGTGATCAGAGCATTAGCAAAAGAAATGCTCACTTTTGATACATGCTAAAAAGGCTGTATCAGGAGCACTAAATCCATCCACAACGAAATAAAGACGGGAGGTAGTAAAAAGAACTATTTTTTAATTACTAGCAAATTATGAGTGGTGTTGTAATAAAAAGACAAGAGTAAGATTTCCAGGAAATATGAAAGGAGAACAAAAATATGACATTTCATTTAAGGATGATATTATGTGCTTTAAAAACCTCTTCACTGTATGCAAAAGCAGAAACATTAAGGAAAGCTGCATGTGTAGAAAGAGAAAGAATAAACCTCTTACCTAATTATTTAATGTGATACTTTTGCTAAAATGGTAAATGTTTCTCTTGTAGGGCAAAAATAAAATAAATTGCATTACTTTGTAGCCCAGCAATAAACAATCTCATGCAAGAGAGTCCCGAAGCTCCAAGTTACAGAAATACAACCAAAATCCACAGATAAGTAAGACACGATCAAGCCCTTCTGGAAAAAAATCCCAAATATTTGGCTTACAAATCAAATTAATGGAAACTTCAACAAAATTCTTACTCATTTCTAACAGCCTTTTGGTTTAGAAATAGAACTTTTACAAAAATGAATCAAAACAGCTTGAAAAAACTCAGCAATGACAGAGGCAATGTATTCTTTAAGAATGATTTTATAAAATTCCAGCAGGCCTTCTTCAAATACTGCTGAACGGTTGGTCATATCGCTTCCTTGGCCATAAATTCAGTTCAATGTTCAAATATTCTGAGCAGAACCTGGGTGTCAGTAGGTAATATACTCGTGTTTCAATATACTCACGATCTTCAATGGTGTACCAAAATATTCAAAGGTACGTGTAGGCTGAAATATTTTCATACTTTCATTCAGTTTTTAATAGATAGACCACAAAGGAAGTGCTTTGAGGTTTGTTGTTTTTTTCTCTATAGCACTATTCGATTACCCTAATAAACTGAAGAAAAATCTAAATAATATCTGTCACAAGCCCTCTACCTCACCTCCCAGGGTATGTCACCTCCCAGGGTATGATGAAAGGCAAGAGATTTACAGGAGAAGTTTGAGAGATCCCTTTTTGGGAAAGGCAGCTTATCAGCAGTTTTCTGATTTGATGAACATTCTTCAGTCAGCAACAATGTCACCTGCAGCATTCAAAATCCACTCTGTGAGCGCTTGCAAGTCCGTGGACAAGTCTGGTTTTGTTAAATTCAACCTCAGCAACCCCCCCTCCCTTCCCTTAGCTAAAGGGTATCCATCTCCTACCAGAGTTATTCCAGCATCTGAGCACTAATCCATCATCATCCTTTCTACACAGGCAAAGCCTCCATTACATATGCCTGGTATCCTGGCATGAAGGGACACCCATCTGACAACTGCTGTTTTGACATTGGTGAAGTAAAATACAGTAACCTGATGTTTAATTTCATTTCTTTCTGTGTTTCCATTTGTTCTTTAAATTCTACCTCTTTTGGTGGGAATTCGTCACAACTAACTCATTGCTAGTCTCCTCAAATAGCATAGCATCAATTTAAAAAGAGACTTGGAGGACTGATTTGGATTTTATTTCCCATTACAAGCATATTTCTGACCTAATTCATCTAGTCAATGAGAAGAACCATACTTCTTGATTTCCACCAAGCCTAACATAACCAACTAGCATTTCTCAAAAGGCCCAGACAGCCTGCTCTAGTGCAAAGTGCAGATAATTAATTATTTCCTGAAACATGGTTCTGAATTCACTTGTATCCCTAAATAATTAAGGTAATTGTAAGACATTTCTAAGTGGTTTCCAAGATCATCAAATAAGTTATTCACCACAGGTTATTTACGCACAAAAATCACCTACAAGTAGCCTGGGAAAAACAGTTTGTTCAAACAAGCGGCTCCTGGTGCAGCAGAGCTCTGCTTTTGTTGAGAAAACCTGGGATGACTTCTACCTGCTGTTTTCTCCATCAGTCACTGTTCTGCTCTGTCAAGGAGAAAGTTCTTATGGAGGTTTTGTTAGATTTCTATCAAAAAAATTGTCACGCTGTTCATGATTTGACCTTTCTCTTTAGGAGTCTACCTATGGTTTTGTTTCATCCTACTCACACAGCAATCATGTATATGGAGATTCCTTTATAAATAACCCAGCAAAGAGAGAAAGCCCCTACTGTTGAACCCTACTACAGCATGTTGCTCTGCTCTGGATCTGCTCCAGCAAAGCACTCTGCAATGGGCTTAAGTGTTTTTCTGGATCACGGCCAGAACACTCCATTCTTTATAGGATTGAACTTACTGATGGTGGCTTGAAAGTTTGCAATAAAAGTACAAACTTTTCACATAAACTTTTGTGAAAACCTTTCCCTCAACAGAGAGGGAGGGGTGATACCTGATGTAGTGATGTCTGTGGTCATTTCGTTCCCAGTCACTCCCATACTGTGGTGACAGCTTCTAGTTGCTTAGATCGAGAAACTGAACAAGAAGTGTATTGTACCATTTCTTAATGGCCCCATCCCTTGAAAGATACCTAGGCAACGACAAGAGAATGGAAAATGCTGTACCCTGTCACTCACTGCCATGCTCAAAGTGACTTGTTTTGTTTTAAAGATCCACTCTTGGCCAATATGGCAAGTCCATCGTTATCTACAGAAATAGTTTGGAAACAGCTCTGCTATGGTATGGTTTCTCTTCTGCTGTGAAAGGCGCCGAGAGCTTCCCATGGGGCTCCCCATGAGGAGATGCTCCTTTGTCATCTCAGCAGATAAGGGTGTTCCATCCATTCTCAAGAAATGGCAGCTGTCGAAAAACAGTGGGAGCAATCCCCTCCACCACCCCGCTGCTGCAGATACTCTCGGTGCATTAGAGCTGTGCAATAGCTCAGCCCAAGACCCCCTTCAGTCCTGGGGGAAGCTCCTGTGCCCCAACAGGCTCCTTGCCCACAGCCGTGCTCCTAGCTTTCTCTGGAGCCCCCCTAACACCATCCTCCAGAGGACTACGTCAGAGCCACATGGGATTATTTTTTTACTTCTTTGCTTGTGCCAAGGAGATTTCTTCAGAAGAAAAGGTAACAGAGACTACAAGGCAGTATAACGTGACATTTGCGCTCCCTGTTTTTTTTTCCTAAGGCTTGCAGGGAGAGAGATGCCCAAAGTGCAGTTGCAGTCCTGCTCCCAGCAGCCCACATTTGCTCCTCTCTCTCCATCCCCATCCCCAGGCCCCTGAAAACTCATTACTTCTCAGGTGACCAAACGCTTTGCTCAGGAATAGGAACTTGCATGGATGGAGCTTTTGTGCGCTGGCTGCAGACCAGATAATCTCTCTATGCATCATTTAATAAGAAAACCACTTCACAGTCCTTACAGGCTTGAGTTTGTTACATATGACATACTCTCAGCAGAATCCGCAGACTGAAATCAGTGGGGGGGGGAAGAAAGCAGGATTGTGTTGCATTCCCCCTGCAAGTCTCCCTTTGAGCACACTGCCCTCTATATTCAGTTCAGATCTCCAGAGCCTGCGAAAATAATGATAATGGTTTTACTTCCCTTGACCTTTTGTTCCCTTATAAATCAGAATCTTATAGACCTTTCCCACAGTGCCAGGGTCCTCCTTCGTATTCGAGCCTGTGAAGGTAGGTATTTTATATCAAGGCAATTTAATCACGTGGGCGTGCTCCCTCGCTTCAGAACGTACTGTAGACAAGCTCCGTGGAGCTTTTACTGCAGAAGTACCTCGATTTATTCAGCTTCTTCATTCATGAACTCAGAGCAAAATAATTATTCAGATCCTAGTTTAAATTTCAGCCTGTGTTAAGATGAACTGGTTCTCTGTGATCAGAGAGTAAATAATCCTACAATCACAGAAGTAATCAGGAGTTTGATTACAAAGCATGGTCTGTTTGAAACTAATTCACCTTCTTTCTCAACATTTTTGGAGGGGCGTTCCAAACTTCAGGTCTCCAATTTGGGCTAATAATTTAACTCCAATGATAAGCCTACATCAGGCACTAGGTACTTTTCTCCTTTCATGGCTTGCTGTTTCCCAGGAGCAGATTTTCCCTAGAGTGGGAGCCCTTTTGTTCCTCTCGAGCTACTCAAATGGACTTTGAGATTTGTCCAATCGACCCTTGCTTTGAAGGAGCCCCAGCTGATGCACTTGGTTTCATTTTTAGCCTTTTCAGGAGTAGGAGATCTACCAAAACCATATACGGAAAAGGAAACAGTGGCAAAAGGTTCTTACCACCCATATAAGTGTCAGAAATCCTGAGGCTGCTCTAAATTTGACTGCGGGTGGTTCAGATTCGCATACCTGGGGATCAAACTATCACAAAGGGACCAACAGCTGCATTGCCTCTAATCCTCAGGGTTTCCAATTGGAAATCAAACTGGAACCTGGTCTCAAAGCTTCAAGATGCTTTAGTTCTATTAAATACAATACTCATTGATTCAAGAAAAGAGCATTCAAAGTGTGTTTTTTTATGTATTCGTACTAGCCTTTTCTGTTACAGTCTGTAATATAAAATATAACAGTGTGCACACTGTGACAGTATTCATCTAGCCATGCATAAAAATGTACATTATAAAATAAAATATATTGAAAAGTTGCCTATTCATATTCTTCTATTCATAATGCAGTTGTTACTTTTGGTTCACCATAATATTAGAATATTTTAAGATTAAGTACTGCACGTGCTTTAGTAAAATTACAGATGAGTAGTGCACCAATGATAGAGGAAATACGGAGTAAAACCAGCAGGAGCAAAAATGTAATAGACATCAGTATTTCAGTGGTCTTTGACATCTACATCTGCAAAAATGTGTTCTTTGATCTTATGTCTGTAAAAGGTAAAAACCAAAATTAACACAGAGAGTAATGGTAGATTATCTTTTCATGTCCCCTTTAATTCTTTGAAAAATAAAGACAATAGATGCGAGAACTCAGCTATGACAGCAAACTGTGTCAGCAACTCTGACCTGAAATTTCACCCCAAAATAGTATTCTCAGCATAAGGGAAAAGAAAAAGGAAAAAAAAAATCATTAAAACTTAGTAAGTAAATGTGTAAAAAAATCCAAAAGAATTGCCCATATAAAATCATATCAAGCACACAAGCTATAGTCAAAATGCACTCAAAAGCTCGGTCTCTCCTGAAAGGACTGTCTTGACAGAAAGAGCATAATTAACATTGATGTCACACTCCTGCAAGTCATCAGTTACTGTATACCATATAAATACCCTTGTATAAAATATTATTAATATTCCTAGACAAATGCTGAGTCCTCTCTAGTGGAGTCTATTTCACTGCATCTCTCTATCCTGCCTACCTCGTTCTCTCTCTCGGATTTACACAAGCCAAAAACTCACCTTATGCTACTGCAGAAGCAATTTTTATTTTTGAAGGTTAATCCAACTCAGCAGGATTTAGGGATGGCACTTTTGCTTGGTTGTAGGCATGTTGGCTCAGGCCAGACAGCTGTTTGGACATTCTCCACTGGGAATCTTGCCCTCAACACCCACAGTTGATGCACGTACATGGTCTACTGGCTGCCTACTTCCATGCCCATCTGTTCAGATGGCATGGTGCCCACTCACAAGTTCGCTGGATCCTTGCCCTTAGTGTGTGGATGCCAGGCAATGATGGGCTTAGATGGGCAGCCTGCAAAATACTGAAAGTGATCATTTTTTTTCCTATAGGAAGTCCTTCCTCTGCAACAGCACTGAAGCATGGACACCACATGCTACCCTACACTTAATAACACCTGTGGACATATATGTGCCAGAAATACAAAGGGAAGTGGGAATATACTGGGGGGCGGGGGGGGCACGACACCAAAAATAATACACCACAAAATGGAAGGATAAAAAATAATTGCAAGGATTCTTGTGTAAGAATATGCTCTATACTGTCAATGGCAGTGGATGGATACCTAGGCTGTGGAGTCTCTTTCTCCAGAGATACTCAAAACCCACCTGGACATGGTCCCATGCAGCCTGCTCTAGGTGACCCTGCTTTGGCAGGGGTGATTGGACTAGGTGATCCCCAGACGTCCCTTCCAACCCTGACCATTCTGCGGTTCTGTGATCAGAGCAGCAGAACTTAGGCTATATGAACCGGAGCACAGCCTAGCCTACACTGCTTCCCAGGCTAGCCTGTTTCTGAAACCCAGCTCAGCTCAAAACTACCTTGGGCACTGTACATCACTCAGTGGCCATCATGTATAAAAATCAAAGGTAGGGTGAACCAAATCCAGACCTGTCTAAAATTGTTCACCCTCAATACACTTTCCATATAAACCGTACTGTAAAAAAAATTCCACGGTAAACAATGGCACCAGTAAAGGGAGATAGTAAAAAAGTCATTTTAATAAAGATCCATTTTAATTTGTGTCATTACCCTTTGAAATAATAAGTGAGAAATCCCTACTTGGCAACAAGGGATTCTTTTTATAAAAGTTAGTAGAGAATAAAAACTTCGGTCTTTTTTTTTTAGAGTCCAAAAGCCAACATTATTGCTGATATTTTAGGATGAAGCATCAATGTTAAAATTAATTAGTAGAGACAACAGTGACAGTATGAGGGGTAATGGTTTTAAACTAAAACAGGGTAGGTTTAGGGTGGATATAAGGAAGAAATTCTTTACAATGAGTGTGGTGAAACACTGGAACGGGTTGCCCAGAGAGGCAGTGGAGGCCCC
>Ga0181612_102551_pt1 | contig 21391 bp, 13 predicted proteins | sample HoacroProtozoa21_FD_119630 | JGI IMG/M metagenome (GOLD analysis project Ga0181612, IMG submission 119630) | Hoatzin crop microbial communities from Cojedes, Venezuel. Combined Assembly of Gp0051906, Gp0051904, Gp0051908
AGCTTTTACATTAAGACTGCAGGAAGCGTGCCTGGACTCTCAGCATGAATATGATCAGATCCATATGAGGACAGGGATATCAAATTCCCCAGCTCCCCACAAAAATGTTGTGATTAATCACACGGAGAGTGGCAATTAGACCAAATAAAAGCAGCATGTTAAAGAAGCAAAGAAGGAGGTGATGTGAATGTTATTAACGAGCAGGAGGTTTTGGCTTTGTAGTGTTTTTCAGCAGAGCTTACTTGAAATCTGTCAAACAAATAGAACCGAGATAAATGTAAAATCAGCTGGCTGCACATTACCCACGAGGATATTGAATGAGCGTTGGGGAGAGGAAGAAAGATCATAATTACCCAGAGGAAAAGGACTAAATCTATGGAGTGCAATAGTTACTGATGTTAATTGCAGCCATCATTGAACAGATGCAGAAGGCAATGCTGTGCGAGGCTTTGCATGCACACCGTACAGGAGGGTGGTTTATGGGATGCAGATGGGCATTTACATTCTCCTTGAAGGAGATGGGTCCATCAGGCCACTTCTGCATGTGAGTCCATGGTAGAGTGGAGGGTGTCCAGGAATGTGGGAGATGAGGAAATGGGGGAAACTTCAGCCATTAGTACAGCACCTTATTTGCAAAAATCATCCCAAACTTAGCTCGTCCTGTATTCATCTGGTCTTCTGAAGCTCTTCCATCAGCAGAACAATATTTTGCTAATTGTAATCTACTGTAGCTTAATTAAGCTATCGTACAACCTTTATATTGTATAACCTTTTCTGAAACCTACTTGAACTTTGACAGCAACACTTCATCTGGCTTTCTCTGCTGCTTCTTCCGCTGGTTATAATCTTTGCACTGAGTGAACTGGGTGAGTTTTGTGTTGGTTCCTTCCAGCATGTTTTATGATTATACAGCTTTCTTTATCTGTTTTTTTGCTGTGTGCTTGCAGAGATTTATGGGCTGAAGTGTTAGATGCAGAGCAGGAAAGGGGGAAACAGAGCTAAAGCCATTAAAATCCTGGAATCTGAGCACTGAAGAAATTAAGTCTCTTAAAGAACTGAGGGGAAAACCTGAACTAGAACCTGTGTGTGAAACCCTTGTGCTCTGGCCTCTGAAAAAGAGCAGTCTGGCACTGCCGTCCATGCCCTGCGGTTTAGGCTGAAGAAATTAAGAGTATGGTTGGCTGACAAAAGTAATCACTTCTGACTGGGCACTTGCAGGGGAGCAAACCCCCTCTGGGGTTTGAGGAGAAGCTGTGTAGATGCCCTGCCCCGACTGCCTTGGTTGTTGTTCAGAGCTGATTCTCAGGAAACTCCGTGCTTGCTTTTACATCCCCTTTGCCTCAGCAACATGAGTGGCTTCCTCCTGCTTCCTCAGCCTCAAGGTCAGGTCGGCTTTTCTTGGTCTAATGGGGCTTTTGTCATATTTATTAGGTGCTTGTGTATATCTTACAACTCAGCCTTTGAAGCTGTCCTCTCCCGTACCTGAGTCTACTTCATTCATCTGCCTGGTTATTGGTTGTATTTGAGTATTATGTGGATCTGAATGGTGTGGTTATTAATTTAGGCTTTGGGATTTTTTTTATAGGGCTTTAAAAATAAACTTGGATATTGCAGTACATGGAGGTAAGCAAGGGCTGAGTATGTCAGCTCATGACCCCTTCCCAGCCAGGCTGAGTTGACAAAAGTCTTTTAACTACAGAGAGCAAGTCATCTGCACTGGTCTCCTGCCATAAAAACAGAACTCTTGCCTCCAAGCTATAAGGCCTGGGTTTCACAGTTTCTAGCTGAAGCAGACCAACAATTGTCATTCTCTTTATCACAGTTATTCAAAACTCCTGCAAGTCCTCACTGATCAGCATTTTGTTGCAGTGATTGTACCCTGTACTGCTGATCTGATCCACTGCTGCTCTTCACGTCCCCTGACACAGCCCACGATGTGCTCTGGTATTTATCTTGGTGATGGGACTGACTTTACCCAACTTGCCAAGTGTCCCTGTCTGCTTACCAATGTCTCCTCCTTATGCTTGGCTGCAGCCACTTACCTGTTTAAATATCTCCAAAATGCTCATTGTAAGCAAACCAATGTTAATCTAGAGCAGATGCCTAAGTACATCTTAGAGAAAATTGCTCATGACTGTAGACCTGTCACCACTCCACTCGCAGGCACATTTTTGCTTGCTCATGTGGTGACCACCTGTAGCTGAGGACTTCCACCTCCAAAGTCCAGTCTCCATCTTTGTTCTCCACCTCATGAGATTTCTTCCCAGGATCTGGAGCCTCACATGTGCTTGGAGGCCGTACAGACCCATTTCCCCACATTTCTTTTTCTGAATGCCAGTGCAAACCTGAGTGACTCTTTTCTGTCTAAGAAACTTCCTTGAAGTTCAGCTTGTGAAATGGTCCTTCCTTGCCAGCCCAGCTCTGAGGATCAAAGGCACATGTGACATTTCACCTGATGTCAAGGAACAGCCTTTGAGGAAGGTGGGAAGCAACAAAGTACCCGAAGTGATGGCATGGGAAGAGCTTTTCAAAAGATGCAGGTAGGAGTCCAGGCCCTCCAGGGCCAGAAGCAAATACGAGATGCTGAGAGTTGCTTTTTACAAAATGAGCTGGCTTTTATTTATTCTTGTAGTTGCTGTAAGTCATGGGAAAGGCTTTGAATTTTTAATCAATATATTCGTTTTCTGTGCTGCCCTGTGCAGATCCGTAAGGAGAGTGGCACGCTCTCTCCCCGCTACGCTGCTCAGCAATCCGTACGAATGGCTTTGCTGTCTCAGCAATGATTAGATTAGATTCTTTCAGGAAGAAAGCAAAGGAAGCAGGCTTTAGATGGAAACACCTCTCATCACTATCTCGCTGATATACATCAAATTCAGGTGGATAATTGGATGCAAAAAAAGGTGTCTCAGGACTGTAAGGGACTATTCTGGTGGAGCCTCCATATCAGGGTTAGGGTTTTGTCTTGCACGAACATTTGCGATGAGTGTGGTGTGGCTCTCCTGGAAATAGTCTGCAGGTAAAACTCCTGGCCACCCATGGCTTTTGTCCTGAAGGGTCTCTGTCTGCAACAAGCTGTGCCCACTGCCGAGAAGTGAGAGCACAGGTTTGCAGCTGAGCCCCTGTCTGGAGGCTGCGAGGGCAGTGCCTGGGGAGAAGGGTGGGATGGGGCAGTCTGGCTGCATCGAGCAGAAAATGCAAGGTGGAGAGACCACCACCTGCACCTTCACACGTGCAGATCTGGCTGTCTGCCTTATGGCTGAGCATGGGACGTGGCTGGGTGTGCCTGGTTTAATGCACCTCTGTTAAACCAGCCTGTACTCTCAGTTGTACTTTTGCCAGTGGGGTGCTTCATGTGGATGATGTGGTTTGCAATTCAGGGCATTTATTTCTTACGCTAAGCATAAATACCAGAGTGCCCCAACATCTCAGGCAAGCGCTAAAGTCAAGAAGTGTGGGTAGATGCTGTTCTCTTGGCTGCTTCTTTGGTTCCACTAGCTGGCCTGGCAGTTAGTGGGAAGTCTTAGGAAAGCTGAGCTTTTGCTGTGGAAGCAGAAGCGTGAGGCTGTCCTGGCTCTGTGTCCAGGAGGACCTGGGGGAACTTTCAAGGAGCCCGTGAAAGGCAGCTAAGTGAAGCAAGCCTGTTGCTGGGAATCCAGTATCTAATGGCCTGTGCCTCTACTGGGAAAATTTTTAGTGCCCACAAAATTAAAAGAAGGTCAAATCCCTCCTGTAACCCGTGTAACTTTGCTCTTCTAAATTGACAAGTGATAAACTTGGCTCCCTTGGCCAAGCCACTGTGCATCTGGGATATTTTCAGAGTCCTCTTTACCCAAAGAAACACTGGCACTCTCGTTTTGGGCGGAATCTTGTATCACATCCTCCCCTGCAGTCTCCTGACGTGGTACCCTGTCGATCCCTTAGTCACGGGTGCTGTCTCCGAGATGAACGAGGATCCTCTGCTAGGAAGCGTCAAACGAGATTCGAATGCAGTGAAGAAAAAAAGCCACTGGAAACAAAGCCAGGAGCACTTCCAGCCAGGAAGGAGGCTCTGCCGGAGCTCCCTGCGGCTGGGTTGCCTCCCCAGCTCTGAGCTGCTGCACTTCGTTAACACCACTTTCAGTCCTCTCCTCCGCACTGATTCGCAGCCCTCTTGGCTGCATCTTTGCACACATGATCTCGTGTGGCCAGAGATCCCATAGCAGCCTTGATTTTTCCTCTGACCCTTCACATGTGAGAAATTTAAGATCGTTCAAGTGGACTTTGTTTATTTGTTCTGCGCCTTGGCCATCGGAGACTGCCAGTGCTGTGGTGTGGATTGCAGTAAAATAAATAAATGCACTAATTGCTGCTGCTTTAGATTGGAAGGGGTTCTTCGTTATGAAAACATCTCAATAGGTGTAGAAAGGAGATGCATAAGGGCTGGGACAGGCAAATCAACTGTCTGTCTGAATGAACCATTAACACAGGTCTGTTAAAATAACAGACTGAACCCAGATGAAGATCTCATGTTGGATAAAGCTTGTGATGTTCATCTTCTTACAAGAGCAGCAGTGTTGGTGAAATAGTGTGTATGGAAATGGAGAAAAAGCAAAGCGAGGCAGAGGTAAATCAAGTTTATGCTGTGAAGGAATTCACACCCGCTAGAACTGTACGCGTGGCTGTAACCACGTTCTGCTGCAGCGTGTGAGCCAAAAAATTGACACAAAAAGAAATGATGGGGGGGAAATGCTAATCACCATCTTTCCTTTCATATAAATGTGTTAATGGTTTCGTAAGTGTTTCCAAAAATGCGTGTGTGGGATTAAAATAGAAACCATGGCCAAGTTTAAAATGAACTCTGGGAAGGGGAACAGACAGTAGTGTAGAGCCTGGTGATACTGTTCTCTCCCAGGCACTGGGAAACGTTCAGATGCTCAGCTAGGAGAGCAGGGTGGGGATGGCGAAGCGTTTGTGTCAGGAGCTTTCTGTTGGCTCTTTGGGGAGCTTGGTCATCCTGATATGTGGGAACAGTGCTCCACATAAGCAAAAAGTACCACATACCGAAGCATGCAAGGGTTGCCATGGAAATCAGAAGCTGTTATTGAGAGAGCAGGAAAAACATGAATGATCTGAAAAATCATGGATTGTTATAGCTTCCTACCCTCTGCTGTGCAAAAACCCCACCCCAACTTGTTGAATTCCTTGCTGGCAAGATGTTTGTGCGTGCAACTGTTGCGGTGGTGTGGAAAAGCAGGTATGCAGTTGTACATACACTTACAGGGCACATCTAACCCACGCTCTTCATTGCAGCTCTTGGCTTTGGCCCACTGGTCGGTTCGGAGGAGCTGTGACCTGTAACTGGGACATGGAAATTAGCTGAGAAGCCCCTGGTACGAGTCAGAGCAGGGTGTGACAAACCCTAAGCAGCAAAGTTCCCAAATAATTTGTGAGTAGCCCACCTGGAAGGCTTTTTCAGACCTGTTCCCAGGGAACCAAGCAAACCAGGAGGCAGGAGCAGAAAGCTGGGGACTGTCTCTGTCAGCTGCCAGCAGCTGGTGGAGGGTGTCCCCGCTGCAAAGCCGGGGGACTGGGGGGGATGCAGTGTGCCGGAGCATCTGCGGGAACCACTCCTGTTCCCACCACCCACAGCATTTAGGGGACCCATAGCCATGGCAAGTGGGAAAGACGGAGGAATTGGCTTCAAAACAGATCAGATGGATCATGTGCTAAAATGGGTGTAATGATATATGGAAGTAAAATATTATTTTGGAACCATAAGTTTAAATATATATAACAGTAACGAAGGCAGGAGGTCTGCATTGGAAATGCCAGCATGCTTTCCGCTTCCAAGGCTTTATTTTAAAGTCAGGATACTGGAAATGCTGTTCAGCATGTTTCCAATGAGCTGAAATGGCTCCTGGAAGTGCTGAGGCCGTGTTTACTGAGAAACTGCATGGTAGGTCCTGTTGGAAGCTGTTTGGGAGCTACTCACAGCTACGGGGTTTTTACCTGCAGTGGCTCGGGGGCTTAACTCAGTGCAAAGCTACCCAAAAGGACACAGCCCGTGGCTTGCACCAAGCCTATGGTTCAGCATAGACGTACTGTTCTATAAGGATGGAAAAGTGAATTTACCTCTAATGCTGCTTCTCAATTCTGTGATCATATTCTATATTTTATTTTGTTCATTTTTAAAAACAACTGACCCTGTCAGCCACCAAGGCATTCCTACTGGAAGAAGAAAAAAGCTAGTGTGAGAGCAAAGGACTTGACGTAACCTCGCAAGGCACAGGCAGCGGGGAAAGCCGGAGCAGAGATGCCCATGGAGCCTGGCAGCAGGTTGTGCCCAGCCACAGGGGTCCTGGGCAGGGGCAGAGGGTGGCAATGCCGCGGCTGCGTCCTTGCAGTTAGCTTGGCATCCCGGAGGGACGAGCAGGCTGCTCACTCCTGGGTGATAACTGGAGGAGAATTTCTGGGAGAACCAACAGGACCTGTAGTTCTCCCATCGCTGGTCGTGCGGGGCCAGCCCCATTTCTGGCAGAGCCCTGGGACAGGAGCATGTCCCGGTTTTGGCCTTTTCAAGGGGCTGCATCCCTGGCCCCGCTTGCCCCCTCGCCGCTAGTGCCGCAGCACAAGCGCAGTGACAGCGGGGGACCTCACGCTTTGGCACAGAGGTTTTGCTGGGTAGGATGCAGCTATGGGGGTGGATCCAGTACTCCCACTACGCTGGGATATTTTTGGTATTGTTGTGATTAATTTTCTACTGTTGGCCTCCACCTGTGATCATATAAACTAGAGCTGTCCATTTGCTACAGGTCTCAAAGTGTCATCTTACAAGGAGAGAAAGAATTTTCATTTATAATCCATGAGTCCTATTCAGCAATGGGCTGTCCTCCCCCTCCCGCTGCCGATAGACCTCTAAGTGAACAAACAAATGTCTGGAAATACAGGCAATTTAGCTCGGAAGAGATATCATCAGTGCAGTTCAGAGGTTAATGGGCATGGAGGATTTATAACAAACCAGGCCTATAAAAAAAGGAGGGGAAAAAAAAAAGGAAGAAAAAAAGAAAAAAAAAAAAGGAGGAGGTAGTAATCTAGTTGACATCTATTGTTCTTTGTATAACAGCTCATCTGTATTCTATCTGGTGGAGGATATTACAAAGCAAATTTAAAAACACATGTGTGGGAGCACATACACACGTATGTATATATATGTGCACATATGAACTGAAATATAATGAGGGAAAAAGCCCCTGTAAGTTTGAACCAACAACAGCAATCCATATATCTTTATTTGCTGCCAACATCCAAGTGCTGAACTCTCAAGGAGCCTGGATCCCTGCCATCATCTGTCCGTGTCTGATCTCTTTGGTAAATACGACGGCTGCCAAGAATGAGGCAAACGAAAAGCGCTCGCAGATTAGAAAGAAACACATGGCAGCCACTGACCTGCTGAAATCATAAAATACATCATGAAGTAAGAAAAGAGGGGAAACAAATCATCCTCTCAGGGACTGCCCATCTGCTCGCATAAAGCTGCAATCATTATTGCAAATAAATACATTCAGACTGGAGAAGTCTGGGAATAATTTGGGGAGGGGGGTGTACAATTTTTTTTTGTCTTTGCAAACCTCTGGAAATTTTCCTACATAAACAAAGTGAGATCATCGACCAGAAATAGATATCTATCAATTGTGCCCTTTTTAATTATGTAAGGAGCAAGTCTTTATTTTATAGGTATAATTAAAAAATTACTTCCAAGACAGGATGGGGCCATAGCGTTGGAAATGAACCCCCGTGAAAATTGCAGGTCCATGTTTTTCCAATGAAGGATGGATGTAGCAGTATTTACTTCATCTGAAAAGCTCTGCATGTGAATAGTGGCTGTGTTTTTGCTATGAAATGAAGGTATAAAGAGGGAATGGCTTATTTTAGACAGCTCTATACCCATCTGTCATTGCCTTTTTTCCCTTGGTGTTCCATAGCGATTTTTCCAGGTATTAGGTTCAATGTAAAGACTCAACTTGGATTGTTTTTTGGGGTCTTTTTTTTTTTTTTTTTTTTTTGACTTACCAGATTAAATTTGAATCTTTGGAGCCTGCTAAGGGGCCTAGTGTAGTACAGGAATCTTACTAAAGCCCAGAATTCAAAGGTGAATAAGGGCTGATTCAAATGCGCAGGAGAAGGCTCAAAACACGAGCTACTTTCAGAAGTCTGTCATCTCTTCTTCCTTGTTCTCTCTCCTTTTGCTGTTTTCCTCTGAGCTGTGCTGGAAACCTTTACTTCAGAGGTTACCCTGTATTTTACAGGACTCTGTTTCTCTCTGAGACAAAGGCGTAGCTGTAAGGCGTTTTGTAACTTGGGGATGTTTTCCTTAATACGCAGAAGGGAAAGTTTTGTGCAGCCTCCCCAGGACAGAACTGTAGGTTGTACCACGTCTGCTGAAGGGTCTGTGAGCTGGTCCCATCACAGGGGTCAAACTGTGTGTTCTGTGGGAGGGCAAAACATTCCAGGGCAGGATTCCCCGTGGAGCCCAGTTAGGGGAAAGCGTTCTGCGCATCCCTGTCTCCCGTGGGAGTTATCACCGCTGCACCCCCAGTGCCTGGGGGAGTCAAAGAAATGGGGTTCATGGTTCTTTAGCCATGCATGTTGTTTATGAAATATGTGTTTCTGAAACGCGTGGGTCAAGCAAAGCAAGGTTTCAGAAACACCAGAATGGGGAGAAAAAGGTGATTGTATAGGTTTATTGCTTCCCACCTGCGGTAAGCAGCTGAGCTTGCTCTCCATGGCGGTGGTACTTCTCGGCTCCCCGGACCCGGCTGCGTGTCCGTACACACAAAACCAAGAGGTGTCCTATGGCAGGGTGATGGCAGAAGCACCTGGAAAACCTGGTGTCATGGTTACTCTGTCCTGAGTGGTTTGGCTATCTGCTTGGTGCTCACGTGCAGGCTGTGCATCGTGTCTGTATTCATTCTATCGGAGGAGACCTATGAACGTTTGGGGCAGCTGGAGCCCTATGTCCTGCACCGTGCGCAGCTACCTTTGAGCTGCAAACCCAACTACTCGTATCACACTGGGCAGCATGCTGGTTTCAGTAGGCAATCCTTTGTTCAGAGCTGTTTAAACTAGGAAAAAACCCAAGCCAACCTGAACAGGCATTGCCATGAGGCACTACAAACCCCCACGTTCAGCCCCAAACCTGCACGTTTTTAACCTCTGCTCGATGTGGGGTTTGCTGACGTAACCAAATTTCTGAGTCTGTTTTACCACTCAGCAATGCTAAAAAAATCAGGTTTTAAGGGGTTACTTTTTCCTGGCTGTTCAGCAGATCCCTGAAAAGCCCCTGTGAAACCTGTGCTGCCTGGCTCCAGGGCATGATGAGGCTGAGGACCGGCCTGTTCCCCCCAAGCATCCTCCCAGCTCTACCCCAACCCACCCGGTTCCCCCTGGAGTGGGGATGGGAAGGAGCAGGAACAGGTTTTGAGCCTTAGAAAATGAAGAAAGCCACAAATTCATAACCTCCTCAGTCCTGTTTTGGGGTTTCAAGAGTTAAGAGTAGCGTTTATACCAAGACAGGCTTTGCTACAAGATGACTTAGCAGAGTCAGGAAGAAAATGAGGAAAAATTCCCCAGCTCCAAGTGCAGGCTGGCTCCGTGACCCCTATTTTCTGGGAAAGCCAGTGGGGTAGTTGAATCTTGCCACAATGTGCTAAAGTATAGGTTCCTCCCCAATATCTGAAATTGAAGATTTCACACCTGGTGCCAAGCAACAATAAAAGAGGATTTTCCCATCCCTGTCGGACGCCGCTTTTGTTATGCTGTCGTGCCTTTAAAACTGCATGAAGGATCCCAGCTTTCTGCCTTCTCTGAATTTATTTTTAATGTTACTCATCTTTCCACTCTTCGGCTTTATCCCCAGATTCCTCCGGGACTCTCTTCTGTAGAGGAATCACAACGCAGGCCACCACGTCCCACGCTGCAGGAGGTGACCTGCTGCCGTGGGGTAGCCGGCTGCTCTTCCTGCTCGATTATAAAACCAAAAGGCGTTGTAGCTTACTCTCCTGAGCATTTATTAGTACATATTGTTTCCCTCGGATTTATGATTATCTTTGCATATTATGCAGTTATTTTCTGATCTTGTAATTGTCTTACCTCCTCCAGATTTTTAAGTTAACACGAGAAACTACCCTTTTGCTTAACCCTTTGCCCGCTGTTGGCAAGGAAAGCTGGTGCTCTCCTTCTCTCCTGTCCTGCATGACAGGAATTTCTGGCTTGTATTTTTGGTAGATGACTCTTTACCAGTATTAATTTGTTTGTGGTATAGCAGGAATTTAATTTTTCTCCTTTACTTACTTGGTGCCAAAGTTTTTATCCTTAGTGACAATAGGAATCTAGATATATAACATGAGCTGCAGTGTCATCTTCAGCAAATAATGATCCAGCCTATTTATCATATTTTTAGTTTCCTCTTTACGGATCCCAGGGGCTGCTCTGGTTTGTTTTCTTTTGCTTTTTTGTCCTTGTTCCAAAAACAGCGATGAAATGACATAACTTATCTTTCTTATTCCCTCAAGACCCTGCGTTTGCATGCTCGCTGTGCTACAAAATTTAAAGCTCCTTGTTTCCTTGGGGAATGTTGTCTCCAGGTCCCAGCCTTCCAGGGGCTGCGTGCCAACGTGCGCTGCATAACATGGTCCAGCTCTTGTGAAGCCAAGGATGGGGGTGAGAAGGTTGGGGCTTTGCTCCAGCCACCCTCAGCCTTGCTTGTGAGGAGGTTTCCACCAGGACCTTATACCTCCGGGTGCTGGCTCCCACCTCGCCCTCCCTCCCTGGTACAAAATCCAATTGAGCTGGGGACCTTATCTGGATTAAAAATAATCCTGCACCACGGCAAGGAGCAAGAGTTCAATTCTAGGAAGTCCCGCAGTTGGTTTCCCTCTCCCACCTCCCAAAACATTGTCCCAGTGCAGAAGCAGAGGTGGTGGAGGGGTGTGTGTGTGCGTAGGGGCTGCGGCGGTTGTCGGCCCCCCAAGACACGGCCGGGGCACGGCTCCAGGTACAGCTGCAGAAGGGTTTGCATCGGGGACACAACCGGCTCCCTGCTCTCTCACCTGTATTCCACACCTTAGCACCCCGTCCACTGATGGCACAGCAACGGTTTGCAGGTTGCTCTGTTCATCACATCACTGATATGGGCTGAATTTAAAAAGAAGAGGGGAGAAATTCTTTCTCCTCTTGCTGCATAGAAACCTCCTAACTCGGCTTTGCCCCAGGAGAAGACACTGGTGTGATGGCACCTCTGTGCTGCAGCCCTGGCAGCACATCTGGAGGGGGCTTCAGTGAGGGGACCTGGCACCGCAGCGGCCAGGCTGGCCTTGCAGCCCTACTTTTCCTCTTTAAATGGTGAAATTCTTGAAGGCTGCTAACCTGAACTTTCAGGCGATGCTAGGTAGTTGTTTAACCGTGGTCGTTGTACATGGAGACAAGCAGCTGGGGACAAGCTTCTCACTGAAAATGAAGGAAATCCTACCAATGTGGGGCTCCCTGGCTTGCTAGGGAGGTGCCCCCCGAGCCCACGGCACTGCGGGCAGCATGCTGGAGTGAAAGGAGGTTGCCCGAGGCGGGAACGAGATGCCGTGGATGAGTTTTGCTGTGAGCAAAGTGTGAGTTGATGTGGGCTGAGACACGCTGAGGCCATGTGCAAGGGTTTCTTGAAAACCCAACCAGATCCTGCGTCTGTTCTGTCCCCCACTGCTCGCAGCCTATTCGGGTGGTTTAAGGGAAAGCTGATCCCATGCCAGATCGCATGCTGATGAACCATGTTGGGCTGTTATGAAAATCATTGCATCATAAAGCATAACATTGGCAAGGGTTTTCTTTAATAGTGCATCCTGGGGAAATGATACGTCTCACTCTAGCTGAAAGCAAACGCTTGCTTCGAGCCTCCAGCTATTTAAGCACGTTCCCTTTCCCATGTGGTTGTGATGGGAGATGGAGGCAGGCCAGAAACGTGGATCTGCATTGTCCTCCTGTCCTGACGCAGGGCATGAGTCGTACCTTTGCTTCCTCCTGTGTTAAAGGAGGTGACCTTGCTTTGCTCAGAGGTTTAGGGCTGCTGGGTCGATGCATGTCTGTACACAAATGCACTGTGCTTTCTGTGGAAATGGAATGATTTCTGCCTACAAAAAATTAAAGATGTCTCTGTATCAGCTGATAGACCCCAAGATGGGTCCACTGACCACTTTAGTCTTCCAGCCATGGAGGAAAAGGCACAGCGTGCTCTTCAGAAACATCTGAAGGCATAATAATGAAAGCACCTACGTCAAAGTCAGTTCAGGAATCTTGCCACTGATGTTGAAGTGCAGTAATGGCTGTTTCTGCTGGCAAGCAGGGAGAAATTCTAGGCACTGTGAGGTGGGGATGGTGAGGGGCAGAGCGGAAAACTAAGAGGCCTTGGACTGAGAGACAAAATCCCTCAGCTCCACTGTGCCCAAGCCAGGAAAGAATGTTCTTCTGTGCACACTCCAGTGCCTTAATAACCTCATTAAGCACAGAGGCACTCGATAGACAAAGCACTCTTCATTCTTCAGTAGAGTTTCAAGATTTGAGGGCAAATCGAAGATTCGTAGGCCTTTCAAAGGCTTAGGAAAGTGTTTTGTGTCACTGGGGTTAAATTATATTTTTATCAGGCTATGTAAGTGGGCTCTGCTTCCATCTCCCGGTGTGTGACAGCCCTGGCTGGCACGGGGCTGAGTCCTGCTGGGAGCGTCTGTCCCTGGTCAGACACCGAGGTCGGGAGATCCCGCTCCCACGCATGGTGGTGACGAGCTAGAGAAACCCTTTGGAGCTGGGGCAGAAAGCGTTTCACCGTCCTCTGGCTCCATCCCAGCCCAAACGCAGCCTTGAGCCGCTGCACCCCACGCGTGGTGCCTTGCACAGTGCCCAGCCGGCGGGGTTGTCCAAAGCAGAGGACCTTGGCATCAAAGAGCACCAGGAGTTCAGCAAACCACCTTGCAAGAGCGTGCTTGCTCTCCAGCAAATCCTTAGGAATCTCTTAAGGAAAAGGCCATTGATCTGTGCCAAATAGTTAATTATAGGAACCAAGCAGTCTGTGACCCTGTTAACTGTTGTTTATTTCCTCTGGACTCGCTTTGCTGAGTTTGGCAGAGGATGTCCACTTTGCTTTGGTGAGAGCAGCACAGAGAGACCAGCTCACTCTAGGAACAACTTTTAGGAGAAGGTCATTGTTAAAAAGCAAATTAGGCTCATGCTGGCCAGTACTGTGCCTGTAGAGCCTGCTGCTGGCACGGTGCGGTCCCAGTGGGGCAATACTATAATAAAAGCAACAGCAATGACACAAGCAGACAGATCAGCTCCCTTGGCTGTGTATGAAGTGCCCTGTCTGTGGACAGCGGGTAGCTGTAATCTTGACAAGTGTTTTCTTTATTTTAAGCTGTATGGCTTAATGTTGTCCTTACAACTCAGCTTTGCTGTAGTTAGAAGCAGTTTCGAGGTGCGCGCAGGGATGGATTGGTAGAGCTGTTCCTGCCTTGGGGCAGGGTGATAGATTAGCTGACCTAACAGTGTCTCTGTGTGTGTGTGTATATGTATTTATATATATATATGTATATTTTAAAAAGCAGATAGAAACATGTGCACACACATATATAAAAGTGCTCCCTGTTTGCTGCTACCTGACCACTTTCCATGCGCTTTGACCAAGCGCCGTGCTATTTCTAGCAAATTGGAGCATGAGACCAATAGAACAAACTGCAATTTGCTTTAGCAAACATTTACAGAAGCAGGAACCAGGCTGAGCTTCTTGATGCAAGAGAATATAACCCCTGTCCAAGGAGGGGAGGGGAAGGGACCTGCCTTACAGCTGTACCGAGCCCTCACAGCGGGGAAGGAACCATGGGGCAGAGGCTGGCTCTGGCCCTTTGGGCTGTGTGGGCTTTGCAGTGGTGTAAAAGATCATTTTTGGAAAATCACATCTCGTTCTCACTAGAGCTTTGGACAGGTGTTAAAATTCGTAACATAGACCATCTTGTGCATCTGTGTAGCCGCTCCTGGTTTGCCTGCCTGGACCACCTGTCTCTTTAGATCTAACTTTATTCCTTGCTTACATTTTTCTAAATGCCTTGGGCAAACAAATGCAATTCCCTTAATGAAAAATGCATATATTTTTGTTAAATGGATCTCGCTGTCACTGCGTTGCTGCTTTCCCCTCAGTCAGGGCTTGCTAACAGGCTGAGCTCCACACATGTGCCGAATCTATCATCTGTCACGAGTGTGCACCGAGGCATGTAAGGATCCGAGCACTGACTCTATTTCCTAGCAACCGGAGGAAACCATCGCACACCTCTGTTTTTCCTCTGTCAGCAGGATTTCTCCGATTTATGTAACCTACAAAATGTGTGTTATCACCACAATAAACCATATATTCTGAGGTGCTATTTACAGCCAGATAATCACAGAGATGCAGCCCTGTGGCTCTGGTGCCTGATACATCCTTGCTTGTGATCTCAGTTGGTTGTGAACCTCATAGAAGTGTCATTAAGTGCTTCTCTGACAATGGCACTAGCCATTTAATTATTGAGGAAGATGGCAAATGGTGTGTTGCATGCTGGAGTATTAAAAAATAGCTCAACCCAAGTGCTGCAGAAGCAGAGTCTTCATTTACAGGCTATGAAGAAGTAGTTGTACCTGTGAATAGCCGGGTGGGCTATGTTGAAAGGGGCTGCTGGTAACGATTATCTCTCAAAAATGAGAAAGGTGGAGGTATAGAGGGTTAAGTTCATTGCAGGGAATGTCTGATGGAAGCAAGGTTTGGTGGTGGCCAGCCCTGCTGCCGGGTACCTGTGCTGTGTGTGATGAGGCTGGGGGACAGGGGCATCGCTCCAGGGCAGGGCTCTGCCTCGCTGGAGCAGAGCAATTCGCATCTCTGCATGGGCTGCTTGAGGCCTCTGCAAGAAATTGGTGTGTTTGGTTCCCGCAAAACATGGTCGCTTGGGGAATCTGTCCCTTGCAGTGTCCTTGGTCCCAGTGCCCCATCCTGCTGGGTGGCCCCTCTGCATTGCTGGAGTCAGCCAAGGTCTGGGTAGGAGCTGGGTACCACCTGCCAGCGCGGGATGCTGATCCAATTAACTTTTCTGGAAGAAAAAGTGCTTCTGGCTCTTTAGCGCATTTGCAAATCACAAGAAGCAAATGATTCAATCAACAGATGAATATCAAACAACCTTCGTGAGCAGCTTCTGCATCACGAGTCCGTTTAGCAGCAGATTGAGCTGCAGATTAGTGAGACATTAGAGCACAGTGTGATGCATCACAGCGTAATCGGGAAGGCTGAAATCAGCACAAGTTTCCTGGAGAGCTGCTTTATTTTCCTGTAATGCCGAGCCCATTATAGTCCAAAGGTTCTTAAATAACTCTTCTTGCAATAGATAATAATACAGACTATGGGAGAAAATGAAGGAATACAAAAGAAGGGAAAGCTATGATGAAGGAAACACGATTTGCAGAGGGTTCAATAGAGTGGGAAAGCTGTGCAGCGGGAGAGTGCTCAGAAATTCATATGGGCTCATTATGGGAATGCTGCAACGGTCTAATCCGGAGCCAGGGTGCCCCGTGGGACCCGTGCTCAGATGAAACGCCCCCATGACACCCTACCCTGCCCACCCGGTGTGAGGAGATGCACCTCACACAGCTGCATCCACCTCCAGCCTCCACAGCAACTGCGATAATGATGATGTAGCGGGAGCGAGTATCACATCAATTTTAGGTCTGCGACCAGCAGGCGAGCCGGCAGTGCCAGCCTGACCCTCAGCGACGCGCGTGCCGGCTGCAGCCAGCGCGAGTGCCTTTGAATTTTGACAGTGATGCACAAGCTGCTGGAGCTGCGAGCGTGATGGATGTATCACCTATGGGATGCATAAAGGCATCTGTTGCGTCAGTTAAACACGAGCGTGGTGGGCTGTGGAGTTTTTGTTTGCTCATTTGTTAGCTATTCAACTCAAAATAGTGGAGCCTATTTACACACGTAGCTTGTTATTTGAAAGTAGGCAGCATGATGCATAAAGCGGCCTCCCAGTTAGAGCAGAGCATCATGATAATGATGAACAAGCCTGGGAATGTAAGGTAATGCTTATTTTTCTTGGCTGAAGCTGCTCCCTATTGAGGCAGCGGCTTTGCCAGCTGAAAGAGAAGAAAAGTGCCGAAACAAACAGAATAGGTGTTGACACGCGTCCCTGGCACACTGCTAGGTTTTGAGAGTTCTGCTTACCTGGCTGTCCCTGATGCTGCTGGTTTTCACTGCGATGGCCGTGACCAACATGTAAGCAAGGTGTGCGCCGAAGTCTGCGCTGAATTCTGACAGCTGATGCTGTAAATTGAAGCTCTGGCAGGCGTATGAAGCCTGAACTTTGCTTTTGGGGGTGGTGAGAAGCCCTTGCCCTCCCTTTATGGCTGTCCTAAAGGCTGTCCCTTCCCCAGTGCTGGTGTGAGTGTGTGAGGGGCTGCATGGTGACCTAGGTGGGGGAAGCAAGCAGCTTAAAAATAACCATCTGAGACAAAAAAAACCCTACAGGGTTATTTTTAGCTTGCAGCAGTTTCTGGTGTGATTCACCATGTGGCCCGTGTACAGCTGAATCAGCCCTGGTGAGGATACGATGCAGGGAGAGGGGAGAGAGAAGGGTGATGGGGACAGTGCAGCGGCTGCTGAAGTCCCCCCTGGACCCTTCAAGAAGTCAGGGTAGCTGGAGCTGTGACATTCCAGGGCCTCGGCAGCAAGGCTGGGGTAAGAAATCCCCATTTTTCGCTATTCTTCCTCCCTGTTAGCCCTGGGCACTTGTGCTGATGCCAGGGCCAGGAGTGAGGAGGGATGAGCGGCCGCTGCAGCCTCACGCCACGACACAGGATCCCAGCGCATCTCCCAGTGTTTCTGCTGGACATCTGGCATGCTGAGCCAGCGTGGGTTAATCCACTCGCACTGCAGGTCTCTGCTAACCGAGGTCTCGGGGAGGTGGAGAACAAGAGCGGGAGCAGCCCGGCAGGGCTGGGTGCGGCAGCTGGGTGCTGGCACCCCTGGGGTGCATTGCTGGGGGTGTGTGACGTTGAACCTGTGTGAATGAGGGAATCGCCACCTGTCCAGATGAATCGTGGTTGTGTCGTGCCGTGGTTAGAGCCACACCGTGGCTGGGCCATAGCTGGGACTTGCTGGGGTAATGCTGCAGTGTTCAGGGTGTGCTTGGCTGCTGATGGGGGGGATGTAAATTGCCCTCATCATTGCCACGAAGCTGTGGCCTCCCTCCCCTTTCACCAATCTGTGCAAGCTGAGTGTTAAACCCGTGTAAAGCTAACAGGTTTTATGAGACAAACTGTCCCTTTCTGCTCCTATTGCCTCCTCGAAGGCACCTGCCCTCCCCGAGCTGTCAGTTCTCACCCTTTCCCAGGTGGAAGCCCCATGCGTGCCTTCCTCCAGCTCAGATCACAGCCTTTGGTTCTCCCTGCAGTTCCTGGCCAGCCCGACCGCTGCCTGCCAGCTCCCCGTAGCAAGGAGCTGCTTGCAGCCAAGCCTTGCCCAGCAGCGCGAGCCCAGTCCTGTTCGCCAGCCCAAGGGTTTGAATGAATTTCCCTCCAGTGAGTTTTGCTGCCTGCAGGAATCTCCTGCGCTTGCTGTTGGAGCTAGAATTGGTCCATCTCCAGCCAGGGACGTATCATCCTCACAGCTTTAGCAAAGCCCTCTCCATCACACTGCCAGCTTTTGGATCCTTTATACATTCGTGATCAGGATCTGGCCTTGAAATTGCAGATAGTGTAAAATTTTGTGACACTGATCCTCCTTTATTCTGAGGCTTCTTTAATTTTAAGGATACCCGGCACCCTTTCCAGCACTAACCTCTCCAGCACGTGATCCCTGTGTTGTCCTCACACCCCTGCACAAGCATCTTCTTCTCATCAGATTGAGGTAGAAAGCGTGATTTAAATCGGTCCAGATGACTGCAGCCATGCCTGGAATGGACAGCAGAGCAATCTGGTGAGAATTAACCCTGTGTCCAGGCAGGACCTGGTGCTGGAGGGAGGAAAGTCATTATTTGAGCAGATACAAATTGGGCAGCTTCACGGGTCAGGCAGGAACCAGATGGAAACCATCAGCAGGAGAAACCTCGTTTCGCTGGGTAAAATGGCCCCGTGGCTGGAGGAGGGGAGGTGAACAGCGCAGCTCTTGGGGCCCCACCAGCAGAAACCTGTTTCCCCGTGGATGGTGTGGATGTCTCTGCGCATAGCACGGGTGGTGGAGAGTAAAGAAACTTTGGACAGGGTGGTCAGACCCTGTTGTCAGGGATGGGGGGTGGCTGTGCCAAAATGTGCCTCTTTGTCCTCATGAAAATCTTGTTCTTTGAACTAAAAATACATTCAGTGTCAGCTCTTAACTTATCCTTTTCCTTTAAACACACTCCAGGACGTTATGTGGAGTTTCTGCATCCCCTCTCACCCCTTCAGCCGCCCTCCTACTAAATTAAGAGACTGCTTGGGCAAAACACAGTTTGCAAGTGTTCTGGGGTGGTTTGGTGTTTTCTGGAGGATTTCCTTGCACAGCCCAGGTGCCGAGGCTGGCCCGGGTGGCTGACGAAAGCCGAGGGGCTCCTCCGTGCCTGCAGCATCTTCTGCTCCGTGCTGCTTCACGCCAAGCGATTTCAGCGCGTAACAGCATGACTGGGGCTTTGGGTCTGTTGAAACAGTTGCAGCGAATTAAACTTTCTCCGGGGCCGCAAGAGCATGTGTGTGCTTGGAGCGAGCGCGGGATCTGCCACCCTCTCGGGCTGCTTTCCAGCCCCTTGGACCGATTCCCCGCAGGATTCATTTACCTCCGCTCACAGCTCAGCCGCCCGCTTCCCCCCAAGCTTTTCTAGAGGAGGCTGGGGTGTCGCTAGCGCGGGGGCTGCTGCGGGCGGCGGGAGGCAGGCGGGCTCCCTCTCCCACCTGCTTTTGGTTGCTTCTCTTTTATTTCGGCCGAAGGCCCCTTTCAAGCCGGCTGCCATGCGCGTGAGGCGGACCCGGCTCTCGGCGAGTGATTTACACGCCGTGATTCTGGGGACGGTCGCATTCTGAATGCGGCTGAGCAAGCTGACTTTTGCAGAGAGCCAAGAAATAACAGAAAGCAGCTCCGGGGCGTGCTGCAACCCCACCTGTGACCGGCTGCGCTTGTGCTTCGGGGACAAAGTTTCGCAAAAACAAACAGCCCATTCCTTATAGCACATATGACTTTATGCTTTAATTGCGTCCCCTTCCCCTCCCACAAGCACGGTATAATCCAGATTCCCCCATCGACTTTCTGCCAGGGAGGAAAGGACCAGCGAGGCAAAGTTTGCTGCAAGCCCCACGTATATTTTGAAGTGTTTCCGTCTTGTGTCGATACCCATCTGTGTGTTTCTGTGTAAGCATCTTCAATTCTAAGCTCTGATGTGCTAAAATACATCCTAGACAGTTTTGAGGAGACACAGCACTCCTAGATACACGTGTTCATGACATGACTGACTGCCCAAATGGCTGCAGCGTGCCCCAGAGTGAACGGTGAACAGCGTGTGTAACCTGGTGTGGACAAGAGTCACCCCCAAGGACTGCCAGCACGGGGAAGCTAAGCTGCTTTTCCCATCTAAGCAGGATGCACTAATGCAAAAAATACTCTCTTTATTGCATTTTTTTCCTCATATGACCTTTTCAAAGAAAGCCTGCATTCGTTATCTTTTATTCAGAACTCTGTTATACTAAAATTCCAGCTGGCCAAAGCACATGAGACTGAGTCCCTTAAAAATAATCCCTGCAATCACAGAATCACAGAATGTTTGGGGTTGGAAGGGACCTCTGTGGGTCATCTAGTCCAACCCCCCTGCTGAAGCAGGGTCACCTAGAGCAGACAGCTCTACACATCCTAATGTGTAGTGAGTAGGTGGCTGGGATTTACTCCTCCCTGCTGCCAGGACTGCTCCAGGCTGCTGCCCCTTCCCTCCCAGCCTTACACGAGAACAGCAGGCAGGGTGTGGGAAAGAAGGACCAGATCAGCACCTTTGATGTTTGCTTCCTCAGGAAAGGCTTTGCCCGATATCCCAGGTGATCCAGCAATGTGGCACACGCCGTGTCAGCAGGGCTCGGCGGGTCCCCCCATGGCACTGGGGCTCGGCGGTGCAACACGTGGTCTCTACAACACCTGCATCCCTCCCACTGCTTCTACCTGGATTATCAATGTTACACAGGTGCCACGCAGACTTTCTGGATCTGAGCATCTGATCCAGTTGAAGATGTCCCTGCTCATTGCAGGGAGCTGGGCTGGCTGGCCTTTAAAGGTCCTTTCCAACCTAAGCTATTATTCTGTGATTCTATGACACAAAGCACAGTGTAGGCTGAGGCAGGGTGCTCTGTTTGTGAGGGGTTGGAGCTGATGCTGTGCTAAGAGCATCCTGGATGTTCTTACAGGTGCCTCTCTGGAACAACCAGCCTCCACCATCTTCCTAGTCATGGGTATTTGCCCTTGTTCCCCATTAATTTCAGAAATGGGTGCATAAACAACTTTTGTATCCCTGCCTAGCTCAGTAGACGTTGTCTGAACATCTGATATGATCCTCACTGGGCTATAAATTGGCCAGGACTGAACTGCAAGCATTTCTTCACACCCTCCCCCAGATGGAAGGGCACTTGCAACCAGCAGCTGGGACAGAGATGGACCTGTATTTAGGATCAAAAGCAGTAGCAGTACATAGCAATTCGGTTTACCTCGATGTGCTCTGGACCCTCAAAGAACAGGGCCATACTGCAGCCTGCCCTGGGGCGTAATCTGGGATTTCACTGAACAGATCTGCTCAAGGCTTTGAAGAGCGAAGCACATCTTCGTACCTGTGTGTCTGTGTGCAAGGCATGAGCTGGAATTTCTGGGCGATTCACAGCCTCATCCTGTGCCTCAGTGGTTTCTGCAGCAGAGACACGATGATTCCCGGCAGTTCTTTCCAAACCCAACTTGCCAGTCTTGCCCCAGCATCTTCCCAGCTTTGCTGCTGTTGTTGCTGTTATTAATAAGTGGCCTGTGAAACACTGGGAGGCAAAAAAAGTGTTTTGGTGGAGTTGGGCAGAGAAACCCTTCTTTATTTCCATGGTAACTACTCCCACTCTTTCGGGAGCTCATTTCCCAGGCAGCGGATCCCTCGACCTCGCTGTGCCAGGAGGGATGACGGGGCTGGTGGAGATAAATCTGTGGCAGGGACAGTGTTGGTGCTCTGCGGATGTCCTCACTGTCTTTGGAGGTAACAGAATCACAGAATTCTTTGGGCTGGAAGGGACCTTTAGAGGTCATCTAGCACAACCTCCCTGCAATGAGCAGGGACATCATCAACTAGACCAGGCTGCTCAGAGCTCCGTCCAGCCT
>Ga0181612_127808_pt1 | contig 21386 bp, 21 predicted proteins | sample HoacroProtozoa21_FD_119630 | JGI IMG/M metagenome (GOLD analysis project Ga0181612, IMG submission 119630) | Hoatzin crop microbial communities from Cojedes, Venezuel. Combined Assembly of Gp0051906, Gp0051904, Gp0051908
AAAGGGGTTTAAATATTTAAGGCACCACAGGCCTTATCCTCAGTGGTTTAAAAACTGGCGCATCTCAACTGACTTCAAAAGCTGCAACACTAGCAAGGATCTGGTCCTACAAATGTAGAAACCATCTTTTATCACAGCAAGAGGGCGTTAAATATAACATGTACACAATAGCCCCAAACTCTGCACTAGCAGATATCAGTCGTTCCACTTTTTTAACTGACATGCAATTACTGACAAATCAACGATGTCAAATGGGAAGGGGAGCAGATTCATGCTCGATCTAAATTACAGTTTCAAACTAAAGCTGAAAAATCAGGAAGTCAAAAAGTGGGAACTAGAGGTTTATGGAGGGATTTTCAAAGCAGTTAATCAATCCAAAGTTAGGATCTCTGAAAGCGCTGGTATATTGATGTCACAGGGGAGCAGAGAAGGACTTTTTCCAAGTTTCTGAAAAATCTTGACCATGTAGGAGTTGACTGTACTTGGGCAGGGACCAAAACCAGTCATTCTGGAATAAGGATGACAAGATTTCCAAAGACAGGAAGTCTTTGACCTAAGGAAACATCCATACAAAGCCATATGCTCCTACTTGCTGTCCAAGACGCTACTGTCCCCAGCTTGGGCATCACCTTCCTCACTCATAAAATAACCTCTGCCTCTAGTCTGTCAACGCAACAGGCTGTAGAAAGCTCTCCAAGAGTTTCAAGCCAGAAAGAGTAAGCTGCTTTCAAACAATTTAAATAGTGGGTCTTTGATATGGACAAACACACAGGAGTTGTCCTTCAAAGGGAGGGCAACTTGTCTGCCACAGTCACACAGAGACCTGCACACAAACTGCCAGTCAGTCCCTTTAACCCAATCTGTGATCTTCCAAGAGGTGACAATAAGCTATTGCAAACGTGCTTCAGAAACGCTAGAGCTACGATGCTGGCAAACGTAAAAGCAAGAAAGTTCCTACTACAAGCTCCCCCTAACCTCTAGTGCCAGCTCAAACGTCTCAGAAAAGCAAGACAAAGGACTGATGAAGGACAGATCCACCTCAAAGTAATGCCACCAGATTAAATGCTGCTCTGGCAGATGTTACTCCAGGTATGGTACAACTTGCCTCCGGCTGCAGTAGCTGTGTGTTGCCTGTCTGGACTAAGCCAAGAGGAAGGTGACTCTGCGCCTGCACCCATTACATCAGGTTTGCCCTGGCAGGAGATCCCAAGTGTTTTGCTCCAATACGAATGTCTGTGGAAGTGAACAATGGACAGGGCAACGTGTCTGAGCACGCTGAACACAGACAGAACCCGTGTTTTGTTCCAAGACGTACACCTCGAATGGAGACAAGGGCAACGCTCCTCTCATGAGTGCATTCTGTGATTAAGTAGCCCATCTCTAGCTCCCTCTAGATTAACAGTCGAAAGTGCATTTACTTTCTGGCTGACCTTTGATGTCTCTAACTTCAACCCACCGTAACTCCCTGAGCCTCTCTGTGCTAAATAAAAGAGACCCCCTCAAACAGCTATCCCCAAATAGGCACAGTGAGATTATCAGCTCGTAACTGGCTCCTTCTAGGAGAAGGGCTGGATTCCCCCACCTACAGGTCCCAGTGGGTTGGATGAGGGTTATCTGCATCAAGTAAGTGTGTGGACATCCAGTGAATAACTACAGGAGAGGATACCTTGGCCCACAAGGGTTCCTGCCCAGAGAATGACCAAAGCACAGTGTGTGCAAGGTGACACAGCAGCTCACACCAGGATTATCAGCAGCATCCCTCCTTCCTAAATCAAGAGCCTCGCTTTATGGCCCATATATGAGCATTTTGCAGCTCAAGGATCAGCCAGGCCAGGCAACGGCTACTTAAACAGGTGCCACAGAAGAGATGGTCTGAGTATTTTAGGAGAGCCTGAAAGAGGGGCAGATGAAGCAAGTAGCCCTGGGGAGACGTATCAGCCGGGAAGGCAATGCAGAACAAGCTCCAGTCTCCCCATCTGCATGGGAGAGTAGGAAAAGTGCCTTGCTTGTCTCAGGATTACAGCTGGCTATTTCTCTTCTCTGACCAAAGCTACACGGCAGGCGGAAGCACAAAGGAGGAAAATTTGCTGGCATCAGCAAAGACACAAGTAACACAATTGTGCTGGTCTTCCTAGGAATGCGAGCTGTTAAGTCAGCAGATTGCCAGCCTTTGCTCCAGAACAACAAACAAAATGAAGGTCAAGATTAAAAAGGACAGGAGACATAAAGGAATAACACACCTCAGAGAAGAGCAGCAAGAAACCCATCCAGGGACACTGGAGAGTTTTTATGAGCAAGAAATCATTTTTATAAGAAGCCATAAAATGCTTGTTACCGCAGCCAAGGCAGAGTATTTAACCAAGAACCTGAAAAATGAACAACAAAACCTGGCAAACACATGCCGTACACAACAGCTGTCTGCCACTCAACACTTTGAGGATAAACATGAAACACTGCAGGACGCTTTAAAGGGACTGTTTTTTATGAAGCATTTAACGTCCAGATTCAAAAAGAACATAAAAAGTAGGCAATACTTACATCTATCAAAGAGGCCTCACACACTGAGCACCCAAAAATCAACAATGTACTTTAAATGCATGCTGGTGTACTACCAATCTAGACCACTTTCTTAGTTTCATACCCAAGTGCTTCATACTCAAGTGCTTCACTTAGCCTAGTGACTCCTCGCATCCTCTGCTCTGGACAGTAAAGCTGCTGCTATTTTAACAGCAGCTGTGAGATGATTGGTTTCTCAACACATCCAGCTTCAGAAATCCAGAGGGGGGAAAAAAACAAAATCCCATCTGTTTCCAGCAGCCTGAAGTTGGAAAGTTGGAAGTTTCTCCTCCCTCGCGCATCCTGCCGTCCCCAGCCGTGTGGCCCAGCCATCATAGAGTGGCACAGGAGCAAGGACCTACCTGAAGACTCTTTTGTGGGTCACCTCTTCTACTTCTTCTCCTGGGAACTGTAGACGCCCTTACATCAAAATCATCACAGGACAATGTCTGACCCTTTTTGCCTTTCTCAATCAGGGTCATGGGGTGCCCTTCAGATTTTTCAGCATCTTGGATTTCCTCCTTTCCTCCACGGCATAGCAAGGGGGTTTCCAGCACTCACATAACTCACCCATGCCTCCCTTGTTCCTAAATGATCAGGACAGGACAGCTTGGGAGGACCAACACAGTTTTGTTTCCTTATGAAACAAGAAGCTGTAGCAGTAGGCGGTCATAATGTTCTTGACAACAAAACAGAAACAGTCAAAGAAGCAGAAACCAAGTCCCCTGGCCTGTGAGCACGCATCCTTCCTGCACCAAAAGGAGGGGAAAAGCATTGTACAGGCAGGAGTGCCCCCCTCCCCCCAGCTAGTCCCAGGGCAGAGAGGGCTGCAAGAACAGACATGTCCTGCTGCCCCAATACTCTACCTCCAGCAACATCCAAGAGCATGGCCAGGGAAAAGGAAGTCTAGCACAAATCTGCAGTGATACATCCCCAAAATACTCTTCCAGCAATTTGCAGCCAGGCGCTTCCTACACCACAGGTGTTGTTTTCAGTATGGTCTTTCGAAAACAGGCTTTATGCCACTTTTCTTTCTAGCAGTTTAAAAGTAATTTCATTTCAACACAAAGTTTTTCAAAGGATAAAATAAAAAAATTAATGCACACTAAAAGTTATTGTGTAACTTGAGGCTATTACGGGTTGTGCTGGATTTGCCACACTCTGGTCCATGTGTTTCTTCCACTTGCACATGGAGGACACAGCATAATCAGCAAACATCGACAGAACACGCACATTTTATCAGACACATTTCAAGCAAGACAAGTGTTAGAAGCGTAACAACAAAGGCATTCAATGTCAAACAGGTCTAGAAGACTTCTGCAGCTCTGAGTCAGAAAACCACCACAGCATCCTTTGGGATGCTGGCCTAAGAGTACAGAATACTATGCATGTATACCAGGTAGCCTGGCTTGCACAAAAAAGACTTTGGTAGAGCTGAACCAAGATCTTGGTGGCTCACCATGAAAACACAGGCCCCAGCCTTACACTGAGCCTAAGTCCCTCAGCTGAGCTTTACACCATATACCACCTTGGCTGTTACAATTACATATCCAGAAATGAAACCACATTGACATGCCAGGCAGCTTGAATCTTCACCTTTCTAACCTCAGGCTATTTTGCTGCTCATACCTAGGCTTTGACTGGAGTTGTGAAACAGGTGGCCCAGCCTTGCGATGTGCTAGCAGGTATGTAACCTGTTCTGCCCTGGGTAGGAGAGGAGTTTGGATTCCAGCACTGCTAATCCTGCCCTGTCTTACAAAGGTAACTAGGGACAAGGGGACAGAAGAAGCAGCTTGCAGACTGCAAAGAGCTTGCTTCCTCCCAAAAAGAGGGAGCAAGAGCAAGGCAAACCCTTGGGTAACATACAGCTTTGTCACCCAGTGAAACGGCCCCTTGCCATCACTCTTATTTGCCACGTGCTACACATCTACAGATGGGAGAAATTCCTGTGAAGTGCCAAAGGCAAGGCAGCATGCAATGACTGCAGCACAGCCAGGCACAACCCCTCCGGGCAGGTTACATACCCTACCCCCAGGCCTGGGATTTCCCTAGCATGGAGGAAAAGGATCGCACAATAAGCAGCTGCCCTGCAGTTTCTAAGGGCCCTTATCCTCACTGGTAATGTCATGGCCTTTTCCATCACCCCCTGCTCCCCATACACTAAGCAAGGTCACAACAAGCACCAAACCTTCCAGCTAGATCCCAGGTTCATAGCCTATACCAGCCACAGCCAACCTGCAAAGCATTTTCTTTCCCAATCACATCTTGGAGTGACATTTCTAGTTAGAAACACCTTAAACCATCTATCACAGCAGTATCAAGGCGCTGCCTCTCTGTCCAGCCCATGCTGGCTATCCTCACAAGCACAGCTGACCAGATTTCTTTCATCCAAGACCTCCATGGATGTCAAATGAGATGTGACCCCAACTCCACATGCTGCCTAGCTCTTGTCACCTAACTGTGGCCTAACCTTTCTCTTCTCTAAGGGAATTAAAAATGCTTTGTGTTGAGACACAAAGGCTCCCCACTACCCAAGTGGTATCACACTCCTGCCCCAGGAGGTACACTGTACTCTAGTGCATATGTTTTAGGAGAACAGGTTGTCTTACTCTTGGCAAAACTCTCTAGCACCTTTATTCTGAATCAAGCACACCACATTGCCCACGTCATGTGTGGATCAGCCAGGAACCCAGAATTCAAACTGGAAGAGGTTTGGGTGAAGACCGCAGTTGCTTGTGGAAACAGCTGCATCCCAGTTACTCAAAACACCTGCACAAAGCCTGCCTCAGCACTGGGAGGAAGATACACACATTTGTCCCACGGGGAAGTCTTTACCTCTCATGGTGCAGGACACCTATTGACAGGCATGTCATGTTCTAATGGCTGAAACATCACAGCAGTGACTGCTCTCTCAGAACGCCAAACATGTTGCATTGCTGGTCTGATGTCTTCCATGGGCCATTCTCTCAGCAGTGGTACAAGGCATGGCAGCTTGGCACCCTTTCATATTCCCTGTACAACCTACTCAGCCCTCACTTCGTAGGTGGTGGCAAAGAGCTAGCTGTGCTCCTGTCTACTGCAGCATGCCAAGGCCTCCCACGTTGTCCGCTGCAGGGACCAGACCCACTGCTTGGTAGAAGCGAGGAGCAATGAGGACATCATTACCTCCCACTGTCTGAGCAGAGCACAGAAGAGACACTATTTGAAGAGACAGAAAAATCACAAACAGCTGCGAGCCGATGAGTCACACAGACATATGTTAGCTGCTACTTTAAAACACTCTAGAACAAAAAGATTAGGCACATGGAAAAAAATAGATCCTCAACCTGTGTCAGTCCACAATCTCCACTGAAGTTGTTGAGCCACTGATCTGCAGCAGCCGAGACTGGTACATTATGGGAACTTGTTAAGCCAAGTAATTGTGGCGGAACTTTGCATTTTCAGTGAGTCTCCACCCCATCATTGCTGATGGGAAAAGTCAGGATCATGTCCCAAACAGGCTATTTTCTAACTACTGTTGCTGAGGACTGGAGACAGTTCCCTTCACTGGCACTGGAGAAAGGTCTCAGTTCAAAGGGAGATGCAAGTGTCCTCTAAATTGCAATGGAAATATCAGCATCAAGGTGAAAACAGCATTAAATATTCAGAGTCCAGCTTCTCTCAACCACTGAGCTATCATCTTTCACTCACCTTTAACTCATATGAACCAATCCCCACTTGCAAGCTAAACAGGTAATTTTATTCCTTCAGCATTCATTTGCAGGTCAGCTGCTGGGCAACAGTGCAAGTGCCTTCTGTCAATTCAGATTCACCACCTCTCTAAAACTATTTTCAAGCTACAAAAGGACAAGAGGCATGCCAAGTTTGGGGTCTACAAAACTTGACTTGCCATCTGTTCAAGCCAGAAAGAGTACAACAGCATCCAATAGGATGCTGAGGACCATGGTCCTCCCAGCAGCTGTTTGAGCAGTGATCAGTGCCATTGGGTTCCTCTCAAGTATTTTGCCTACAAATTCTGGATCTGCTAACCTTGGCTTAGATCCTGGACTATTTTAGAAGCTTGAATAAAAAGCAGTCATCCAGTGGAGTGCTTTTCACTTCCCATTTTAGACATTACATCCTTAGCCCAAATGTAATCACTGGCTGAGCTGCTCAAGGTCAACTCATATATCAGTCCTCACATCACCCCATTCCACCTTTGCCCTGATGTCTCACCAGGCTTGACCTTGCAAGAGCTGGTGTCTTCTAATCTGAACATGAAAGGTCTGCACCCTCTACTCACCCGTCTTTGGAGAGGTGATGCCGGAAGAAATCATTGGCTGCCAGTTTGATAGCCTTTTCTGGTGTCACTAGAGTCAGGTTCACTGCAGCCCCTGGGCAAGGAAAAGAAGAAAAGGCCATTGGAGAATGAGAATAAAGGAACTGATAACTGGATCTTTCAGGAATGTGTTGTAACTCCTGCTGAAAACCAAGGACTGATGAAGGCGAGCTCCCAATGCACCAAAGGGGTTTAGAAACATGAAGCACCACTGGAAGTTGACAGGATTTCTGCCTCTCAACACCTTGGGTTTTTTTAAAACATCCCCTGATGTGTTGCTGCTCCATCTGCAATATATTTCTTGTAATTCCTTTAGCTTCACTGCCACCTCCCCCATGCATACATGCATCCTCTTCTCTCATCCAAGGATGCATTCCTATGAATCCAGAAGAATGCAGATCAGACCTTCAAGAAAGGAGTACAAGTTGGATTAATAACCAGTCTCAACTTCTTTGCAAATATTTTGTGATGTTGAGAAGCAAAGCCCCCTGTCCCACCTTCTTTGCTAGTGCCCCTGCCCCCCACCACCAAAAGCAGAACAGCTTGTTTACCGGGCAGCCCAGAAAAGGCAGAGCCACTGAAAGACCTGGAGGCTGGTTGAAGTCAATCAGCTCTAGGCCAACCCGTGGAGTTAAGTAGCTTCCCTTGTACACCACCACTGGGTGTCACCCTCAGAACAGCCACCACTGAAGTGGCTTTTTGTCCTCCACAAGCTGCAGCGTGCAGAAAATCCCTGCGAGCACCGTGGCAAGCTTGGATCCCCTGCCACCCACTGGAATGCCCTTTTATCAGGAGCAACAAACAGCAAATCCCTGTACTCTGCCTGCCACAATGCAAGGTCTGCTTGGCCTGGTCGGCTGCTGTGGGCCACCGACACCAGCATTAGTGCAACACAGCAGCTGGAAGGTAGCTTTCAAGCTGTCCTGGGGGGAATGGGGTGAGGGGAGGGTCAGTCCCTTCTGAGTATAAAGGGGTTTGCACCATTAGATTAATGCTCCAGAATATTCTCCTCCCTTTAAATCTTACGGCTCAAAAAGTCCTCCAGCAGATGACTGCAAGCGCTCCCTGCCTGCACTGAAGCATACTGAGCTTCAAGCCCTCCAGAGGAGCTTCATTTGAGAGTTGCTGATGGTCTATGAACATCTTTGCAAGGACAAACACAAATACTAGGGTATACCTTTTGCATTGATGCTCGCTGTAGAGATTTAAACAACTTGTCCCAAAGCTCTCTTGAGAAGAGAAGCAGAGAAGCCTGCACTCCCACCAGGCTCCAAAGACTTGGCGGGGTTCATTCTCAGGAGGTTTGCACACAAGTTGACAGGAGCTATAAGGGCTCAACACATCTAAAGAATGGCAATTCAGTCCTCTGTTCCTCAGGATAGACTCCCTTCCCTCCAAATATTATTAAAGAACTCCTAAATTAAACATGGTAAAACATAGGTTTAGAGGGACTTTCCTCAGAATAGGAAGCAAAGTTGTAACTAGGACTGCTGGGATCAGTACAAGTAGGACCAGGAATCCTTAGCTTCACATCCTCTGCTCAGAGGACACACCTCTACCATGCGGGAAATTGCAACAAGGAAACAGACAGCTTTTGCTGGGTAGGGCTGGGCAGCCCAACGCATTTTCCACCCTTCCGACTGCCATGTTCAGATTTTGCAGAAAATACAGAGTAAAACCACCTTGTAGCAAGCTAAGCCAATGCATTCATTCCACACTGGCCACGACATCCAACAAATGCCATCATCTTCTACAGGAGCCAAATTAACTAGACCGGAAGCAGGGCAGCCCTCTCACACTCCTGGGTTTCTGCAGACTTTTAAGTGCACCAGTGATTGTGCTGCTTTAGTTTGATGTGCTTCCTACACATTGTGTAAGCCACCTGCCGTGGCTCTTACATGTGATGAGAAGCCACACAGACATGATCCTCATGCTCTACCTCCACCTTTTAATGTCAATCATATCAGGATCTACAAAGCAAATCCACACAGCCTGATTTTTAAGTGAAAGTGGCTACCCGTGAATTGTTTCCTCAAATGCCAAGTTGAAGACAACTTCAACCCCGCCCCTAAGGGCTACAAAGCAAAACACCTGTATGTTACTGACATGCGGCATGAATAACCATTTCCTTGGAAAAACAAGGAGAGGAAAAAAAAAAGAATGAACCTGCTACTCTAACACCAGTGCAAAGGGTTCACTGAGAGAAAGCAAATTCCAAACCATCAACCAAGAAGTACATTTCCACGTGCTGACCTCCTCCAGGAACCAAGAGGCTTTCACAGCAATTTTTCCTTCAATTGAAAATAAAGTAGAAGGTAAAAACACACAATACAGAGAGACAAAATTAATGAACGCGGGTTCTCTCCTACATCTTTGATATTTTCAGTAAAGCTGCTTAGCAGAGAATGGATAATCCCTGTCCTCAATAATCCATAACAGCTTCAGTTCACTGGAGGAGGAGAAATTAGACACTTTAGCTGCTGGCTGTATGCCTTCCATGGCGTTTTCTATCTTTTTACAAAATGTGATAGCTCTTCAATTCTAGCTATGCCAATGACTCTATTTTCATAATTAAATCTAACCGTGGCCTATAGGCAACGCTACGTGTACCAGAAGCAATGACAGACAAAAAAAAGCAAAAATAAACTGCAATCATTAAAAAATTGGAAGTATTTTGAAACGAAGTACAGAAGCACAACAAAGAATAAAATGAAGTAGAGGCAAAACCAGTTATTTGCCAACTGAGCTTGTAAGTGCCCTCTTCTCACCGAGCCTTGCGTGTTGCTATTAAAACACATTTCTTGCCTTTATGTACCACCAGCAACCTACATAACAGAGGAATTGAGTCATCCCCAGTGCAGCACTGGTGCACGTGGGACGGATATTCACAGAGGCCATGGAAGGCTGCCACACTACTGCAGCTAAAATGCAGCTACCCCCAAAACACCACCAACAGCAAAGAGCATTTCCAGAACCTGATCGAGGCCTTTGCCTCCTGCCAGCTAGGCTAAATGGCTGGTCTGCAAACAGCAGTGGGACTTTCCAGCGCATATGCTGGGATCTATCAGTGGTTTCTGGATGGACTGAAGCAGGGAGCAGAGAGAACACCTCTCCTAGGTCCCCTTCCACCGGTGTCCACATGGTCCATGAGCCCACAGGCACCATGGATTCACTTGCTTGGCATCATGTCTGAAGCCAGCACACCGTCATCCCTGGAGGACAGACAGGGCTAGACAGCACCACCCAGCTTTGAGGCACTGCTTCTACCTAGATGTTGTGGAAAAAATCATGAGAAAAAACCTCCTATTCTTCCTCACCCAAACAAACCCAAGAATCCTTGCAACTTTTGGGGAAGAACTTGAGAGAAATGTTGAGATTGTCTTCTACATCACACAATTCACTATGGGCTACTCATGCAGAGCAAGCACTGTCTGCCCACATGCACTCCTTCAGAGATGATTTGCAGAAAAGCACCCCACAAGCTCAAGCCTCTCTCCTGTCTGCACTGGGGAGCTTTGATTCACATGTGAAGCAGACATGAAGTCACACAGTGGGAATGGCTGCGCCCAAACAGATCCTTTTTGTCCTCCAACAGAGGCAAAGTGCCCTGCAGGGACAACTGACGCGCTTGTGACTTCTCTGTGGGGCACAACAGCTGCCATTTTAGCACATTAACATAAAATCCTCCCAATTTCAGCTTAAAGGCTGAAAATAAGAGCTTGTGAGTCATACAGCAACTTCTGCTGGGGAACTGAGACAGATGGAGAGAGCCAGGAACCAATCCCATCATCCGATTTCCATCTTCCCCTGTCTGCAAGGCTAAACTGCCTCTTCAACTTCTTCCTAGAAAAGTACTCACATTCTTCATGAATCTTGGACGTATTTTACCCACCATCCTCTCCCTGAGAGGGAGGGAAGGGTTGCGAATATCAGCTCACAGAACTGAGGCACAGAGACCGGGATTGCTGTATTTGGAGGACCCACCTTTGCACCCTGGCCATGCTCAAATATTTATCAGTTTCTGGAAGGAGCTGGAGCTGTTCACAAAAGCCCTCTCCAAATCCAGCTCCCGACTGAATAGTCAGAGGTGACAAGCAAATTCAAACCACCATCAGCTCCCTGAACAGAGGGAGTACAAAGTTAGTGAGACATGGACCAGGCTGATGAGACTCATTACGGCTGGAAAAAACAAGAGCTATGCAAACCTGTCTACACACTTTGAGATTTCTGCTCAGGGGTGAAAAGCAGCCTGGAAATGCACTTCACCTCCACCACCTCCACTCAGGACTTACAGGACTGAGCTGTCTCTCCCACAGGCCCTGATGGGTCCTACAGTCTTCCCTGTAAGTTTCCAGAGCATCATCATCCTTCTGCTCCCCAGCAAGCAGCCCGCCACTGCATATTTACAGCCAAAGTTAACGGAGGCTCCGTTACTGGCTAGGAACACAGAAGCAGCCAGCTTCTGGGAGAAATCAAGGGGAACACATACATCACTGCTAGCACTGAAGATGGAGCTTGCCAGAGTTCCTCAGGGTTATTTGTCTTGTTGCCTGCTCCCAGGAAAGCTGGCACAAACCAGCCAATCCATCCCCAGCATCCACCCCACTCCCCTGAAACACCCACCAGCAAGCTGGACAAGAGACGCTGCCTCAACAGCCAATGCCTGCTCCCAGCATGGATGGCCGCAGCATCTGTGCTTCCTTAGCAGCTATGGAAGAACTGGCAAGAGATGCTACTGCTGCCAACAGCAAGGCGCCAGCATTTCTGGACTCCCGCTCGAAAAAATAAGGAGCAAGGACTCACTTAATCAAAGCAGCACTTTAATCAGGCTTTATCAGTGAATGAGGGCCACAAAGCATGCTATCTAAACGCCTCAGAGAGAAAAACTGCATATTCAGGCAATCGGATACCAGTACATAAAATGAACCACAGCTCAGTGCCAGCTAAGCCAGTTGGACTCTGCTGCAAGCCAAGAAGGTGTTCCACATTTGCCTCTGCTACGAGTAAAGTCAGAATTTGGCCTGCTGTTCCTCTCTCCTCAAAATCTTCAAAAGCTTTCAAGGATTTTGTGTTTAAACTACAAAAGGTACAATGTCAACTGAGGAACTAATGCTGCAACAGACAGCCTAAGCCAAGGAGCCAGGAGATTACTAGCAGGTTAGCATACAATGACCAAACAGCTGAAGCTCCACCATGAGCTGGCGTCTGATTTTCTTACCACCCCAAGGGACTTTTTCTGGGGGCAGGTTATTTTTAATTTCATTTTTTTTAATTGCAGCTTGTCTTAGCACTTCAACAACGCACTCAGGCATCCTTGAGCGACAGCTACTTTTGGAGACAAGCTACCAACTAGATGGGACAGGAGGCCTGACCACGTTGGTGGTGGGCTTTGACATAAATTCAATCATCACCCACAAACTAAGACACAGGAGGTTTGCTACTGTCCCACTGACAGAAGTTACCCATGCCCAAGCTGGGAAACACACACATACAGTTCTCAAACAAAGTCCAGCTGCTACTAAAGACAAACTTCAGTAAACGGTAAGGTTTAACACAAAACAGCCACGGGGAGGGCTCAAGCCCTCAATGGTGGAGAGCTGAGCAGACAGCTGGTGTGGAGGAGTTTATTTTCAGAAACAGCTGCACCTTTCGACATCTTAGGATATTGCTAGGTTATTGCCTTATAAGCCAAAGAATATGGGCTTTTCCTCCCACTTATGTACCAGTGCTTCCAACGCAAAAGCTGCATCATACCTGACTCAGCTTTACTTACCTCTGTACATGCCAAAGTAGCCTTCCGACCGAATTGTTTTAATGAGGCAGTCAGACCTGCAAAAAAACCAGAGTCATAAATCACAGGAGCTCAAAGGTGGTTGAGAGCAGAGAAAAACAAAACAAATCTCTTGGAGTGGTTTTCATGTACAATCTGTCAGCAAAACCCTGAGCTGAGAAGGCAACTGCGTCAGCTGCTGAACACACTATTGTTCAGGCCTGAGTCCTGTTTCAGCTCCTAATTCACAGGGGCTTTGAAACCCCAGCTCACCCCGCACGTGCTGTCTGCTTTATAGAAGCATAAAAGGGACAAGTGTCACTGCAAGGGCTGTTTATCCAGGGTTCCCTGTGGCAAATGTTCATGAGATGCTCTAACAAGCAGATCCCCATGCACATGTTTTTAAATCCAGCTCTGGAAGGGAAATAAGGGGGGCTCAAAACCTTCAAGGTTGACTTGCTTGATTTACTCCACGCAATTCGACACAAGGCACACAAACACTAGAAGACCTGAACAGTCAGTAATCTGTGACCTCCCATGCAGATTAAAGCATTTACTTTTAACACATCGGGTCCCATAGCAGGCAGCGAGCACTCAGGTTCTTGCCCAGGGGAGAGCGTGGCAGGGTGCCGCAGAGGTCTGCTCCAAGGGGAAAACAGTCTACTGCAAAGGGGTACAGAGTGCTGGGATGGCTCAGAGTCTTCTGAAGGCACAAACACACACCTAACAAATCCAGAGGCGCAGCTCAGGAAGGCAGCGCAGATCCTCTGGCAGCGGTTCCCTGGCTGGAACATGGCTGCATGAAGCCCAGGTGCTGGCTGAAGGTTGCTCTGGGGTCTTTGGGGAGGGACAGGTACTTGCTGGGCCATAGGCGAAGGGAGAGGTGCACTGGCATGCATGCATGCATACATACATAATTAAGGAACAAAAGGCTCTTCTAAGCAGAAATAAGGAGAGCGTGGCTGATGAAAACAAGAATACATTATTTCCAAGAGATTTGGCAACACAAGGAGCAAATTTCATCTCTGTTCTGTAATAGTGCTGAGGTGGGAGAGAAGGAAATATGGAGTTCCCTCGAGGCCTTTATGGCCCTACTTGGGTCAAGACTGTTCTAGGGCATCCCACATTATTTGTGAAGAGCCCATCCTCCGTTGCTGCCAGTTGCAGAAATGAGTTTCCTCTCTCTTCTGGGATTCTCCACACCCTTTTGGACCCCGTCTTTCACACACTCCATCCCAGCTCCCGCAGCTTGCACACACCCATCCCATTCTTGGAAGCAGCCTCCCCACCCCCCCCATTCAGAAGACCCGGAAATCTAGGGGCACCTTTCTCCTATCCCTGCCATCCAGCTCTTCCACCGCAGTGCTGGAGGCAAGGCATTTTTCCTGAGCCAGCGGTGCTGCTTTGAACAAGCTGTGGCAGAGAGAGGAGCGGGAAGAGCTGCTCCTCACCATGTTCACGCAGCCCTGCTGCCTCACCATAAGGCTTGCATGTCACTCCCAGCCTCATAAGCTGCAGCAAAGAGAGATGGAGCCAAGGCCATGTCCTTTCTCTCCCTGGAAAAAAGGGAGCCGACAGCCAGCTAAAACTATACATAACATACCCTGGGCTGCACAGCCCGAAAGTCCAGCTCTCTCCAGCCCTCAGGGCTGCTCCACTGTGGCTCTTTCAAGAGAAAGGCTCCCCTGATGCCAACGGTCTCTCAAGCTGAGCAGAAGCAAGGCATGCTGTCTTAAAGCAAGACAGACAAAGTTTTAAATGAACTTGCTTCCTTCCTGGGTGTTCAGCAGACACCTTTGAGACGTGGTATTGATGGGCATACAGTATTTCCCAAAAAATAAGCCCCTGTAACTGGGGAGCTCAGACAAGCCTTCCCAAATCCCTAGCTAAGGGTGTCTCTGAGGACACACTCCACGCATGGTAACAGCATCCTCTAAGTGCCTTTCCCTTGACTGCTCAGGTAGGACACAGGACGGCCTGATGTTTATCTAGAGGATGCGTTATCCCCATTGCTTCCTTGTCCCTGCTGGCCCCTCGGCCCCCAAAAGATCCTTTCACTTGTCCCCAGCAGCCTAAGCTCACTTTCCTACAGCTGCTGCCAATGCCAGAGGCACCCCTCTAGCATTACTCATCCACATCCAGGCTTTGTTGCAGACTCTCAGCAGGAGCCAGCTCAAATATACAGGGCAAACCCTGCGTATTTCTTAACAGCACTTCATCTCACAACGACTCCTGGCTATGGAGCAGATCTGCACTCAACTGCTGGAGTCGCATCTCCTACTGAGCCTACTGCGCTCTCTTCTGCTGAGCTCCCCTCCACAGATGAGGCATCCAGGCATGTACTCTCAAGAGGAACCTACAAGCCTCCACCCTGCCCGAACTCCTGTTGCTGTCTCTGGTCAGGTCAGGGGGAGAAGCAGTGCTGAGGGCAGAGAAGCAATGCACAGCAGGAGCAGGACACAACAAAAAGGAGAGGCGAGGCAAGGCAAGACAGGAGGCCACGTCCTGCCAGCACGCCTGGGCACACAAACAGTGCCGGGAGCAGAGTGCTGTAACTGTCACGGGAAGCATCAGTCTGCCATGGCATGCCAAAGCCTACAACCTGAGCTCACGCATAATTACATGTCGTCAGCTAGAGCAAGGAAGCCCGGAGACTAAAGCCATGAACACACAGAGCATTTCCTTCCTGTTCCCACTCTGCCTCAAATTCTCCTGGCCAGGAAAGAGGAAAATACTGGTGTGGAGGAGCATGGAGCAGGTAACACTACTTCTGAACAAAGTGGGAGGAGGACAGGACACACATCATCATTCCCAGTCCCTTCTACTCCCTCAGTGACACCAGCACTTTCGGAAAACTAAGACCTGACTCTGGTTTCTAGGATAAAGTATCTTGTGCTGAGTGTGGTGCACATCTACAGTAGATACAGAGCCCAAAGCATCCCACACAAACCCCAGCTGAATTTGGTGGGCTGGATATATTCATGTTTTCTTTTCCTACAGCCTGCAGCACTTCATTTCTCTGGACATAGGACTGCTGGGGTAACTACAGCATGTGTCAATCTATGATCCTTCAAAAGGTCTGCATGCAGTGCTCTAGGCTGGGAATGGGTGACTGCTTTCTCTTTTTAAAACTGACACAGCAAAGGAAGTGACAGTAACCTCCAATATGAGTCACGGAAGCAGAGTGCTAGAAATTCCCTCACGCACCTGATTGTGGCCCAGCAGAAAACCGGACGGGGCTGCTTGTGTTTTGGTCCTGAGCCCCAACGCTGCTCCCAAGCAAGGGATGCAAACAGATATGTCCTCTGCAGAGATCTCACCTGCTGGGCTCAGCAGCCTGAAATGCTGCTTTACTTGCCTTATCCGCTCTACCACAGCTTGGTTCAAGATTGTCCCCTGGCTTTGCTGGGGACAGCCCAGTTCCTAGAAACACTGAACTCACCTGAAAGAGATAACAAAGTGGAAGGACTCCCCACCGAAAGCCCCAGGGGATGTTGCCTGTGCAGGCGGTACTCACATGCTGGTGTACATCCACTGGCCATTTTGCTGGTTCTGCAGGCGAGTTTTTGCCAGGTCAATGGGAAATACACAGGTGACCCCAATCAGCCCAGCTATCCCTCCATTGATCAGCTTGGCAGGTAAACTGCAAGGGGACGAGATGCAGAGAAACAGATGTCTTAGCAATGGGATAACACCGCAGAGGGAAAGAGAAAAGAATGGAGCTCCTTTGCACGACCAGAGTTAATACATCACCGTGCAACAACGCTGTCGTCCCCCAGCATAAAGGGCGCTCTGCCTCAAGGCCAAGCTTGGCCCTTGCTGAACATACAGGAGAGGAGGGGAAAGCAGCACATAGCATCAGCACACACCCCTGATGAGTGGAGTCCAACAGCTAAGCCACGCATTGCTACGAGCAAGGAGAAACCCTGTTCTCCAGGACCCAAAGGTTTCTGTTGTCCCTAGAGGAGAAAAGACAGAGGGCTGGACTGTCTACCACGTGGACAGACTTCAGCTAGGGCCTGATGGCATCCAAGCCAGCAAGTTTACTGGCAAATGCTTTTCAGCACTGCAATCAGATACACATCTAAGGAGAGGTTTGTGACACGTCAGCTCTGCCATCAGGAGGGAACTCGCCCAGAAGCAGCGCCTAGCTGACAGCGGAGAAGCAGACGGTTGCAGCTCCAGGAAACTGTTTCCAGACCCACTGCCTGGGGTTAGGGGAACACACATAAACCAACAGCCTGGCGAAACCACTGAACTGGCAGCCTGCACAGCCGCAGACGTGGTGACGTGAGCCTATACCTCTCTGAGAAATCAAAACCTGACTGCCTGCATGTGCTTCCTAAACACAGGGCTTTTTCCGCTCGCCTTTGTGTTCCCATAGGGAGCTCTTGCAAGCGGCACTGAGTGAAAGCCAGATCAGCTAAACACGGGTTCCCAGAAAATTCAATTACGAAAGACGTCCAGCACTTACATGCTTGATAAACCACTACCCACAGAGACAAAGGAAGCCTGTTGGAGCCAGCTCCCTCCAATAAAGCACAGGATATGGCTCCCTGAACACAGAACGTGTCAGATATTACACTGACAGCTGACAGCAGTCCTAGATTGAAGCTGGGTGAGCCAGCAAGGCTGAGTCCTCCCACAGCAGGAACAGCCACGCTGCCTTTCATGACAGTGAAACGATGCTCTGACAGAGGCACAGACTGCATTACCCACTGGAAGCAGCAGCGGTGAGGCTGGCCGTGGCACGGTGGGGTGAAGCTCTGCAAACACGTTCATCCCGCAGCAGCCTTGCAGAGTGCTCTGCATTGAGAGGCAACTGCAGAGAGGATCAATAAGCAGCAATGCTGAAAGAGCTGCCTCTCAGCTTCAGGCACAAGGGAAAGGCAGGATATGGAGACTTGGGATTTCAACTTGAGGTCTCCCTGGGGGAAGCAGACAAGAACGGTGGAAAAAAAAAAGTCTTTGCCCACAAGTGCTAAGCATGACCTTGACACTCCAGGAATCTCCTTTCAGCCCTCCACTCTCCTGCAGCCACAGCTCCTTCATCCTCAACACTCACACCAATACAACACAGACATGCAGCCCCAGGGCTGGCACAGCTGGAAGAAGAGGTGCCAAGGACAGGCAGACAGATCTGAGCTCAGCCCGCATCCCCAAACAAGATGGTAATGACAGAGATTAAATCAAGCACAGCACATTCACGAGGCAGGCACAAATCAGTGCATGAGCTCAGCGCGGGGCCAAACTGCCAGATCTCACCAGCTTGAAACTCTGTTGCCTCGGGGATCTTTGCACCACAGTCTGAGAGGGAATAGATTTGCCTGCAACCTCCTATGCTCAACTTGTTCTCAAGGCATGGGAAAATTTCAAACCGTAAGCTTCACATCATGGCTCTCTCCTTACTTAACCCATAGTCACACTAAAAGAGGAAGTTAGAGACCAGATAAAAGCGTGTCAAGATGGAGGCACCACTGGGAAGGAGACCATATCAAGAGAGGTTCACATCAGCCTCCCCAGATTCAGCTCCGAAGTCACTGCTGGCCGGTCACAGACTGCAAGGCACAACCAGTGCCCCTCTTCAGCCTCAGCACCGTGACTGCTTCTCTAAGTGTCCCTGAAACACCCGGGGCAGGCAGACACTTGCCTCTCTAATCCTGTTCCAAGAGTGAAATAATCACAGGGTTTATATCAGGTGGGAGTGAGACACAGACACGTGGCAAACATCTTGCCTGCTGGCACCGTAAGTGCAAAAGATTCCCCAATTTCAGCACAGACCCCAGCAATAAAGGGGAACAGTCTGATGTGCCTGGGCAAGTCAAAAATTTAGGCAACGTGGGCTGCAGAGAGCCTCTCATTCTATTCATGGGTGAGAAACCCTTGCTCAACACCCCATCACACCTGAATCCAACCATCCAGGTTACCCCACATGCACTGTGGAGGGAGACTAGTACAGACAGACTACGCAGCAGTATCTGGCAAGATGCTGAGATCAAATTCCACGTGCACCACTGCAGAAATGCCATCCCCTTGATCACACCTGGCAGCAAACCGCTGCTGTGGATTTAAGTCTTTTGGTATCAGTCTCTTTTTGCTAAGGGACGACAGATGCACGCTGCAAGGGAAGAGGGAGTTCGGTAGATCCTCCAAGCTTAGACAGACCTCCTTGGCTTGGCTGCCTGTGACCACTGCAGGCTTGTGAGAGAGGACCTAAGCAGGAGAGGTGAAGGATTTGGGGCATGGAGAAGAACCCAAGACAGAAGGCACTGCAACTCAATCAAAAGCTTATTCCCTTGTGACTAAATCATCCCACTTTTCAACTCAGTGTGTTCTGCTCTCTCATGGAATGAGAATCCACTGTGCCTGGTCTCTCTGTCCTGTTTAGCTTCTGCACAGCTACTGCCTCTCACTACCTAGGCGCGCAGGGCTTAGTGAAACAGGGATAACACAGGCTAGCACACAAAAAAAGCCATTTGCTCAGTTTAACACGAGCAGGGATAGAAAGGCATCCCAGTTCTCCTAGTGCTCCTCCTCAGCCCTTTTAACTAGTCCCTGTAGCCAGCCAGCTCATGTTCACACTTCAAAGAGCACATCGGAAGGGCTGGGGCAGATCTCGGAGGATACATCTCCACTTCCTTCAAAATACCAAGCTTCAAATGGCCACAGACATCTGGTCCTCTTGTTCTGCTGAGGCTATCAGGGACATACACGAATCAGGCTCCATGGAGGTGAATCTCAGCACACCCTAAATGGGTATAAGAGCGCCAAGTGCTCTCCAAATTGGGTAACTGATGACGGGCAAGCCTAGGCACATAAACACTCCATGATGCTGTCTTGTTATCAGTGCAGCTCAGGACTGCTTTCATTTGCAGAAGGCAGGCATGCAGGAAGATATCCTAATCATGGCAAACGCTACAAAGCGGCAGCCCTCTTGCCTGTAGCATTCAGGCATTGCCAAGTCCTCTATCATCAGGTTTCATTCACCCACCTAACCCTTCTGTCCTGAACTGGTAACCTGGAAAAGTGGATGTTAGAAGAGGACCACCACAAAAAAAGCCATGGAAATCCCACAGCATGTAGGATTCATTTATCTGGGGCAACTTCACAAGCAGCAGAAAGTTGAAACCATGTGCAAGGCTGTGCAGACCCATCTGACACAGCTCTTAGGCAGCTACAGGTACAACTGTATCTTCCCAGAAAACTCATCCCACTTCATTTCCAGGGAAGACTCAAATGCAGCCTTTGCATATGCCAGGACCAATGCTCTTAAGTTCCTGCTGCGCACTTAAGTGTCACTAATTATTGTTGGTACTTCATGTTCCTGCAATCACTGAAGCATTGATGGGCTTTAAAAGAAGGGCACAAAACTGCATCTACACGGACTTTGTAATTACAAGCACTGCATCCTCAGCTGGTCAAGGAGCTGGCTTTGCTCCCTTGATGTCAGCAAGCTGAAGTCAGCAGGCCAAGCTGACCTTTGAAACAGGAAGCAAAAAGGAACAGATCCGTGCAGGGTAAAAAGCAGAGGGCAGAAAGAAAAAGGCAATGGTAGAGAAGAATTGAAGAAAGCAGAGATGGGACAACATGGCAAAGACAGAAAATAACAGAAGGCTGAAAAAAAGCAGGTAAGAAATGAGCAGAGAAGGAATCAGAACTGTTTAAGGCCAGAGGAGACGACCGGGTGATTTCCTCCAACCTCCAATATCACAAAAGGGAGTAAGTTTGAAACACTTTAAAAGAAAAATCTACAGCACAACCAGCAACTCAAAAATTTTTGAAGAAGTTACCTGATCTGTTTATCAGCCATTTAATTCAAAGTTGATCTTGTTAAGAAATGAATTTATTCCTTCAAATCGTTCCTTAATTTCTTTTTCAGTCACTTCTTCAGTTCAGTTTCTTCCTGGGATAGGAGAGAAAGACACCAAGGAGTCAAAGTTGAGACACACTGCCTGAAGCTCAGGTCCTACTGGGCAGACTGCAGGGTGAGGCCAGCCAAGGAATGAGCAACTTAGGGGAGCACCTGGTCTCCTCTGAGAGGAGACTGAGCTCCAGAGGGAGCCTTATAAATGTATGTGTGTATATAAATATAGAAGCACATATGGAGAGAAGAGCTGCCAGAGTCATCAGGCTCCAGCAGCACGTGAGGAAGAGCAGCAGCAAGGCAGTGCGCAAGCTCTGCCCAGCATCCAGGACAGACCTCCAACCCTCTGCAGGTCCACACCGCCATCCCAAGACAATCACCTGCCATTGCAAGACATGCTCAGCACTTCCCTCCAATACATACATGCTGTTTCTAAAGGACCGTCTTCAAAAACCCGCTCCTCCAGTGGTTACAATCCCTCCTCTATTTCCCAGCCCAAACCGATAGCCCATGCTCAGTCTTGTCCCAACATTGCCTTTTAAGTAGCGCCTCTCCCTTCCCAAGCTATTGATGTGACTTTGCCCTTTGGACCACTCCTTTCAGCTCAGTGCCTACTGGCACAGCACTGAAGCTCCAAGTCTGCAGGAATGGTTCTCTCTAAGACTCCTAACTGCTACTGTTTAACGAGAGCTGGTAGAAGCCACCACACAAAGAAATCTGGACACTGGAGAAAATTTCAGAAGCGGCCACAACTTTTCTGGAGGTGTCCTTGTCTTCTCCTCACCTCCAACCTGGGAACCAGGTGCCCCATGCTTTCATCTGGCATCTCAGTGGCACTCAGCTACTCTCCTCCCTCTCCCCTTTCAGCTGCCTCATGG
>Ga0181612_169507_pt1 | contig 21382 bp, 8 predicted proteins | sample HoacroProtozoa21_FD_119630 | JGI IMG/M metagenome (GOLD analysis project Ga0181612, IMG submission 119630) | Hoatzin crop microbial communities from Cojedes, Venezuel. Combined Assembly of Gp0051906, Gp0051904, Gp0051908
AATTTAAGGCAGTTACTGCCAGTTGTCGATACTGTTCATATAGTTGCTATGTGGAACTGTAGAAACCCACTGGCAAAAATCAGCTTGCCACACTATTACCTTTGTCATTGACTAAACACAGGGAAAAAAAAAAAACCAACTAATGATGTTATCCTTGGTTGCTTTCCTTCACAAATATAAAATGACTCCCTCTAACAATGAGTATTTTTACAAAGCTGCTTACTACATGCTAGGAAGTATTAATAATGAAATGAAATTATTAAATACCCATTATGGAAAAACAACATTAATGTTTCATAGCCATATTTGTGGTATGGCATTTGCAGGTGCAATTTCAGTAACTAATGAATGCAATTATAATCTGGACATTTAGGTAATTTAAATGTGAAGATAATTGGATAATTGCTTGTTGTAGTAAGTATTAACAAGAGAGTCTTGTAGAGGAAGAAAATGTAACTTGGAAACTTTTGGTACTCTTGCAAGTGATAGTTCTCTAAGAGTAAAACATTATAATGAATTTTGCTTTTGATCGTTTAATTATGTTTTGACATAACTTCAGTGTTTTCTTTGTATTGAATGAGAGAGAGAAGTACTGGAATGAACTAACACAGGATCTATAAAATGAGGATATCTAAACCTGTCTTTGAGATGTTTAGAGGGATGTTTCCAATAACTATGTTGTTTAAAGGGCTCTTTTTGCTTGTAATAGGATATTGTTTTCTGTTGTTAGAGAAAATATTTCTAGAGACTTTTGAGAGAAATGTTTTATTCACAGTTCTGCTTCCTGATGTGAGGTTGTCAGACTTGACTCATCTCAAAAATAGGAACTGAACATTCATTGCTCTTGGTTTCTTTCCCTTCCAAGTTTTAATACTACAACAATGATTTTTTTGAATATTTGGAAAAAAAAATGGTATAAATACGGCAAAGAGAGACAAAAGTTGACTGCATTCTGGCTAGCAACATTAACATTAATAGGGAACTAAGTTGACTTTTTGGTCCTAGTGTGGTGTGTGTGACTGTGAGGAAAACACAGACAACAAAGCATGTTTTCATACATTTCCATTTACCAGTGGTGCTAGTACACGGTCTTTGGTTTCTATCAGTCAGTGTGGTTGAGTTGATAGAATTAGGGAAAGGCAAATCATCTCTCACAACCTCATCCTCCTTGATAATAGGAGTAAAGACCTGGAAGGTGTCAAATACATCAAACAAAGTACTAAAAAAAGAAATCACGTTTTCTGGTAAAGTAGGTAAAAGCTCTATTTAATAACATTAGCAAGGATTGTATTTGTCAAGAAAAATGTGATGTGATTGATTTTTTTTTTTTTTTTTTTTTTTTTTGGGGGGCATAAGCTGATAGGAGATTCCCCAGATAATTTCCTTCCCATTTATGAGTCTGGAGTCCTCAAGAAGTCTTGTGTGGAAGAGAAAAAAAGGTAGGGGACAGCTGGGTTGTTCAGGCTACTGGCAGCATGGTGTGTACATGTTCTATAGGGGTGAACAGCTATCTAGCAGCTGGAAATGTGGGAAGTGTCACTGATATTGTGACATAATCATAACAAGCATTTTTTTCAGTATACACAGTTGCAAAAGGAGTTGAGCCTAATTTGACATCGGGACTCTAGAGGTTTTCCAGTTGGCAAGACGGTGGAGGTAAGATTGAAAGCCGTCATGTCTCCAGTGTTCCTGCTGCAGTATACACAGCTGCTCGTGAGGCTTTGTAACGTATTCTTCATCTTTTAACAAAAGTGAAAGCATTCTCTTTGATTTTAGTTTTCTTGCACAGATTTTCCGTCTGCTCCATGATTCAGAGTGTGCACGTGTTAATGCTATACACTGCAGGTGAAACAGAAATGTTTTCATTTAAAGTTGTGTTCAGTTATTGGAAATATATTGCCCTTGTTTTAAAGTGCTTAGTTCTGGATCACATATTGCTTTTCACAAAGCTGGGCACATTAATAGTAATGATGAGACCTAACCAAAATTGCCTCTGATTTGAGTGAGCTGTTGGACAAGATGTCATCCCAAAGTTCCTCCATACCATCCTACATTGTTCAGTGTTCCAGTTCTCTGAAAATCCAAACCAACGGTACCCAAAAATAGTTGTTATTGCTATGCCGCCAGTCACTGACGCTTGCTTAGTGAGGATTTTGATGATCAAGATCTTGATGCTATGCCAGCTAAAATCAAAATTTCAGGGGCATAAGAAAAAAATGGCAAGGCATAAAGGAATTCATCTCCATTAAAAATGGATTTTAAAAAGAAACTTGAAGGGCACATCTTGGGAAAAAAATAGATGTTTTGAATAATTTATAATCTCTCAAATATTAAACAGGAGCACTCTTGAGCAGTGTCTTGTTTGTAGTTTGAATGTGATTTTACAAGTGCCAGCAGATTATTTTTTTTTTTAATTTTTCTTCATGGGCAACTTTTAATGAAGGGGGTGTACTCAGACCCTCCCATGCTGCTGTATTAGTGGTGAATATCAAGATACCTGAGACTGTCCAGAGAAAAGAAAGTGTGTTGGTGTGTGATTCACAGTGTGCTTCTAAGGCACATCTTCCACAAAAAGCATTTTTTTTGAGTCAGTAGGAGCAAACAGGTTGAAGAGTTCGTATGAACTGCCATTAAATTTTCTATTCCGTATCGAGTTCACATTCCTGCCAACCTGACCAAAGACCACCAGTCAAAACTCCATGAGAGTTCAAGCAGGCACAGCAGCCGACAGTGGTAAGAAAGGACCGCTTTCCTCGCTGAAGCCTTACGACACGGTTCGTGGATCGATGGACCGTCCGATCAGTAGATCATCTAATGTCCCTAAGCGGCAGAGCACCGAGTGCTTACTGCATGCGCCTTAGATCACTGACAGAGCAGAAAGGCAGGGATCTGTGCAGGAAGAGAGAATCGTTGTTATGGAGCATGTGCCAGATCTGTCCCAAAACGTAAGCTGTATGAATCAAGGGGAAGGTAAATCTCCTTTTCAGTGTTTGGTAGAAGGTTGTACATCGTCCCCCCATGCGTGTCTCCGAGAGGAGAGGCAATAACAAGCGTGATGTGGGGTGCAGGGTTTAAGAAGTAGGTAAAGATTTCATGAACCCGTAGCAGCTGCTGATCCAGATTAAGCACTTTAAGGTCACCATTGCACTTAAAGGTTAACACCTCATCAAGCAACGAACAAACAGAGCATGAAAAGTCATTCAGAGCTACAGGTTCTTGAGCCTTATTTTTCACCCCTTCCCATTGGGAATATTGTTTGTTTACTTGGTTTTTCTCACCAAAAGCAAGCGCTAACTCAGTGAGGTTTATCTTTCTGGGTAGGAGATCTCCTGAAGGGCAAGTGAAACTTTAATCCCGCAGTCCTGGGTGACTTTCTTGCTTATCTTCAGCACTGCTGCCGCGCTGATTGGGAAAATAATTATCAACTCTGACTTCAACTGTTTGCTTAGAGATTAATACAGGTTATCTATTATTTTGCCTAATTTTCCATCTTTTCTTCTTTCTGTGCTGCAGTAGCCTAAGAAGTATAACTAGAGCATTCCTAAGCAGCCAAAACCGGCAATTCTAACACGTTGCGTGCGTGCATGTGAAATACTTCATGCATCTCTATTGAGAATTGTTAAGCACTTACCTGAAGGAGGAAATGGAAAAAGTGTTGCTGCTGCCATCAATTTTTATTTCTTTAATTTGATGGCAAAAGAAGCTTTGACTACTGATATGTTACTTCAAGGAATATGGAGCATGCCCTATGTTTAGTGAGAATATCACTTAGAAAAGCCTCTTCTAAAATGAAATGTTATGGGTGAAAGTGAAGCTTTACTTCCTTAAGAATTTGCTTAACTTGAAGTCTCAGAGGTAAGCAGTTCAAACTAAGTATGTGCTTAAACACCTGATTTGTAAGCAGGTGTCATCTACCAAGTCTTGATACCTTGGTGTAGACATAAGCAGAACAATGTAGAAGAGTGATGCAAAAGAGCTTCTAGTTAGCTGAATATCCTGTGCAGTCATAGTCACTTAAAATTAGGCAGAGAATAAAAAATAGCCAGAACAGTAGAAAATAAACAATTATTTCTTTGCATGGAGTTCCTTTAAAGAGTTTAAGCCCAAATTACCTCTCTTCATGATGGCATAAATCACAGGTTTTTTTTGTAGAAGTCATCCTGACTTCAGTATATTTTCTATAAATAAAGGAATTTCTATAGTTTTTTTTACTCTGTAATGAGACATAGTTCATAGTAAGCTGCACTGCTGAGGGGAGAAAATCCAGAAGCTGGCGTATGAAAGTGATAGCAATAATTGTAAATTTAATAATTGATTGATAGTGTTTCAGCAGAATACTATCATTGGAAGAGTATTTTTGAACAATCACTTCAATTTCAGAGTAATTCTTAGAAGTGCATATAAAAATACCCTTAAAAGATCTGCAGAGTGACTATTCTTTTTCCTTCTTCACAGTGTAATGCCAAATACATGTACAAAATGCATATACATTAATATAAAAAGAACAGTGTGAGTATTTTACTTTAAACTTGAATTATAATTCTCAAAATCTTTTATGGCAGGACTGTAAAAAACCTGCCAATTACACCTCTCATGCATTTTACTTGATTTGCAGTCAATTAATTTTCATCTGTGGTAGATAAATCTCCTTGATCAAAACCATCTTGGAATAAAATGCTGCCATTTGAGTAAATGTTATTTTCTGATTACTTGTGTTCCTTTTTCAGTTAGACACAGAGTTCTCTACCACTTTGTTTTTGAGAAGCAGTTTGCTCTAGGGGATTGAGTATGTAGGTCTCCGAACTTTGAATCGTAGCTGTTGTATTTTAAGTGTCTTTTTTCACCTTGGTCAAGTGGTATTATTTTTCTCCGCAACTTGTACACCATGGCAGTGAGTAATGTTTTAAGAAGGGTAACCTTTCTACCTGCTGTAATCTCTGAATGCTAGACAATGGCAGACTGCTTGTATGACTGAGCAGGTTGTCTGTTCCGACTTGTGTGTGTCTGAAGAGGCTCCTTTTGCACTGGGCTTTCATGTTCAAATAGCGTCTTACACTCTCCGTTGGCTGTGTGTCAGCGAGTTATAAATCAGGCTTCAGATCACAGGTTTTTGTAAGTTGTAAATCTTCTAGTAAAGATCAGTCAAAAATTAATTTAGAGTTCTGAATCTATCTGCAGTGCTAGGTTAGGAAATTAACATTGGTTTATGTTAAAGAATGAGCTAAAACAATTCGATTTTTAACATAGCAAAAAAAACAAGGATGAATTTTTAAATGGTTCTTTACTGTTGTTGGCAGTACAACCAGCATCACTGCCACCTGACCTTTCCCGTAGCTTGTGGCTCTTCCCACCTGAGACAGCGCAGTGTGCTCTGACCTTTGCCAAGCGGCGAGAAGCCGTGGGAAGTTTGCTGTCTGTCTCTGGCAGGAAGTCCCCAGGGCATTTCCCTGCTGCGTGAGGCCATGCCCAGCCAGCTCGACAACAGACAAACGTGGAAAGGCTTGAGAACAGCAAAGCACCTGCTGGGGGGGCCACCTTACGATGCAGGAATCAGAAATTTCCCTCGGGTCATGCTGAATTTTGGGTGTGGAGCACAGAGCACCTGCAGCTTTGGCTGTGAGAGCTATGATAAAGGATGGTGACTGAAAAGTGACAAAAGGCATTTCTTTGCAGTGCGTTAAGGAAAGTGGCGAAGAAGTGGTTAGGAATGCTGGACACCCAGGCTGAAGATGTTAAAATTGCTTCCTTACCTAGGGTTAGGCCCCTGAACAATGTCAAAGCAAATAATTTAAGCGCCCTCATTTTCAAAAGAATTTACCAGCTGCTGTTATGTTAAAATAAGTAGGAACTCCGAGTGGTGGCCAAATCTGACAATCAAGTAATTTTTACTGATGTTTTCTTAAGCCTAACTTAATTTTACCTTCATAAATTTTTGAAATAACACTTAGAGACATCTAAATGTGAAGTGGACCTCAATTTTATTTCTCTGTCCCTACCAAGCTTCCTGTGTGACCTTATCTTTCTTGGTGTGGCCTGACTTTGTGGAGAGGTGTTTCGATAACGCTGTTATCGTTGGCCAGCATGAGGGCATGCCAAACATTTGGCGTTAGAATTCTGAAAAAGGAGGTTAGAAGGATCCTAAGTGACACACCCAAACCCAGATCCCTGCAAAAGACACAGATAATGTCTTTGTTCTGATATACTCTGTAAGTTTTTTATTTATATGTAGACACAGTCCTGTTTTCAACACCTTAATGAAGCTGAAATCCTTTGCTAGAATACGATGGGAGTTCCCCAGCAGTGCAGAGAGTATAAATACTAAAATTACTTTTTTCTGTCATATGTGTTACTAATATTTGTTTTCCAAACTACTGACAGAAAGCCTTAACTAAATTACTGTTTTAACCGTAATTAGTAGATAGGAGATTCGGGCATAGCAATTCAAGATAAGATGATTGTGTTCACTTCAGCACTTCCGACAGCTCTGGAGCGACTTTGAGATAATTACTGTAGTATTATTATAATATGTGCAATTTCTTGAGGTCCCACTTCTGAAGTGAGAAGAATAATTAAATAATAGAGGCTATGGGTGTGATGAAATAATCACCTTTCTTTCTCTCTCGTGCTCATTTTTTTAAAAACAACTTTTCCATCTCCCATCACCTACCCTCAGGGGTACAATTACAGAAACAATATTCCTCCAGTGTTATATTTATATTCTTATCAAACTCCTCATTTTTAAGTGTTACCAATATGAAAAGGCTACAAGGAGCCTATAATAGCACTTTATAGCAAGTAATGTCCTTTTCTTCATTTTTCTGAAAAAAAAAAAAGTAGCTCGATAGCCCTTATTTCTAGGTCAGGTATTTTCTTTCTATAATAAAGTTCACCAGTGTTGAGATCATCCAGTATTTTCTCAGTGGGGGAAAAGCTCTGACCTATGACTAAAATATATTTACAAAGGAATGGAGCCTGATGTGTGGGTTTCTTAAAGGAAAATTGTCGACTTTTGTGGCTTAGAAGCCTAAAGAATAATTTGGTATCAAATAAAACGCTACTCTGAGTGGAGGAACCTGTTTCTCTGCCCCTCAGAGCCAAGCAATGCGGACAGAGTACATTCCAGTAGAATTCACCTGATCAGTTGTACCTGAAGCATTGCAAGAATCATTGAAAAATTATCAAAAACATTCATGGCTCTGAGGAAGTAGGGTTGTAAGATCTACTACTAGTGGTGTCAAGTAAACTGCTATAGTAACAAGAATTCCAGCTGGGAACACAGAAATATGGGAGAGTGAGGCACAGCAAACAGCAGATTCGTATTCTTCATCTTTGCCATGGATTTGTGGTTTCCTGAAATGGATGTGCTCGCTGAACTTTTTTTTCAAGTCCATAACATAAAAGATAGGCAGAAGTCTGTTGTTTCTTTCATGTCCAATACTCCCTGACCAGGTTCTTTCAGTTATTCCACATATGGCGGATGTAATGTTTAATAGCAGATGTACTTATTTAAATATCCTCGATGTTATACAGGATTTCTGATTTAGCAGAGTGATAGTATATTGGATAACACAATACAAATGTAAGCTACACTTAAAATATATGTAACAATTGTAATATACAGTTCAATCACGATACCATGCGATTCCTTTTAGCAGTCTCTAGAATATGCTCACCAGCACAATGCTGGGCATCCCAAGTCAACGTGTGTTGAAACCAGCTCAAACCTGTTGTTGCCTTGAAAATTATTTTGGTAGGTGTTCAGTTTTTATACTCTTTGTTGGGCTGAGCCAAATACTCGCTCTCCCCCTGCACCCCGTGCCAGCATGGTGAACTCGGGGAGAGTTCACACTCTTCTAGTGTGACAGAAACATTTACCCTGCCAGTGGATCCACTCGGCTGTTGGTGGCTGTGTATCTAAAACTACCTTCCCCCTTTGTGCTGAGATAAAATCAGCTGCTTTGCCACAGCTGTGGTCAGCCACACTCTGTGTTTTTCCCTGAGCTTCGGGGCAAAATGGCCCTTGCCCATCTCCACTGAGCCTGCTTCCATTTTAGGGGTTTATTGCTCAGTCATGAGCTTCGAATTTCTTTGAGCACAACTCTAATATTCCAATTTTGGGTATATGGAGATGATGTATTCAAACCTGTAGCTCCATGCGTTAGCACAGTAGCATTTCTCACCTGTTTAATATTAAGGGTTTTTATTTGTTTGCAGTTTATTTCTAGACACATAGTTTTACAATATTGATTTGTGTAGCGGCACATTTATATTGAGCTACTTGTGTAAGGTGAAAGCTTTGTTCATTATTCTGAAAGCTGCTATGAAAAAAATTATTATCCTAAGCAAAAGACTACATTCCTACTCATTTCCTTGATATTTAATACTGACTACAAGAACAGGGTGTTTTATTTGTTAATCAAAAGCACTTATTTGAAAAAAAATCCAAAATGTCGGCGTTTCAACTGCCTAGATAAAATTTTGCAGGGGTGATATCAACTTGTTTGTAGTTAATATGAGTTTTGATTTTTATTCCATGTTGTGTTTATAACTTCTCCTGTTATTTTTATTGTTCTCATGTATGAGCCAAAGTTTGTACTGCTGTATCACCTAGATAGAGCAGACTTGGCTCTGTATTAGCTGTCTTGAATACTGGTACCAGTGCAGGTGTGGCTGGAGGAGGTTCCCAATACGATACTGGGATGAGCATTTGTGGAACCCAGGCAGGGCTGGCAGCTGTCACTGAACTCTCTGCTGATCGCAGCACGTTTCACTACCCTGGTACCTGCCTGAAGCTAAAGGGTGCATCTTTACGTAGCTGCAAATTATCCTGGCTGGAATGCGATAGAGATCTGACGCGTTTATTATGTGTCGATGTTCCAAGCAAAACATTTGTGTAAACTTCTAAGTATATATCATAAATATGTATTTCCAATTTACGATACCTGTTTCTTTATAGTAATGGCTTCTTTTGGGGCGATGTAGAAAGGATAACCAGTGATCGTTACAAGGTTGGTCAGTGCCAGCACTGATGGCCAATTTGACAGCTAATGAACCAATATTGTGCAGAAAGTCCATAATGTCTTGGCGAGCCAGTCATTAAGTGCAGTAATGAAAGTTTTTTTCAAAGGGAATATTACTGTTCTAAACTATATTTAGTGATTTGTAGCAGACATTTCCTTCTTCATATTTGCGTTATGAGGCAAGTAATTTGGAAATTCGGTAATTCCTGTGTGTTTAACAAGCAAATTTCTGCCAGTTACAAAGTCAGGCATACTGTGTTACACTAGCTGAGTAATTGTTATCAACTGAGCCAACAGAATATTTGCCATACTTTTCCTGCTGATATATCGACTTTTATTTTTATTTCTTTATGTTGATGGCTACAGAGTGTTATGATCCATTCCTACACTACTTAAAGTTGTGAATGATATTTGAGAATATGAAAAAGGGAGCCTAACAGCAGAGGTTTGATAACCCTGGGGATGCAAATGCTACTTTCACCTTCATACTGACCTCGAGTAACACTTTATTACATTCATGGAGGATTAGACTGAAAGCACGCAGAGCTTAAAATCAACTCAGGGCTAAAGAGGAATTCAGACTAACTCAATCTCTCTACAAAGCTACTATATTCACTCACTGTCTTCAATCCTGTTTGCCCTCATTTTATCAGGAAAAGAACTTCAGGGAAGCAATTCCTTGTACTTGAAACACTGTTCTACAGATGGATTAACCCTCGCTTCCAGAATCTCTTGACCTTATCTTCAGTACAAAGTAGTGTCATGCTAAAACACGTCTGTGACATTAATTTAGCTAACCGAACACTGACCAGCAGTTTGTGATCGTTATAGACAAGGACAGGCTACATCGGTTAAAGTTAATCTGAGCTTGGACCAGAGTTTTGTCATAATTTCAGCTCACCCAGTATAAAATATGGTTCTTTGCCTCGGGTACATGATCGTGGTCAGCCTCATGACAGCTTACTTGGTTTTTCACAGCTCATCTAACATAATAAAACTCTGTAGTAAGGTAGAAGCCTCGAGAATTTTGTCTTTCCTCGAGGAGGTTGCTTGATTTTAGTGTTTTGATATCTACAGCTTCAAATCAGTCTAAAAATAAGAACAACAAATAAAAATCTTCCTGTTTATTCTTCTGTAGTTTTTTCAGAATTCTGTCTTCTACGTATTCTGCGTATTTGTTTGAGCACCATTTATTCAAGCATCGAAGCACTGTACCATAATTAGTTAATGCTCGTTCTTACAAATGGAAGAACTGGGGCACAGAAAAGCTGGGGCCTCGATTGTCAAAGCAATTTTGGTACCTCAGTGACCTCATTCTCATTGATTCATTACTCATAAGTAGTTGTAGGGGAGTGGGATAACGAAGCATCTAAAAATCTGGGCCAAGTAATTTAAACAAAAACTTGAAGTGTGTGGTGCAGCAGCGTACTGAAGTTAGGCACTTAACCTTGAGGACCATGCTTTTCTTTTACCAGTAGACTCATTCACTTACTAATACTTGCAGATGAATTAAAGTTGTTACCCCTCAGTCAAATGGAAAGTTTTTATCTTTATGTTTTAGAATACTGAAGAATATTGTAAGTATTTTTTTGACAAAACATCTTGTATTTTGTATTAAGCTTAGTTTCAGGTTGTGGTCCCAAGAACGGAATTTCTTTGTTCTTGTTAGATTTGCTGCAAAAGAGGGATTCCAGGTACAGCTTTTATTCTTAAATTTTGTATTGAAGTTTACATAACCACATGCTGAGTCACGATATCAGATTGTCATCGAAGATGGCCTATTCAAAATATTTCAAAAGGCTTCATTCAGCCTAGAAATATGAAATGTCTTGAGTTATGAAAGAAAAGCCTGGGTGACTACAGATTTATTGGCTGGCTTCAATAGTTCCATTATTTGCTTCCAGCATCTGTGACATGAAGTATCCTTTTTAAATACTGAGGAAATTAGATTTTGCTAACACAGTTCTCTAAAGACTATTGCATGAAGGCTTGGCAGTGAGTTTTGGCATCTCAAGATGAAGAGTAGGTATTTTGTCATTTCTGATTTTACTTCAAAAATAGTTAAGTGCCTTTCATGTGGTTTTGTCTTGAGATACACAACCCTGAATGTATATTTCCACACTAAGATGATGTCTTCCTTTCCAGAATGCTCCTCCTTTAAGCACCATACCTTAAAAATATTTCCCTGTCTCTTAAATAAAATGTTCATAACAGTATGAATCAGATAAGTGATAGAACCGTACATACAACAAATGTTAAGAAGGATAGCCTCTGGGTTATGAAGAATCCCAGGAAGCAGAGAAATGGGAAACCAAGATTTAAAGCTGGAGAGGAAATAGTAGAGAACTAGATGTCTATTAATCAAGTAATAACCAAAGTTTCACCTGCTGTGAAACAGGTTTAGGTCAATTAATGCAGAATCTAAGAGTGAATTAAAAACAAACAGAAAGGTAAGAACTAGGAGGGCAGATATACTATGAAAATGTGTTTGTGTGTATCATAGAGAGAGGTTTTCTTTCATTTGGCAGAAGAGTTGAGAACAACCTAATACAGCGTGCCTCAATTTCTGCCACTTTCTAATTTTCTGTATTTTGGAATTGGTCGCTGGAGGACAGTTTTATTGCCTTCACCATTAGAAGAGTGTTGATAGTTTCTGTGAAGCTCTGGGAGGTTGATTCTCTTTGGGTTTGTATTTTTAAGCATAGTTACCTGAAGGCTTCCCTTCTCTAAGCTAAGACTGTGTGATTTTGTTGAAAGACCTATCCAACTGATTAGGTAAATATTGAGATTGAAGGTTCCTAACACATTTTTTCCAAGTCTCTGACACAGCCCTAGTGAATGGGATATAAAGTTGTTGCGTGTCTTGCAGCCTTTCAGCTTCATAAGCACTGTGAATACTGACTCAGTCACAAAGTAGACAGGTTAAATGTAGCCTGGTACGGACAGGACAGGTATCCTTTCATCATTAAGATAACATAAACAATTTTTTTCTTTCAGTGTAGTGAAGACATGTTAATTTTCAAGATGTACCCATCTCTTGTAACTGAAAATGAGATTCAGTTTAGATGTCTGCACCCAAAACTCTGGGTGTTGGGAATTCCCCCAATGACTGTCTATAACCTTTTCTCTGTGGCTGTAGAGTTTGTGTGTAGGTGATGCCCTCCGGCTGTTGTTCACGTTTCTGAAACCTGAGCTCTGATACATGGGGCCTTATTCCTGGGTAAAGTGCAGTTTACTTGAGATCCACAGTAAATAAAATCTTTAAGCTTGGAAATACCTTGTCAGATAACAGTATTTTCAGCACTACAAGCTAGGTTAGTAATTAGTGGCCATATATAATTTCCAAGTCATGGACCTGCAAACTTGCATGTAATAAGCTGTATGCTCCCTGTGTGTTTACCAGTTAGTCAGAAAAATATTGAAAGGATAACATATGAAGGCAGTTTAATTTTATGTTGTACAATCAAAAGGATTGTGGTTTCCAGATAGCATCACAAGGGGCTTAATAACAGTTACCCGTGAGCAGATATTGTCCATCAGTTATTAACTGATAGAAAATACAGAAGCCGGACACCTTCTTTCAATACATGGCATTTGGAATATCACTGCATGCAATTACCGAGGGAAAGTTTTGTATCATCCAAGTCAGAGACTAAAATTTGTGATTTGCTTAAATCTAGTGTCATATGTGACCAGTCTCATTTTTTTTAAAGACAAAGGCAAGCTTCTCTTTCTGTCCTTTCTCTGCGGCTAGATTCACATACGCACATGGAGGTGGCTTGAAGCTGCTACAGTCACTGCTACTGACTGTTCAGTTTTCTGTGAGATCCAGGCCACCAGGAAAAACAGCACAGATTATTTCATTTTCTGTTGGCTCTCTAGTAACAGCCCATTTACTTAGGATAAGTTGACGGGGAGTCAGGAAGAAGGTGGAGAATAAAAAGTCAAATCCATGAGAACTATTCTCTTCAAGCTTCTGTTGTAGACCTTGGCTATCATGAGTCCAGCTAAGGACAATAGTCGTTTGGTGGAATGCAGGCATATAGCTATGTAAATACAGACAACTAATGTCTCCTGAAATCTGCCGTATAATAGTGAATTGTCTGTGCTAAGTGTGTATCTTTAAACCTGCCTTGTGAGATGTGCTAACCTTTCAGTGAGCCTGCGAGATCCCAGTAAGCACCTTGTTTTTGTCGGTAGCTTTGTAGGGATTTGAAACAGTTAACATCTCCAAAATAGACCCTTTTAGCCTAGGTGGATGTTAAGGGAAGGAGATTGGATTACCTCATTGTAAAAGAATATTTGCAGTTATAAGGCATTATTATTATTTCTTTTAGATACAGTTGAAGAAATTATTGTTTTGGTGGGCTTTGTTGTTGCACTTGCAGTATGGCCCCCCAGATATCATAATATTAGATGCATGAAATAAAGTTTCTCTTCTCAGTCAGGGAAATAGCATTTTTCATCTTGGAAGAGAAGTAGCCTTCAAGAAAGATCTCTGACAGTGTTGAATTATCTGTGTTTTCAAAACAGCCTGCTGTATACTTTTAAAGAGAGTAGGAACAAAACTCGGTGCCCAGCGGAGCCTGCTTGATTCCTAAAAGCTTCAGTAAGTGCTTCCTGGTAGATAAAGACTGGCGTAACTGCTACAGTCTGTACGTGCCTTTGTGGCAGGTGAGAATGTTCTCTCTCTTGTTGAACACCAGTGGCAGGTGAACTGGAAACAGAGAATGAACCCTGTTTTTTGTGGTATTTTCATTCTTTTTATTAAATGAGCAATTTCCTTTTATTTGCATTTCCACTTTGCAGCGATATTTCCAGGCAGGTTGTTATTTTGGCATCTATAATAATACACCACTTCAGGTGTAACTATTTAAAGTTTTCTGCTGTTTTGTAGACAGAATACGAGACAAATTCACCAGTACGTTTCAGCAGCTTTGTGCCACCAGGGTGGCACAAAGCAGCCATGAACTGGACTTAACAGACCAGTTAAATTGGGTTTATGGCCTCTTCGGGCTGTTGGAATATTGCAGAACAGCTGGAGCGCACTGCTGATGTATCTGGCCCCAAATTGCTGGCGTGGTATGAAACACTGTCGTACGACTGTCCCCTGGAGATTCTCTCACAACTGCATTCCTCTAGTGACTTTGCACCAGCAAACTTGTGCTGTAAATGAAGGCACCTGGTGTGTACCATGTTAGGTAGTTTTCCTGTTAGTAGACCTGATGTGCTTCAAAAGTGATGCTAAACAGCATCATTAATCTCATTTCAGTTAAAGGGACAGCTGACTGAGGTATTGGATACATCTGCGCTGTTACAGTGCAGATCAGACATGCGCTCTCCAAGTGAATTGCCAGTCATTGCTCTGACGGCTTCATATCATGAAACCGTTCTGGAGCACACATTTAATGCCTTTTGAATGAAACGAAGCAGAAGGCTGCACTCTGGGAGCAGCACTACTGCATCCCAACAACTAATAAGCGTTCAGTCCACAGGACTAGACTCCAATCCACCCGGAATACTGAGCCCTGCCCTCTCCTCCCCCAGATGGTGGACTTCAGGTGCTTACTTACTCACTCCAGGTCTGCTCTTAGTTGTGCTCCACTACTTGCTGATAGACACAGGGAGAGGTAAAGGACTTTTCCATGCTACTGTACACCCAGGAACAAGGTTTCCTGAATAAAGTCCTTGTCGTAATTTCTGAATGCTTGAGATAGGATTCTAGCCTTTTGAGGAACACAAGTTGAATTCCTTCCTTTATATGGTATCACAACTGAAGCTTTCATAGATTTTCCACTTTTAACAGTTGTATTTTAACAACATATTCCATCTCTAGCTGTGCTCCTGAAGGACTGTGTGTATGTTCTGTGGATAGAGTGTTCTCAAAGTCTGCACATACATACAAGTGTGTGCGCTCACACTCTCTCTCCTCCCTCCCCACAAAGGATCATGAGTTGGGGCTTCAGATTACTGAGGTAATTATCAATATACTGAGGCATTAAATAATACTACCTTTAACACAGCCACGTCAACTTAAAGCCCGTGCAGGGACAATCTTTGCGTAGGTAACTCTCAAGCAATTTCATACTTAGCAGCTCTCAAGACAAACCTTTTTTGTGTCATATTTCCCAGATGCTTACTACTAAGGGTCACATCTCAAGGCACATCTTTGTGGCTGATCCGTGGTGATAAGCATTAGCTGTTTATCTCCTGCTCCTTAGTGCAGTGCTTCCACTGGTTTTTGTTTCTCATCTGGTATTGGCGGGAGGTTGAGCCGGAGATGAACTGTCCCGCCGTAGAGAAAACATGAGATTTTCCAACTCAAGATCAGAAGAAAAGGCAATGCTGGAGATGGGTTGAATCACTTAGAGGGAAAGACAATGTGCTGGCTTAAGTACATAAACTGCAGGTTTACTATTGTTGCCCTATGTATTTACATTTTAATTACCATCAGCTCATGCCAGGGTAAATCTTCAAGCACTGCACGTTGAGATGCTAATTAGTAAAAGGGTGTTGCACTGAACATCAGCTTCAGTTTACAAACTAATTGAAGATATTATTCCTGTATAGCACCAATCCAATCTTGAGTTGAGAACAGTGTAAATTTCATTAACAAGGTCCACATCCCTCACCCCAAAAGTCCCATTCTTTAGGCCAGATGGAGATGATATTAAGAAAATAATTTGTATAAACAGCAGTTATATGATCAGCTATTAGCAGAGGAATTTCCAAAGCTGCATGCAGATTGCACACTCAGATAAAAGTTGTCAGTAAGAAGAAAAGCTATAATCACCCTTTACCTTCTGACTGATGTTTTCAGTAACCAGCAGCTAACCATGGGGGTTTAGCGGTCTGGGTGTCTCAGTGTGTTGTTTGAATCTAGCTTTCATCCAGGTCCTTTGATTAGTCCCTGGTTCCATACATCTTTGTGTTACTTTCAACAAACTGTTCCATGAGCAATAGCTTGGAAACACAGCTTCGCTTGGCTAGTCGTTTGGAATTTAGTTTTGGTTAAATGCAAGGTAACAAATAAATACTTGCATGATCAAATAAAAGAGGTTGCCACAACACCTTCCTGATGTCACTGCAGGCTCTTTGGGGGGAACAGTAGTTTCTGACCCTCTCTTTACTTGACTTTGGATTTACATCTGTGTAGCCTCATGACTTTGAATTGAATTAGATTTGAGTTGTAAAGCAGAATATAGTATAGAGGCAAACAAATAGTGAATATAGCCAAGTTCTTCAGCGAGGCCAGCTAATACGCATACCCAAACCACTGTATCTTCACACAGAACAAGGGAGCCATATGCCTTTTGGGAACAGTCCATGACTCCCTGCTGAACCATGTTCCCGAACTGTTTGGGAGAATTTGAGTTAGCTCAGGTAAAAGACATGCCAGGCACCATTCATGTTGTTTAACTACGTAGGTAACAGCACTCCAGTTCCTGGAAATATTCAAGTGGAACATGCGATCTGTGAGCAGATGCTGTCTCTGTGCCGGTCTTTCAGCCACACGCTATGAGTTAATTCACGCTTAGCTGAGAGCTGCTATTGTTACAATACTAGAATCCTGTGAATGCCCAGTTTCTAGATTTTATTTAATGAATTTTAAAACTTAGGTATTATTACCAACAATATAAATATAAATAACGAGTTAATTTTTTGTGTTTTCGGAGACTGTGTAGACGTAGCAAGGCCTTGCAGGTATTCATTTTATGCCATTACTCTCAGTAATGGATTCTTACAACTTACAGATTTTGTGAATTTATAGGGCCAAATGACATTGCAGCTGTGAGTCACAGTCCATTCTGCTAGCAAGAGTAAGACTGAAATCTGTTTTTCATGCTACAGTGAATTCATATTCCTCCTGAATTTAGGAGATAAATTTTATGCTGATGAAATTCTCATGTATTCTGAATCTTTAAATATAAAAACAAATCTGAAGAACTCACCTTTGCAGAGGAAAAAATGTTTTTAATCTGGAGTGACTTTCTGATCAAGTCATAGTTTGATAGCTTCATCCTGTGTGTACCTTACAACAATTCACAGATGGCTGTCCATTCACACGGACAAGTACTGAGTTATAGAAATGTATTTTTAAAGATAGACCAAGGAGAAGGAACAGTGTGGACAAATCATGGGAAGCAAAACAACAGCAAATCACTAAACACTGTTAGGATTTGCTAAGGAGCAAAATGCCAGCTTTAGAAAATTACCTTTCTCAGCTTGAAAACCTGAGCTAGTATCCAAAACCGAAGAGACCTGTCAGTAGAGTAAGACGTGGAGGAAAATTACCCTCAGTTGCTATGCTACAAACATATTTATTCCTATTAACATCACTTAGTTTTATATAAAGCAGGCACTTTTTAAATGGCATTCACTAGCTTTTTGTTTGTTTTTTCAATTAAACTGATTGCTTGACTGCTTGACATCCATCTGAGACACATACAGAAATTATGGTGAGGTTTCAAAGTGCTGGCGTTTATGGTACGGAAGCACTTTCAAGACTATTGTTTAAGGAGATGAGTTCCAAGCAAATAGTGTCGTTCTAGGCATAGCTAAGGTTTGCAGGATCTTATTCTAATCATTGCATAAACGGAGTATTGCAAAGTACTGGGCAGTAAGGAAGTACAACTCGATTATTCCTTATTTTTTAAAATCCTATGATTTCATTTGTATTTCTGAATCTGTGCTGAGGAGCTTAGCGTTGGGCTCTTACGTTAAAGGCAAAATTGTGAATGATGATTTTAATACCTAATATATATTCAGATTAGCATGGGTGAACTTAGCCGAAATGTCCAACAGTAGAAACTTCATTGTATTACATATCTGCTTGAAAATTAAGTGCAGTATAAAAGCTAGTAGATTCGCTGCTGAGCTCGGTCAGGTTTCTGTGGTTCAGTAAAGTCCAAAAGCGTTCCCAGTTTCCCATTAGAAAAATGGTTGCCCTATGCTTCGGTAATTCTTGTGTGAGAGAATTCCAACAACCTTGCAAATGGCAAGAAGCTGAAGGAAGAAACCTACTATAACGTTATCTAACTTGACAGTGGCAGAATTTTGCCATTCACTTATGTAAGCTAACACACACATTTAAGAAAGCAAGTCTCAGTGCAATAGTAAGTGTGAATTCTTCATTTGTTTTGAGGGATTGTGGTTTTTTTTCCTTGTTAAAGCACGAGTCTGAATCTCCACTCGCCAGGAGTTTGTCATGTTCAGAACTGAAGGGTCGGTTCAAGCCTGAAAGTAACTCTCCGTGTCGGCCAAATCACTACTGGGGATCTGTTAAAATAACACCTTAAGTAAAATAATTTTTTTTGTGCAGGTACCACCTCTGTGCAGTCATATTGTTTCTAAAAGATGAAGGAGGGTGATATTCTTCATTGTAGTGGTAAAGGCTGTAAAAAAATTAGACATGGATTAGTTATATAGAAATCCCTTTTCAAAAAATATTTCTGTGAATAACAAATATTATTTTTACCACAGAATAATACTAAATTTCTAGTCTCCAGAGATTCCCGTGGTTGTTTTGAGCTGGTGGAAAATAGCCATTCAATTATAAAACAGATCAACAGAAAAATAAGATGAACCATTATCTGTATAAGGTCTGTATTGTTTTGCATTCACCAACTGTGCGTGTAACTATATTTTCTCAAAAATACAAACTATTTTTTAAATGTATTCTTCCCAGAATTTAACCTTATTATTGCTTTTTCATATCGGATATATTAGCATTCCACTCTAAAAGCTATGTACAGTTAAACCTAATAAAACATTCTTGCTCTGTTCAACAGTGGTACAATATTTTATTTATTTTTCCATTGAAAAATCATCTTACTTGGGACTATAACACAGAAATAAGTCAAGTAGGAATGCAGGAAAAATGTTGAATTCATGGCATATGATAAAGGACAGTGTAAATGATCCTTCATAATCCTATTTGCTCATCCAAATGTGGTGTCATTTAATTTTCCATAGGAATGTAAGAAACCAGCTAGCAAACAACAGTGAGAGCGACTGAATGGGCCGTTCTGCCAATCTCCTTACCCCAGCCCTCGCTCGGTTTTCAGAAGGGCTTTGACTCATGGGTGGAAGGCAGTGCTGATTTCCCTGCAGTCAGCTCTCTCTGCGGTAGACCTGTTCCAGACTTAGGCTTACAGGAGCTAGCAGAAAACTGAGCTGAACTAACCCCAGCAATTGCTGGAAGTTGTTTCACTAAAAGATAATGGCCCTTGTTTCCGGGAGCAAACCTCACTTCTTGGCATTTCCCTCTCAGGAATCTGTACTGGGAAACTGTTGGCAGGCAGTTCACACGAGTGCCTGTAGAGAAAGGAGACTTCCAGTTTTACCATGAGGCGCGCCACGTAAGCCCAGATTTCTCTAGCTGAAAATATTTGGTAAGGGGGGCAAGACTAAGCAATAATTTGCAAGGGCATTCCGAACAGAGATTTAACCAAGTACATACATAAACAGAGATTTCTTCCCAAAAGCCTAGCCAAGAGTGCTGGCTATTAACAGAACATTAGTAGTAGCATTTTTAGCCTAAATAACAAGTAATTAGCCAACCACATTAGACAATAATGAGAGCTAGTAATCATTTTTTTTATCAGCAAAATTAGCCTGGACTTATTGTAAAACCACATTTAATACAAACAGCTTATATGAATATGTAAATGGTAAAAGTTATGCACAAAACTAAATGTACTTTGCAAACGAAAGATAATTACTGTATCTTGACTGTTAGGCATGAACTGCTGTAGCACAGTTCTTTCCCCACTACTCCTCCTTTGCATGCATAAATTGCGGCAGCATTCTGTTGATGTCTCCAAAGGACTCAGCGTGGTATGCAGAATGAAGTAAATTACTGATTGATTTTGATAAAGCTCAAGATCTTTGATCTGTGTTTTTCATACAAGATCTTTGGGAACCTTGTGTGAAGAATAATAATAAATCAAAGAATCATAAAAAACATTTTCACAAGAGCATAAAGGCAAAGTAGGTATCTCCTTTCTCTGTCTAGGAGTGAATATGTGGTGGAGGAGGCTGGATTTATGTAGACGCTACAAATGTCCTGGCCTTAGGGTCCCTAGAAGTAACCTATAACCACTTTTTTACGGTTGGGATAATCCTGTGTCTTGAAATTGAGGATGAAGTGTGGTGGAAACTGATTGTAGTGGCACTGTAGCATTGAGTTCTTTCAGCAGAATCCTGTGTGGGACTGCATGTTACTGAAGTGAATGAGTCCACTCCTAAGAAATGCCAGCGCAGAGTTCAGAGTGTGAGAGAGTTGAAAATATTTACAATCTGGTTGTATGTTAATCTACAGCCTTTGATCTCAAAGGATCTCAAAGTATCCATAAACTGATACTCAGACTGTACAGCATCACTCAAGCCGTCAGCCATAAGAAATGCTGCGCGCATTTAGCGGGTCAGAACTGCGTACCCAGAATTTAGCAGAGGGAAGCGCACCTGTAGCTAAAGCTTCTTCAAGAGCGTGATTCCCTGAGCTGGCTGGGACAGCCAGGGCTGACACCTGGCAGAAGCTCTGATTCTCCTGATAGGAACTGGTGAGCACAACTGTAGCGTAATCATTTGGTATGCCCTGGAAGCAGTGCCTCAGACTGAAGTTATTATTCCTGTTTCTGTCTTGTCCAGAACAGCCTTTCCAGTAAGTGCCTTGTCAAGTGATACCCTCCGTAGGCCGTGTAAAAGACAGCACCTCCTGTAGAGATGTTAGACCAAAACCTGTGTGTGATCTCTAACCTCAGCTGCCTGGAAACTGTATGGAGGTGGGATGCCCTGGTGGAATTCCTCCATTCTTAACCAGCGTGCTGAGTTGCAACACCCTTTAGCTGGTCCAAAGGAGACCAGGAAAGGGCTCTTCAACCCTTTGTAAACCTTCAGTCAGTAGTATAGTGGTACAGTAATCAGCTTTCTTAAACGAGATGCAGAAAAAGCTTTTAAAATAGATGCGTAAAGCAATATGCCAATTTCTGTCTGTGTTTTCTAAGGTAGACCTTCCAGTTTAGGCAGATGGAGCTTCTTGAAACATGCTCACATGAGGGAATGTGTCAGCCTCCTCCCTGATAGCTATGTCTCATGTCACCTGCTGGGGAAGGAGTTTTAAAGCTTCATTACAGAGCTATTGATCTTCAACCAGTTTTATCAGCTAGCTGGAGGGAAGATGAAAACATTGAAGCAAAACATCTTCTGTTGTCCTGTAGCAACACCCTAGGATTTGCTGAACTGTCTCTCAGCTTCAACTGCTCCCTTCACAGAATATCACAGAATATCACAGAATAGTAGGGGTTGGAAGGGACCTCTGTGGGTCATCTAGTCCAACCCCCCTGCCGAAGCAGGGTCAC
>Ga0181612_111727_pt1 | contig 21381 bp, 13 predicted proteins | sample HoacroProtozoa21_FD_119630 | JGI IMG/M metagenome (GOLD analysis project Ga0181612, IMG submission 119630) | Hoatzin crop microbial communities from Cojedes, Venezuel. Combined Assembly of Gp0051906, Gp0051904, Gp0051908
GGAGGAGCTGAGAGGAGAGCTTTCTGGGCTGCCGCACCCTTCTGGGAGGCAGGCTTGCCTAGAGCTGCCCGGCCACGACGGTGAAGCTGGCTGTGTCCACGAAGAGGTAGACCACACGATGCAAGCTTTCCCAGTTTGAAGGTTATGGCCTCCACCTCCCACTACGAGCCCCACCACGGCTCCGCTCCATCCACAGAGAGGTTGCCTTCAGCCCAGCCCATTCCACCGGCTCACCAGGGCTTTGAAGGGGAGTTTATCCCCAGGGCAGGTGGAAGACAAGTACCAATACCAGACTAGGACTAGTTGGTTACGCACACACCCTACACACACAACCCCTCCCCTTAGAGCCCAGGGGCTGGGCAGGAGGCACAGTTGATAGGCGACGTGCTGCTCTTGTTGAAAACTCCACATTTCACCTTTGCCCTTCGCATTTTCCTTGCGCGGGGGCAGGAAAAAACAAAGCGCAGCTTCCAAGATACCGAAGCTGGTCCTACAAACCGCCTTCTAACACTTCTCGAATGCTTTACTCCTCTTCACACTGCATGACGGTTCTTGGGAGGGCAGGATTTCACTTCCAGCTTAGATGCACATCTGGACGGCGTTAACATTTAGTCCTTGACTGTGCTCTCCAGGACAACCTTGTCCAGTTCCTGCTGCGGACTAGTCAGACTTTGGCCTAACAGAAATAAGTATCTAGAGGAGTACTAAGGATACCATTTATTTTCAAAATCACTAAAAATCCCAAACAAAACAGTTTATGGCAATACAGATTTACATAACAGGGACAGCAAATTGAAAAATGTACAATCTATTTCATATTATTGCACTCACTTTTTTATAATATACAAGGCATATTAAACCATTTTCATTAAAAGAAGTTTTATTTATATAAATAAAAGTGTAAATATACAATATCATACAATAAGTGTATCAGCCTAACACACAAAACCTACCTAGAGTGGGATCCCAATTTCTCACATGATCTAGTCTACTTCTCATCAATATTTCCACGTATACATTTACATACCCTAAATGTAGAAGCAGGTAAACATTCCCACCTGGGAACAGTTCCTTCAGATTTTGACAAGAACCACTGCAGAACATGAACTAGGGTTTAAGTGAGGTTCACTAGAAAATACGAATCACTCAACAGTCTCTTAATACTTATATGCCCTCGTATTATTTATTTTTTTAGCAAGAAAAGGATCAGATGTTTCTCCCTTCCTAATTTAGGCCTAATCCCACAGTTTTTAATACAGATGCAGTCCTCTCAGAAGCTGGAAAGAGCTTCCAGGTACAAAAGGCTGCAGAATACGCAATGGCAGAACCGCACCGTAGCCCACTCTCATGTTCAGGACGTGCACCCTGAGCTGCCCCAGGCCTGGAAGCAGCAAAGCCCTCTGCCAGGCCCTCTCCATCCAGGAGCAGGTCCACCTAATCTGGAGTACTTTCAGGCCCCTTGTGAAGAGTGGCACACCAAGTCCATGACTTCATCCTGATGTTTTGGTATTCCAGGATGCAGCTGCAAGTCTCTGGAGAGTCACCGCTCTCCTAGAGCTTGGCCAACCCTCCAGTATGGCAAAGAATCACCGTGGGGACTGATATGGAAACCGCAAGGCCAAAAATGCTCACGAACCTGCTGAATACCGACAAGCTGATGCAACGCCCTCCGGCATTTTTGTGCAACCAGGCTCTCACGTACTTTGGCAGGTGCGTAACAAAAGGTTCACTACATCTGTTTGGTCTACCCATCCTGTTTGTAATAAAGCAGATTCATATTGCATAAATCCTGGGCATTTATGAGGGACACCACGCCAACAGAGACATCAGGAAATGCTACTGTAATCATACCAACAAGCGGTAGCATCACTAAAGATGTTTCTTGTTCTTTCACAAAAAAAAAAAAAGTATTTTCAGGAACAGAAACTATCAGGGTTAAATACTATTCTTTTTCTTGCTGTAATGTTAGTAGAGAAGTATATCATTCTACCCATAGTAACTATCAGAATTAAAACATTAAACCTATCTTTTAAATTATAGCCACTACTTAATCACACAGAAAAATCCCCATTTCTTTGCTGTTATTCAGCCAACACATATTTACGTGCACATAAAATAAAATACTGAACAGTATTCGATTACTGAAAAATGAAAGCCTTCTAAATCACTCACATTGAACAGTACCTGCAAGTGTCTGAAAATATTCACCACATATCATCTTAAGACACCTCTAATAAAGTTTAATTTACAAAATGAAGACTTCACCTTTGAGCTCACACTGGTTTAGGAGTGAGGGAGACATACACCCCCCTGTATTGAAACCTCTAAAATTTTAAACTGTGGACTGAAAAAAAATGCCATTTCCTAAAACACAGTTGTGATTTACCACATTAAAGTAGCAAAAAGTCAGTACTGCACTTGTACGTATTATACGTATACAGGTATGTATTCACTACGCTGCATTAAATTCCACATGCATTTTATGTATCTATTATACACGCTATTACAGTCAGATTTTGGTCACTCCTGAACAAGGCCTCACCGTCTAATCGTCACTGCCAAATGTCTTCTTGCTGTTCTTCAGCAAATATGCAGGGCTAACCTCTTTTATCCCAGCACAGGCCTGCACCCTCGTGTGGTCCTCTGACCCCAAGTGCTGCATCCTCCAGAAGCCTCTCCCACCACGGAGGTGGCCAAGGGCGAGCACCAGTCCTGACAGAGCGTCCAAGCTTTGGGATCACAGGGGCACCCAACTCCACTGAACCTGAACCAGTTTCAACAGAAATCCTGCAGGCAAAGCAGCTGTAGGACTACATACAGTATTGCCTTTCCTGTAACCAAAAGCTGCATCTCTCCTTGGATTCACATGCTAAAACGTCACTGAAAAAGAATGAAATCCATTCATTTTAAGGCAAACATTGCACAGCTTTTCTGCTCGCCTGGTCTCGGGCTGCCTCGCAGAACTGAATTTTCCTCTGCACATCACTAGTTGCAGTCTGATGAAGCTGTCACAGAAATGAACAAAAGCGAATGCTCCACTAACCTGGAAGCAATTGCTCCAAGCACTGTTGAGCAAATGTAAATAAGCTGAACTACAGTATGATCTTGGGGTGAGGCCAAGCAACAAGCCCAGACCTTTTTGTAACAGCTACGCAGTGTCTTGGCTCACTACGAACGTCGGCAGCGCATCAGATCTGGACCAGCTCCAGGGTGAGAGCTCTTCATGCTGGGCATGCTGGCTGTGAGCGCTCTCGAGCCCAACTTGACAAACAACCTGAGCACTCTGGTACAAACAACTTGTTCTCAGCTGATAAGGGCACTGGCCTGTTTCCTCCTGTATCTCTTTTATGCTGTTTAGCTATCCCAGATGTAGGAAGAGAAATAACAGAGCCTAGTCTCTTGCACCTATACACTCTCTTCCCAACACAGCAGACTATAAATAGCACTCAGCAGCAGCATGGATCACTACTGATACCTCTACTGTGACTAGAGGTGAGAAAATCAAAACGAAGCGCCTGCAGCACTGCAACCCGTTCAGTTCTTCTGTATCCAACACCAAGGTTTCTCCCATCTACACAAACAGGTTTTAGTTTCACCATCCAGAACCCTCAGCATCAGCCCTCTCCTGATGCAGCTGGGTGCACTTGTATCTTCCACACACATCCTCATCCACTCTCACACAAGCAAAAATAAATAGCGGACAGGAGAAAACAAAAAAGAGCGATTAAATGCCACCACAAGTATGGCCAGTTCAGATTTAATCTGTTTTAATCCCCATCCTTAGGCCACCTTTTTCCAGCTTGAGTGTTTCAAGTTAGGCAGCCTTAAGCCTCCTGTAGCTAAATAAAAGCAGCGCAGCTTTCAGAAGTACTTAGCAATCGCTGAAGTCTGTGGGATCTGCAAGTGCTCAGCACCTGAAATGATCCCTCTTTAAAAAATATATGTATTTTAAAGGTACCTAACATTAAAAGCCTAAATTTGAAAATTCAGACCCCCATTTTTATAGCTCCCATCTTAATCACAACAACCGAGTCTACACCTTGGTGGACAATCACCTATTATGTGGACATGATTTTCTTGCTCACAGATTTCTAATGCATTAATGCCAAGTGCTTTCAGACACAAGCTGCATCTAAGAGCAGATTCAGTTGTGCTGGATGCTGGGTTAGTTCATCAGTTTTAAGAGGATTTTTCAGCTTTGCAATAAAACGCTCATGTTTTAGGCATAAAAGTTGTGCAAAATTATACTCTTTTGTCATGCATTTTTAGCAAAACTGCACTTAGAAGAATACAGTGAGATTGTTCCAGACATTCTCTTATTACAACAAAAAAGGACCAGACCCTTAGTAAGTGTCCTGGAGTCTTATTACAGCTAAGTGATACAGTGATGTGTCACGATATAGTGATCTATCACTGTCATATTACAGCTAGGTGATATACAGTCTAAATACCCACCCTTGTCAACAGGATGGCAACCAACAAGTTGTACTCCCAACACTCTGCAGATAATAAAAATAACAGGGACAGGCACAGTGTTATTTATCTCAGTCAAAATACTTTAAACCAAACCCAGGAGAGGTCTTGAAGGTCCATTAAAACTGCCACATAATACAAAAATGTCTCTAACATTTGGCTTCCTTTATCCCCAATAATTAGGTGAGATTTTATGATGCTCATCACACGCTTGCTCAGTGGTTCTTCAAGGCTCTTAGCACCTCTCTATAGAGCATTAAGACACTTCTGTGTGGCTTTAGAACCAAAGAATGCTTCTAGCCAGTTTTAAATGTTTTGTCATAGCAAGTGTGATTAGATGTAGTGCTTCCATCACACTGAAGTTCTGTGTTTTCTGATTAGTAACTGAACAGGGCCCTCTGGCACAGATTTAATAATGTTCCAGGCATCGTAATGCATGAGGCCAAGTAACGATTTTCCGCTCACAGCAAGAATTTCATCTCCAGTTTCTATGTTTCCAGATTGCTCCGCAGCACCACCTAGGAGGAAAAGGGGAAAAAAAATCAGTGTAAGAAAACAAGTAAACCCACAAAAATTTGCTTTCCACTGTGATGAACAGCAAATAAACCATTTTTCCAACAGTGGCAATTTCAGTACAAGTCCCTGACGTTGAGCTCAGCTCTAGCAATCTACCCCATGCTGCATCTCACAGAAAACGTTATTTTAACCAAGATAAATCCTTGTTCTCAGAAAAAAAGTCTATTTTTGAAGGAAGCAGCATGAGTGCACAAAATACACTATACATTATCTCTGAAGCAGTAAGAAAACCTGGTTGTATGTGGCATGGATTTACTTTCTGAAACAGAATTTTAACATGGTAATAAGCAGATAATGCAGTAGAGATTGTAAAACCCAGATAACAGGGCTGGATAAACCAAACACCGGTAGCAAACTTAGGACAAACACACCAGACACACAAACAGATCCTAGGGAGGGGCACACCCTTCACTGCTGATGAAGGATGTTTTCTGTAATGATAATTTCACTAACATCAGCCATCACGGGAAGGGAAAGGGAAAAGGACTGTATATAAGGATATAAATTAATGAGCTGAGAAATTAAACATGCCCTTTCCCCTCAGATTCACTTTCTAAAGAGGGGAAAACAAACACACAAAGAGAAACTGATGAGCAAATCAGGGAATATCAGTTTGATTTTCTTCCTTGATGAGAGAACAAACCACTGAAAAGGAATCCTGTAAAAACCCTGCGCACCCGCAACTTCATTGAGAGTTTCAGCTTCCTTTAGAAAGTGCTATATTTTTCACTAAACTGAATCCGAGACTAAGACATATTAAAATTACAGCATACTTATGGGACTGGTTTCCTTTCTATACATGGTTCATATAAGTTTAACTACCTGCTGACAAACAAAGCATCCAGGAGTGGCAGTTTCTGAATATGAACATCACATTCTCTGTGAAAGCTAATACTGGTATCTAGCAAAAAAAAAAAAAAAACAAGTACAAAAAAAAGAGATACAATTAATGATTGGGTATAATGCAGGATGATGCTTTGGAACTACATTGATTATTTGCACTGTGCTTCTCTTGGAGAAGAGAGTCAGGTAAGGCACGGACTTCTTAAACTGTTATATAAGATATCACTGCTGTAATTTAGTTGTGCAGAACAGTGGACTAGCCCAGGAAGGAATTGCATCATATTTAGCAAAAAAAAAAAAAAGAGTCCAAGAACTAAAATATCCATACAATGCACAAAAGGAAAACTCGGATAATATTCACTGCATGTGCGTAGTACCTTTAAATATTCTTTTTACAAGCAAGGGCCTGTCTCCAGCAATGGAAGCTTTTCCACCATCAAGACTGAATCCCAATCCAGCAGAGGTTTTCAATAATTCAACGCAGATGACATCATTCATATCCAGGTTTGGATCTGCGACAGAATATACATAGCATCTTGTTATGCAGTTAACAGTAAACTGCAAGTTGTGTTTGGTTGGTTTTCTTTTTGCTGCAGTGACAAAGCAATTGAGAGCTCAGTTCATACTCAGACTAGAACATGTTGTAACCCAGTTTCTCATAAGTGAATGTCTATTATTGAAGCTGTGAAGAAGCAGCAGTACAAAATTTTCCTGTTTGCATGTTTAATAAAAACCTGCCAAGGCATTTTTTTTTTGCAAAATGAAAGCCTAGCAAACAGCTCTAAGACTCTAAACATCAACAAGATAACTGAAAAATTACAAAAGTAGTGAGTGGAGAGCATCCCTTTTTCTTTCATTTGTTCCCACATGCTTATTCAATGAGCCAAATCGTTTTAAATAACAATAATGAATGAAATGTACACTAAACAAACATGTTCCACCTCTTAAGGAAAAGTCACTCACTGGTATGAATAATTGTTTCTGGTATCATATCTACGGAAATAACCATAATTACCTGTAGGTACATCCTGCCTCCCACATAACAGATATTTTTAGAATGCAATTATTGCACTGACACAAAATAAGATTTTGCTCAAGAGGAAATAAATCTACAATTCTGGAAAACAGGACCCTCTTTGCCCTGTGTGAATGTAAACAATACACAGTTTGCATTATCAGAAATTACTCCTACCGTTATCTCACACAACTTTAAATGTTATCTAAAACATCTGAAGCTGTGCTTTGCCTTTCTGATGGAAACACATTCTTAATAACGCAATGCTATTGCTTATGAGATGATGTTGCCCCCTAGTGCCTGCACCCAGCAGATGTTCTGCATTTGTCAACTTGCAGGACGCAGGGAGTTGATCCGGGTAGGAAGGGATTCTGAAGTAATTACATGTACTATTATCCATGGGAGAAATTCCAGAATGGCTGAACCATTCATTTACAGAGTGCTTCCTGTTTCTTTTAAGCCGTATTACAAAGCTGCGTGATAAAACTCAGTGAAAGCATAAAACAATAAGAATTGCTACAGAAAAAAAAAAAACTCAGTAATGATTACAGGCAATGGGTTAAAAATGGGTGAGGGGCAGTTCCACGTCCCGGTTTTGGGGTGGTTGGAGCTGAGTGCCTGGTATTGCCCTGGAAGGCACGGAAGCCACATCACCAAATCTCTCAGCAGTAAGCTGTAACCACTGCCCCGCTCCCTCCCAGGGACACTACAGCACAGGACCGAAGCAGGTCATCCCCTGCTCCTGAAGCAGAGGTATACAGGCAGGTGCTAAAGGGTTTTGTGTCTTCATTTGACAAAAAATTTTGAGAGATCTGTCTGAAACACCCGAAGTGCAGCCTTCACGCTGAAATGCTGTCTTGTTCCCAAACAGGAACTTACCGTTCCACTGATACGTTTCCACTTAAACCATTTATCCTTAGACTGAAATTATTATCCTGGTATGAAATCTGCTGTTAACACAGAGCAACTTCAGTCCCTATGCATAACAAACTGCAAGACTTGGGGTGTTCTTTGAGATTTTTTTTTTTTTTCTATTTTGCTTGTTTGCTTTCTTGCACTGACTACTATTATTACTTAAAAGGAGTTTATCCTGGATTGGAAGAATATGTGGAATCACTAACTTTAGTAGAAATTGGATTAGGCCCTAAATATACTTCTAAGTTTTTGCCTACTTATGATATTTAAAAAAAAAAACCAAAACAACTGCGTGTAGGCTCCAAAGAAAACAAATAAAATTTAAAAGGTAATTTAATTTGCTCCCTTCAATCACATAAGGCACAGACGCTTTTAATCTAAAACACACGGACATTTTTCCCTTCAGTCTGCTCTGCAGCGGAATCCTTCCAATTGTTCTTGGACAACGATCATACCTGTTCCTATTTCCATGGAAACATCCTTTCCAGACCCCACACATTTTCTGCCAGTAGCTGATATCTCAAGTCTGGAGGAATTGTTTGCTTTGTCTTTTTCCTTCTGGATGACAATGACTGCGTATTTGTATAGTCTTGCCTGATGAAGAGCGTTCAGGACATCCCCATGGACTGAGCTCGCAAGAGACTTGCCATTGATTGACAGAACAAGATCTCCTTGATGAATAGTCCCTTCTTGAGATGCCATTCCCTTTGAAAACACTCTGTGGACCTACAAGAAAGATTTTAACTTAAGGATGCTTTAACCTTATGACCACACTTAGTGCTCTACAGGCCAAGATGAAGATGGAGTCCCTACCAAAGTTTGCAACTAGCGCCCACTGTGTGGATATGAAGCACACAACACCTCCTCCAACAAACACCCCCAAATACTAAGGCTTAAGTGACTGGACAAGCAGTGCAGTTCGGGATGGGGGGAAAGTAGAGGAAAAGATGCTATTATTGCATGGTCATTTCTATGCAGTAATAGACAATCAAAACCAGCTATGATCAAATACCATGCAAATAGTTGCAAAGGGACGATTTAGTGGCTTGAAACGCATATTTTCTAGAGAAAAGAATACTTAATTCAGAGTAGATTAAACTTGGAGTGAACTTCAGCAAGTTCAGCTGAGACTTAGATGTGTGCCATTTACAAAAAGGAACTGACTAAGACTCAAGACCCAGAATTCAAGGGCTTGCCTGTCAGGCATTGTAATTTTAGCAGCCAGAATATGGTTTCCCATGCACACAGTTCTAGGCCTGCTGGGCAAAAGTTCAAAGCAGCAAATCTGTGGACACAGTTCTGCATGGCATTTTCTCTAGGAATTTATCCTAAAAGCAGACCAACGGCAAGGAATCAGAAGCCTTTTGGCTCCTGCTCCCTCTCATTGCTGGGCTATGCTGAGATGGGCACCTGCCACAACCCTACAGATCCAAGGAGATAAATTTCCAGCCAGTATGAGGAGACATTCAAAGCTGGAATAACAGCCTCAGTGATAGAGGTACACACCCAAACGCAAGACGTAAGTGGAATACAGGGGTGATGACCAAAACATCTGCTGCCTTCCCACATATGCTCAGCTCCTCAGTACCAGGCATTTCTATTTCTGCACCCAAGTGTGGGCAGAACAGCCCATCTAAGCAGCTCAGCACCCAGTGCCAACCCTAAATCCAGCTGAGACCCAGAATCCTAGCAGGTCAAGGACATTAAAATGTTCCCTACCTGAGAAACATGCTTTACACATACCGGACAAAGAGGATCTGGAAAGAGCAGGAGCTGATGCTCTTTTGGTCTCATGGCTAATTGCATTCAGGAGAAAGACTTCATCAGCTACTCGGCCTGACAGAGCTCAAGGTCATATTTTTAGGTAGTGTCCCAGCCTCTAGGTGAGGAGCCCTCTGGGGCGGGACACTGTTGAGCCTTCCCTCTGCTCCCAACTGACACTGCGAGTGTTTGAACCAGAGACAGGGAACACAACCTTTGTAGCGAAAGAAGCGGTGTCTGTTCCCTAGACTGTGACCATGTTCTACTCAATGACTGCTTAATGTAAAACACATTTACTTACATTGGTCTTGCCTAAGAGCAAAAACCTTAGCGGGTTTGCCAGAAGGGCTGCTGCAGGCCCCAAAGACCAAGGACATATCCTTCTAATCTCTGCATTTAATAAATATCCCTCTTTCAGGGCAGAAATTAAATGCATATCTTGTGTAAAGATGCTGTCACGCAGGACACCGGTTGTCTTGGATTTTTCTGTCTCACTGATGTGTTTTTGAACAGTATATAAGTTGGTACCACTTTTTACACACCAAAATCACTTGACGGCACACAGTATCCTTGGTTCAGAATGCTGTGTAAGACTTTAAAAAAACCCAACAACAAACAAAACAACAACCCCCATTACTGACCATCCATAGGTCTTAATAACACCAAAACAAGTATGTGACGTGAAATCCAGAATGTTTGCTGAGGTCTGAAACAGTCATTCTCAGCATTTGCAAAACCCTTCAAAAACTCTGCTGCACAGAGTTCACTTTCAAGAGCTGGGAATGAAAATTGTGCATAAATAATTTTATTTACATGCATAGGATTTAGATCTAGCTGATCCTAGTAACAGAATTTTAAAGACTGGGAACATAACTGGCATCCATCTCCAATAATAAAAATTATGCTTCCCAGACACTCTGTGATTTCAGTAGCAGATGGTATGCAGCCGCCTCTGTTTTATGACTGTGAATGACTTGCAGTGAGTCTTCATAAATGAGCACTTGATCTAATCACCAGCCTGCTTTAAAGTGAGCTTTGCAAAAATGACTTGCAGCCATCACTTACTGTGACTGATTTCTGTTCCAGATCTATTCCTCCAGCAACACTAAATCCCAGGCCAGCTCCTTCTTCTTTGTGCAAGACTACAAAGTATGTGTCTTCTTTGCTCTAGCAGAAAAATGGAGGTGGAGGGGAAGGAGAAGAAAAACAAAACCAAAGATCAAGACCTGCACAAATGATGAATTGCCAGTACCCTCAGATTATGGCAGGTGAAAAAAGCAACTACTGAATTGAAACTGAGACATTAAATACATTTCTGTTAATGCTACAGATGAGTAGTAGACATATCGGAGAACTCAGGTGACAGCAAAGGTTTCTTCAGTCAGTTCAAGGCTAGAAAGCAAAGTCAAAATTAGGATAGTGGAAGGGTATTAAACCTTCTTGGGCAGCCTAATTTTCACAGGCTGTAATCAACTTTACATTGCTCGACATTTTGCAGTCAAAACTCAATAGTTCCCATACACCTCTCTGGACCAAGCACTGTACTTTCCAGTGAATTACTAACACTTGTATTAGTCCATTTCTCCTTCCTCTTGAAAGGCAGTTACAAAGATGTAATGCAGACCAGTTGTATCAGCCTCTTCTCAGCAGTGATGGACAATCTCACAAGGGGCAGTGATTACAAACTGAAGCCTGGGAAGGTTAGATGGGATAGCAGGAAAACTGTGTCACTTGGGAGACCAAAGTAAGGAGCCCATTAGTGATCCAAATGGGACTAAGCTGTGGTGCTGCGGAAATGGGAGCATCTAGCATAGGAAACTGACTGGTGCAGGTCTGCACCAGGGCTGAACTTGGCTCCAGACCAGAAAAAGGTGTAAAGCTGATTTCCTCGAAGTGACGGCCTGCTGCCAAAATACAGAATTTGCCATGAGGGAGAAGCAGTCCCGTCCAGCAAGTCTGGTGCTGTGTTCTGAACAGTTATTAGGACAAAACCAGGTGCTGTTACAGAGACCACATTTTGTGGTGTAAGGGGGACTATAAGCAGGCATCTGGTTGAGCAAGGTGATAGTAACTGTCTGTGTGGCAGAGCATCAGAAGCGGGGAGTAGAAAGCACATCTCAGCTTTTCCCTGGGATCCCATCCAACATCAGTCATTTCCAGAAACTGCCAACACTAAAATTAATGGCACATCATTAGAAACCAACCTCTTAATCTATTTAGCATTAAATGACATATTTAGTTCACTAAACTCAACATTTTAACTCAACGTTTGCCTTTTTATTTTGCTTCAAAGGGCACAGGGAACCACAGATTATTATCATTTTCTGGTGAAACAACAGTCAAGTGTGTGGCCTCTCTGTGTGCTTTTTTGCCAGACAGTGGCCCTGGAAGATTTTCTGCATTACAGGCATCCCTGCAACGCACAGAGCCAATGTCAGAAACCAATGCCACCCTGCTCCACATCACTGATCCATCAGCTCTCGAGGAGTGAGGAGCAGTCGAGGCTAAACATCTTGGTCCACAGTCTTCTGTAGACGTTAAGACCCTTCTCACCTTTACTCACATGATAATAGCTTTATGTTAGGCTAGAAATAATAAAACCAGTTATAGAAAGGCTAGCCCCTTTCAAAGTACAGTGAGGGTAATGGAAACATTCGTATCTTTGTTCAGTACTACAGCAAGCCTTTTTGTTTAAGAGTTCAGGTCCTTTACAACCCTTGCTACCACAAATTGATTTGATTACACTGGGAAGAAACATAAAAACATATCAGGAGTTCAGATGTTAGAGGGCTGTGCAAGAACCACACCGTCTGAACCCTGGCTTCCCACTGCCAAGGTCGTGCATTTCCTCCTTCCCCAGCTCTCAGCACTGTCCTCAGCCAGCACGCATACTCTGGGGCACCAAGACCTGGCTATGCATGCTTACTGCTTTACGTGGCCACACAGTGGACACACAAGGCCTCCAATGACCACCTCTCTTTAGTCTGGTAGCCAAAGATCATCAGCCATAGAGATTTAAACAATAAATTGCTCATATATACATATTTTTTTATATTAGTAGCACTTATTAAATGCTAGCAATAAATTCAGCACTGTTCAGAGCAAAAGATGATGACAAACTCTTCCCGGGGAAGCTCTCAGTCTGAATAAGGCAGTCTATCTCATTTTTCAGCAATTGCGTAACTATGAAGAACTGTCCTATTGCACATTTAAATCCATTTGACTAGCATAACATTTTCCAGTGTACGTGCCACACTGGACTTAAATATGGATAAGAAACTATGCAGACAAGGACTGCATTCCAAAAAACATTCAGCTTTATAAATATTTGAGTTCTCAGGCTTTGAAAAGTGGCATAAATAAATAATCTCTGCAAAATACTTTAAAAAACACTTAATTACCTTCGGCCAGAAGTACAATCCAATCCCAATTTTATCAGTAAACCTACCGAACTCTCTTGTCTCACCAAACTCTTGGGACTTGCAAGCTTTAGCTGCACTGTGCCTGGAAGGAGGTAAAGCTGAGTGTTTTGGGGAGGTTCCCTTCAGCCTGTTCTACATTTGAAATAGCAACCTTTGTAAGTAAGACTCAAGAATGCTCTAAACGCAGCTCAGCCAGCAGTTATGGAGAGCAGATGGCAGTTTCCCCTCCAGTGCTGTCATTATTTTATCAACTTCTATTTTGATTTTAAAAGGATGTGGATGTATCCCAAAACCACAAACACAAACACTGCAAACAGGGAGTAAGGTCCTGGCAGTCATTTCACTTTGGAGACCTTCTTTAACACCTTGATAATGAAGCAGGTTATCTTAATGCAATACCCAGTTTCCACAGAAGAGAATAAAAAGGTCACAGGAGTCTCTTGCAAACCCTCCAGCAGTCGCTTTCTGGTGTTGCAAGCCACCAGTTCAGCATTAAACAAAATAAATTCCATTTCTGTGATCACAGCTTCTAGCAAAAGGCGAGTGCTTGCAGGCACAGAAAGGAGCAGAACTTCCCTTGCGCGGTCAGGCAAGTGAGTCTGACCCAGATGGTTAGTGGAAAGTTAAATTCTGATGCGCAGTTATTGACAAACCCAGGTATTTCTCAGCTGTAATAATGACCCAAATGGAGGCATACTTCTCCGCTTAAAATAGGTCTATTTATTGTGGCTCAAAACTGCTTTTGCACTGGACAACAATACCTTTCTTACACAAAAGCCATTCGAATTTACTGCAGGTTTACAGCAGGCATTCAAAAACCAGAATTAATAAAACTACCATCAGCTGTAACTTACCACAGGACTATGGGAAGAGCTCTGAAATTGGAAGATATTTTATCTTCCATTAAGAAGACTGTTAAAAATACCACCAATAATCTAGTTTTATCTTCTGATTTTTACCTTTACTTGTGCTTTGACTTCTTGGAGCATAGCAGCAACATCACATTTTGGTACTACTGCTGACAAAACAGATTGCAGTTTTTGCTGGTCCAGGCTTGAGACAAGCAGCTGATCCAAGCTAAAAAGAACAGAAAAATATAAATGACAGCTTTGTATTTCTAGATTATGTAGAGATGCCTTCCAGGTACACAATGTATGTTGCATTAGGGTAAACGATGAAGGGCCAGCTCATTAACAAGCAGGAACCTTGAAAACCTTTTAGAAATGGTGTATGCTGGTCAAACGCGAAGCGGCAGAGAAGAGTAACTCTGGAAATCAGTCCCCACTCTGCTCCCCTCCTCCTTCCACAATGGTTCTAGCAACAGACGTTAACAAAAACAAGGAGACAGCTACATCTGAAGGCTGCTTCCGGCAGGACACGCAGCTTGTTTGTTACCACAGGCTGTGCTGGCAGCCAGCGCTGCGCAGTCTCCCCTCCATAGCGGCTGCTGTGCTGTAACGTGGCCAAAGCCTGACCAAAACCAGCGGAAGAGGACACAGTGAAAGAGCCCGGCCCTGCCAGGATAAAGTGCTTCACCCTGCACTGAAGCGCGGCTGCCACCAGACAGCAGCATGGCGGCTCCGAGCGATCAAGAGTATGAAGGACGGCACCCCGAATAGTGAGGGGAACCGGGGCTGGGGCCAAAGCTGAAATGTGCTCGAGGGTGGACCTGGGGCAACGCCTCGGGAGAGGCTTGTGGGGATGAAAACGAAACGGCGATGGCAAAGCCGACACCAACCTGATGGACCAGCTGTTTTCTGAGCGCTCCCCAGCCGGAAAGCTGCCATGGGGCACGTCGTCATCCGAGGCGGACCCTGGCGTCCCCGAGCCGCTGTCCCGAGGGCTGCTGGCACCCGTCCCCGTCCCACCCGCCTCAGCTGGGCCGCAGCGGGCTGGCGGGGCTGCGGCACCCCGGGCAGGCGTGCCGAGGGCTCTGCGGGGTGTGATTTCCAGCTCCGTCTTGAAGCAGGCGGGCTGCGAAGGACCCGAGAAGCCCTCTCCGCACAGCTTGTCCAGGTCGGGCATGCTGAGGGCCCTCAGCTCCCGCAGCCTGGAGCGGGACAGCAGCGGCCGCCCCAGGCCCCGGCTGCGGCGTGCCTGCGAGGCCGAGGGGGGACAGGCGGCCGCCCCAGCGCCGCCCTCCTCACTCCTCTCGGGCTCTCCTTCCCCCTCGCCGCCCTCCGCCACACGTGTGGGCTCTGTGTTGGTGGGAGACCTGGCCGTGGCGTTGGCCGGGCTGGGGCTGCCGCCGTAGGAGCTCAAGCTGCGCCGCAAGGCCCGCGGGGTCTCGGCAGGGCCGGCTGCGGGGGCCATCCCGCCACACGGCCTCCTGGCGAGGGGTGACCTCGCAGACGAGCGTATATCAATGGCCTTCACAATGGGCCGGTCAAAATTCGCCAGGTTTTCAAAGGATTTGATCCTCTGTTTGACGGAGAAGGCTGAGGTAGGTTCATGCGGCCAGTTCAGCTCGTAGTAGTAGTAATTCCTCCTGACGCTCCTCAGCTTATCGGCAGCAGGGCAGCTCATGTCACTGGCTGAGGGGGATGTGTCATGGACCCTCTGGGTGCTTTTGGAGGCGTACGCCTGCTCCTTCCCGCTCTGGCCACGCGGCTGGTTGAGATGGACTGTCTTCAACATCCCCGTCGCTGCGTGGGGGTATTTCTCCTCTGCAGCGTGGCCCTGCGTTCCTTGCACGGGATGAGACTCTGCAACGTGGCAGTCCTCCCTCAAGTGACCTGATAACTGGGCTGGCATCGAGTACGTTCTCGTCACAGGCTTTGACAAGCCATAGAGATTTCTGTCTCCAGCTGTATCTGCTTTCGAGAAATACTGCATGGTCCCCACCTGCTCATTCAGCCGAGGCACTTCTGCATTTGCCTCTTCCATTTTCTCCAGCACTGGCAGCTGCAAAAATGATGCTGGTGAGGAAGACGCAGAGGAGGAGGATGAAGAGGATGAAGAGGAGGAAAGCTTCACCTCAATGAAAGTGCGCTGGATCTCCTGCCCTTCCAGCTGCTCCTGCTGAACTGAGGGTGACTTCAACGAAGAAGAACCTCCAGCAGGTTGTCCTGCGTTTTGCAGATCTAATTGTCTAAGGTCATCTGCACTGCAGATGCTCTTGATTGCACTCAGGCCTCTTCCAGGGTTCTCAGTCCTCCCTTTCACATATTCAACTTTTGGTATCCCCTGAGGAGATGAAGTGACTTTGGACTGACCATCTCCGGCTCTGAAATCATCCACCTGAACACCCTTACCCTGACACACCACAGGCTGTATGGAAACTGGCTTTTCTTTTGGCTTTCCCCATGCCTGCTGTAGGTCTGTTAGCTCCCCACAGCCACACCTCATTTCACCGCTTGCTGTTGGGTTGATGGTGCCATTCAGTAGAGGCAGAAGTGAATCTTCAGAAATGACCAGTGATGGTTTATTTTCTAGCTCTGACTTCAGAGTCCTTGAGGCTGCTGAAATGCTCTTGCCAGGATCTGGGTTTGCAGGTGAATTATGGGACAATGATGTTTTCTTCCCCAGGAGTTTAGGGGACAGCTGTGGAGAAACAGAAATCCTTTTCTGATCAGCCCCACTGACTTTGGTAGGATTAACACCAGAAGAATCCGAATTTGCCTTTGCTTTGCTTTTGATGGTGAACCCTTTCAGCTTTGGTCCTGCTTTGCCCTTCTGGTTATTTAAAAAAGTGTCCATTATACTTTTTTGTGCCATTCCCTTAGACTCCTGACAGGATTTTTTCTGCGAGGACGGGCTGTGCGGTACTGCAGCTCCTTTGTAGTGATTTGTGCCTGAGCTTTGGACTTTTCCGTTTGAAGTCCTTCCTGAAGTCACAGAGTTAATTTTCTCATTTTTCCCTGGCACGTCATGAGTTGTATTAGCCTTTGGATCTTTAGATCTAGTGGGAAAGGGAGACCTGAGTGATATTGCTCTTGATGACGATGCAGTCACATGATTGCTGTCTGGTTTAGACAAGTTGGACAAACTGTTGGTTTCTTTCTTCACTAAGCAATAACTCACAGCATGATTACAGTCATCAACCACCGTTTCGCTTTCAGATTTGGGTATCTGCTCATCATGACATCCTTCTTTCTCAAGCAAGTTGTGCTCCAAGCCATTGACATTTCTAGCAGAGCAAAAGCTTGTCTTTTTGCAGTGCAGGTACCCTTCCTCTTCAATGGATTCACAGCATTTCATATGTCGGTTACTGTTCCCCAAACCCGTCTGTTCTTCTGTACTTAAGGCACCATTGTTACAGAAAGAGTAAACTTCAGGGATACTGACTGAATTCTTTAGGCTGTCTTTTTCTGGCAGGAAAACTGAGGAAGGAGAACACAAGGATGCAGAGAATACATCTGAACACTGTGAAGGGCAAGGATTGGGACCACTGCGATCTTCCAAACCTAGTTTGTTGATGCTTGTCTCCAGTGACCCACACATTGCACAGCCTTCAGTCTGCAAAACTTCGCCGACGTAAGGATGCAGAGGGAACAGAGAGGACGAGCTTGTTGCAGATGTCAGATGCTGCTCCTGCCTGGGCTTTTGTGGCTCATCGTTCATGCAACAAATCTCAATTTGCTCCTCATCCGACTCTGTTACAGTACAGACTGCAGGGTCGTTGGCAGCAGCGTAGGGCCCAAGCAACGCCTCATTAGCACTATCAGAGGCTTCCGTGACAGACTCTGTGTCCGAGTGAGAATCCTCTGCAGCCCCATACATAGACTTTGGAAACGGGTCACTTCTCTTACCTTCCAGAGAGTGTGCTGCAGGCAGCTCCTCCTCATTTAAACTGCTAAAATTCCTAGAATAGTTATTTAAAGAGTTTTTATTCACAGTAAAAAGTTTGCCTGTGTTAATGGAGTCCAACACAGACAGCCCCAAAACCCCTTGCGCGTTAGCTCCACAATTCACAGTTTTCTCCAGCAGCTCCTCCTTGGCTGGCCGCGGCTCTGAACCAGGACAGCCTTCGTCAGTCCCACAGCAGCACATCGTGGTGTACTCGTCTCGGAGGGGGCTCTCCGCTCGAGACGGGGTGCGCGAAGCCCTGCCCTCGGGAGCACCCATTTGGCTGAGCAAGTCGTCGATATCCGTGACGGGGATGGCGGGGCAGTCCTCGGCGCGGCTGCTTTTCATGGCAGCTCTTTGCACGCCTTTGCTCGTGGCATCAGGTGGCAGCGCTGCTCTCTCCACCGCGCAGCCAGCATTTCTCAAACCTGCTCCTTCTCGCTTCCCAGCGCTCGGCTCCTCCTCAGTTCCCAGGACGCTATTGACATCGGCCTGATTTTGACTGTCTACTCCTGGAGACAGGATGAGGTTTGTAAATCTGCCGACAGCTGCAGGATGATAAAACAAACAAACAAAAAGAAGCAAAATCCTGTCAGATATAGGAAGTGATCTACAAAACACCACATTTTGTTACAAAAATAGACACCCGTGTATTCAGACTATGTATTTTCCTTCTGCTCTGCACTCCTCCTCTTCTGTAATGATGTTTACAACTCAAATTAATCATAACCCTGTGTATTTGAGCAGCACACAGGAGGGAGCAATCCACTTTCCAAGGCAAGTAGTCACAATTTGTTTAATTCTCATCTTTGAAATTCCAGCAGTCAAGCAGCCAGCTACCAAAGTGTCAGTGTGCAGTAAGTCAGGATGAGCAGCACCACTTCTCATTACTTATCTGACCAAAGATGCCTCCAGTAGGTTGCAGAGAGTACCACAGCCCTGCCATAGCAAACACAGGCAAACAGGTAACACAGTCACGAGCTGTGCATAAATAATTTGACCCTGATGCTCTGGGCACTTCTGCAGGTGTTTAATGTCACACGCATGGGTGATGTTATACACGCATTAAGCATATGGGCTTTACAGGATTTCTGGCACAGACCTTTCCTTGCTTCCAATACGTGTTTAACCCACTCTTGGGCGACATACAGAGCTCCCTGTCACTTCTGCACTCTGACACATTCCTGTTCATCCATTTCTCCAGCTCTTCAATTTTCAGCACTTAACCCTAAGCATCTGCTTGCACCATTCTACACCGCTTCTGGACATGCATCCCTGTTCAAGCTGCCTTCCAAAGGCCAGTTACTACCAGATGAGGCCCAGCAAGTGCATGGAGAAGGGGTGCATGGGGGTGGTGGCGCATATTCACAGAGTCAGCACCCTTTCCTGTTCATCCAAACGTGCCATCACATCTCTCCAACCCTTGCACAAACCTGTGGTACTATCCATACCATTTAACTTAGGTACCCATGTTAAGAAGTACAGATTCCTCCTGGAGTCCGCAAAGGCGAAGACATCTCAGAAGAGAAATCTGAAGCAGGCAAGTTAGGATTTGAAGTACTGCCCTGCTTCAGCATGCTGGATCCCACACTGCAGAGACCCTCTTCTCTGTCAGTGGGGCAGGGCAAGGGGAAGGGTAAAGCAGCAGAGCTGCCTGATAAAGGAGTGCCGATGTGCCCCTGCCCCAATGCTATTAGCTTGCAAAAGCAACAGCAGTCTAAGGAAACAAGAATAGCACTCTGCCAAGCCAGGAATTCCTTAAAGGACAACTGGAGCTGAAGCATCTGGAAGCACTTAAGGCTCTCAGGTATTAATAGGTACATGAAGAAGATCATAAGCTAGAACGAAGCAAAATATTATGTTCTTCCTGAATTTGAAAAGTATGCTTTTCTTTTTGACTCATTTGCACACCATGTAATTTTTACTGTCTGTAGTGATGCATATATTGCTGTAGCAGTATAAATCAGCCCTGAACAGAAACTAAGAAGGTATGAAATACTTCAAACTGAAAAACTTCTTATGAGAAACACACAAACAAACATTTTGATAAGATTCTATTTTTCTTGCATTTTCTGTTTCATCTTTCTGCACACCTCAGAAATCTGACACATGAAAGGGAAAGAAAAAAGAAAAGAACCTTTTATTGTCCATTCATAAAAACACTACTTAACCTTCAGATTTAAAAGAGACAGACATGCTCAGAAAGGGTCAAGATATTTACTGAACAGGCACAGCAGTAAAATGGGTTGTCAGAACAGAGTCACTGCTGGGTTAGCTCCAGGTCTGCATGAAATCACTCAGACCTCTGCAAGTACTGGCAGGAGGGACATGCTGCAAGCGGGAGCTCTGAACACTCCACACAGGAGTAGTTTTTCTCCCCTCATCATGGTGCGAGGGAGAGCCCTGAAGCCTGGTTTGGTGATGGAGTGCTTTGCCCAGATCACCGATGCAGACGCAATGTACCCCATTTTATCTCTGAATTGATGTGGGAAGCCGGGGCAGCAGAAGATCAGACCCAGCTGATCCAAGGGAATTTTCTTCACTGGTACTCAGAATAAATGGTACAAAAGCAAAATTGGTCTCTCACCTGATGCTGCTTTCTGGATCTCCAGGGTGACAGATGTGGGAAGACACTGCATAAGCAAGCAGATTTCCTCGTACGTCATTTTACCGACTGGGATACTGTTGATGGTGGTAATCTCATCTCCTACAGCCATCTTGCCCATTGATCCCTGATGCAATGACAGATTCAAGGAAATTATAAACACACAACAGAAGCCCTGCCACAGGGGCAAAAATTGCAAGGAAGCAATTAACGGCTTATGAGCAACATTCCCTGTTTCCCCTCATGGCAGAGCACAGGTACCACTGCTGTCACTTTGCCAACATGTAAATAAAGGGCAGACTGTGCTTTTGCCAGGAGAGGAATTAATGATCAGTCTCCAACAGGAAGGCTGAAAGAGCTGCTGGTTTCTCTGAGATCAGTATCAGGACGGAGGACACAGCCCTCTTCATTTAAACAAACTGGGATCAAACAGCACTAGCTTCTTCAGGACTAGAACACTGTCTGTCATTTTTGCATTTCATGTATGAAGTATATTCCTGGTCACGATCTCCCACTGGTCCAACGGGACTCTCTTAAATAACTAAATTGGACAGGGACTGATCTCGTAAGGTAAAAGCCTAAGCATGTTTCTAAACACTGCACATTATAGGTCAGAGAAAAAGGCAGGAACAGAACCCAAATCTCTGGCTCTCACAGTCCAATCCAAGCTGTTACAATACGTCCTCTCTTACCCTAGGGCCACTAACTAGATTAAAATGCTACATCCAGCTTTGCACACCAGAGCATCCTCCCTTCTCCTTCTGCACTTCGGCATCTAGGCCAGCAATTCCACATTCAGCGTGAAGCAAGTATCCACACTAGCATGTCCACGTGTGGGATGAAGAAGAGCAATGTGTTATGGGTATTGCCATGGCACTTGGCAAACCTGGCCAGCACCTAAGGCCTCCTGGTACCAGATTTCATAACACAGGAATATGTGCATATAAAACAATAGAGCGTAATCAACATTTTTACCACTAGGA
>Ga0181612_116872_pt1 | contig 21375 bp, 14 predicted proteins | sample HoacroProtozoa21_FD_119630 | JGI IMG/M metagenome (GOLD analysis project Ga0181612, IMG submission 119630) | Hoatzin crop microbial communities from Cojedes, Venezuel. Combined Assembly of Gp0051906, Gp0051904, Gp0051908
ACCTTACGCCGACCGAGAACAACGATCAGGCTCGTGTAATGTGGGAGAAGAACATCTTCAGCGTGACGCGTCAGTTGCGTTACTCGCAGGATGCCGCTAAGTTGGCATTGGATGTATGCCTGTTCATCAACGGACTTCCTGTCATCACGATGGAGCTAAAGAACCAACTCACAAAGCAGAATACAGACTACGCTGTACGTCAGTACAAGGAAGACCGTGATCCGCGTGATTTACTCTTTTCCTTCAAACGCTGCATGGTTCATTTTGCCGTGGATGATGCCACGATTATGTTCTGCACGAAGCTTGCGGGAAAGGACAGCTGGTTCCTTCCGTTCAACAAGGGATATAACGACGGTGCAGGAAATCCTCCTAATCCGGATGGTCTCATGACCGACTACCTTTGGAAGGACATACTTACCAAGTGGAAGCTGTCCCGTATTATCGAGAATTATGCTCAGGTCATTGAAGAGGTTGATGAAGACACGAAGAAGAAGTCTGTAAAGCAGATCTGGCCGCGTTACCATCAGCTCGATTGCGTGGAAAAGCTTCTCGCAGACGTTAAGGAAAACGGTGTCGGTAAGCGATACCTTATTCAGCACAGTGCCGGCAGCGGAAAGTCCAACTCTATCGCTTGGCTTGCTCATCAGTTAATCGGACTTGAGCAGGACGGACATCCGATGATTGATTCCGTTCTCGTTGTTACGGACCGCCGAATTCTTGATAAGCAGATTCGTAACACCATCAAACAGTTCATGCAGGTAAAGAACACGGTTACCTGGGCGGAGCATTCCGGAGACCTGAGAAAAGCAATCCAGGACGGAAAGCGAATTATCATCAGTACAATAGCAGGGCAAAGCGGATGTGGGCGTCTTGCGATTTGAGGACGCCATAAAACGCCTTCAGCTCGTTGCGAAACTTGTCGTTGAGCCGGCCCTCTTCGAGTGTGGCGGTGAGCGGCTTGTCGTATTCGTCGATGAGGATCACCACCTGCCGCCCCGTTTGCTCGTGGGCACGGCGAATCACGCCGGCAAACCGCCCGCTGATAGAATCGTCTTCGAGGCCTTTGCCATACACGTCCTCCCACTCGGCTAGGTGGCGCCGCAAGATGGTTTCCACGGCCTCCTGTCGGCTGTAGTTTTCGGCATTCATGTCGAGTCGCAAGATGGGGAAACTTTCCCATTTGTTTTCCAATTTCTCGATTTTCAATCCCTTGAAGAGCTCTCGCTCACCCAAGAAGTAGGCTTCCAATGTGGAAATGAGCAACGACTTTCCGAAACGGCGCGGGCGCGACAAGAAGTAGTATCTGCCGTTGTTGGCAAGATTGTACACATATTCCGTCTTGTCCACATAGAGGTAGCCGCCTTCGATGACGTCTCGAAATGTTTGAATGCCGATGGGATATTTCATAACGTTGCTTGTGATGGTTGTGCGCCACGGAGAAGGGCTCCCGACGTCTGTTTTGCAAAAGTACGAATTTATTCGAGAACAACCAAACCGGTGAGATGGTTTTTTGGCGATGTTGAGATGAAACGTCAAGCCCCTCACGATGGTCTCGAGAGAAGAATGGAGGAAGGGTTGCGAAACAAAGGTGTCGTAGCAGTGGTATAATGACAATAAAAAGAGGGCCACCCGCGCGGGCGACCCTCTCCTATGTTTCATGATTGGTGAAACAGCGGCTTACTTGAGATCCAGGATCTGTTTGCCGGTTTCATCATCGGGACGGAGCTGGAGCAACTTGGCGGCATACTCCTTTGCTTCGGCCACACGGTCGTTCTGAATGTAGTGAACAGCGAGATATTGGTATGCCGTGGCGAGCTTTTTCTGCTCGGAGGCGCTTTTCTCAGCCTTGGGTTCCACGAGCGAGATGTATTTCTCGTAGTAAGGCTTGGCCTCGCCCTTCTTCATGTCGGTGTTCATCTGGTAGTGGATGAGCGCGCGCTGATAGGCAGCATAGTCGGCAGCATAGTTGAAACGATTCTCGAGATCGGCATACACTCCGTCGGCTTTGCGCAGAGCGCTCAGGCGGGTTGCCTCATCGGCGCCATCGGTTTGATCGATATAGATGTCGGCCAATGCGCGATAGTGGTTGGCGTTGGCTTGGTCGCCCAGCAGCTCGAGATATTTGTTGTAGTGAGAAACTGCCTTTTCGTAGTCCTTACGCTTGGTATAGACATCCGAGATCATCTTGTAAACTTCGTTGCGATCGGGAGCCACTTCTTGAACTTTCTTGTAAGCGGAAATGGCTTCATCGGTGCGCCCCAAGTTGTAGAGTGCGTCGCCATAGTACATGTAGTCGTTGGCGATGAACTTCAGCGTGTCCTTCTTATTGAAGAGCTTGTCGGCATAAGTGAGGGCATCGTTGTAGTTCTTCAGCTTGTTATTGCTGTAGAACGCCATGCGGTTGAACGAGCTATAGTCGGGGTATTTTTGTGAGCCGATCTTTGCCAAGCGAAGAGCTTTCTCGTAGTCGTCGAGCACATAGGCAGTGGAGGCGTAGTCGTAGAGGATGTAGTCCTCAAGTTGAGAAACGTCTTTAACCTTGTCGTAGTACTCAATGGCGCTTTTCAGCTTGTTGGCATCGGAGTACATGTAACCGGCAGCGGCGTCCACAGGATAGTCGGGCTTCACGGAACGGAGCTTCTCGAGCATGGCCACGGCGCCATCGGGATCCACCTTTTGATATACGCGGGCATACTTCACGTAGCCGGTGGGATCCTGGGGATCAAACTGTGTGGCGGTTTGATACCACATGGCAGCCTCGCCACCTTCGTCGTTGGAACGTGCGATGTCGCCCTTGAGCAGATAGCCGGCAGCCTTGTTCTTGTTGGCTTTGATAGCCATGTCTGCATATTCGTTGGCTTTTGCGGTGTTCTTTACATCAAGGTAGGCGCGGCCCAGACCTGCCATAGCCAATGCATTCTTCTTGTTGGCTTTTACAAATTCCTTCACCGCATCCTTGCATGCGCTTTCGTTACCGTTGTTATCCACGATGACCTTGGTGATGGCATCCACTTGGGCCTTCACGTCTTGAGCACTCACGGGCAGGGTCGTGCTGAGCACGAGCGCTCCTGCTACCAAGTATTTGATTACTTTCATTTTCTTATGGTTTAAATGGTTATTAATCGACTTTATGATGTGATATTCTCGCAATGGTTTAACGGAAAAAACATTTTTTTATTTTACCGGCGACCATATTTATATGGTGTGTTGTTGGTGCGTAGTTCTTCTGATTATCTTACACCACTGTTCACGCTGACATCGCGGATGGCGATTTCACCGCGGACGGGAAGCAGTCCTGATTTGAAAATGATGAGCTGTCCTTTGGGCTGCTCGATGAAGTGGGCAAACGACCAAGGCAGTCCGCGCCGTGGGTCGTTGAGCAAAGCATAGATGGTGCGAACAAACGGATAGCGTCCGTTGAGCAGCCAAGCTTGGTAGGGTTTCCAACTATTCATGGCTGTGGCGGTGTCCATTCGGCTGACAGACATCACGGTAATGTTCTTCTTCCACGTGGTGTTGGTGGTATCGCGTTTATCGTTGAGCCAGTTGCTGCCGATCACACCAATGGCGTTGGGTGTACGCTCCACGTAGTCGATGACTTCTTTGCTGGTTTCGGCAGCGAAAATGTTGGGACTGTTGATGGGTTTCCCACCCAAAATGGAATCGACGCAATAGTGTACGGTGCTTGACGATTTGTTGTCGAAACACACCCATATTTCACCGCGCTTCGAACCTTTGTTCACGTCGCTCCATTGTTTAACTTCGCCACTAAGGATGCGTTTTACATCGTTTACGGTGATGCAAGAGTCGGTATTCTTATTGTTGCAGATGAGTGCCAATCCATCGTAAGCCAAAGGCACGGCTTCGGGCAACATGTTGCGATCTTTTAGATTCTGGTACTCTTGTTTTGTGTAATTACGAGAGGTGACGGTCATCCAAATGCTGTCGTTGAGCAAAAGATTCACGCCATCCACTTCGTTTGTGTAGATGGGATGCAACTTGGCATCGGGGTGCATGGCTTCAAACACCTGCACCAATTCGTCCATGATGGGACTGAAACTTTCATCGGCAGCGAAACTGATTTCGCCGGATTTGAAGGTGTCGGTTCGATCACTCTTCGGCTTGTCGGCACATGACGCCAAACTTGCGGTGATGAACAGTGTGGCGATGAATGCAAAGGTCAGATGTTTTGCCATGTTCTGTTGATTTTTATGTTTCGTTTTTCTCGTGTTTTACACCCCTTTTACTCTTGTTCCTCGTGTTGTTTTGCACGTTTTCGTTTGGGGAATATCGCGGGAAGAGATATTGTTCATACGTACATGCGTGTTATCTTGTTCTGATTTGTTATTCGCATGACGTACATTTACTGATTAGAGGGTTGTGAACATACTATATTTCGGTTTGCCCTCAAGAAGAGGACAAACCGAAATTTGATGAGTAATTCTGCAACGATGATGCAGAATGAGTTCTTAATCACTTGGTGTGGTTTACTGAAGTTTGAACGTCACAGGCACGGTGTACTTCACACGCACAGCAGAACCGTTTTGCTTACCAGGAATCCAATGCGGCATGGCTTTCACCACGCGAGCGGCTTCCTTATCAAGCGAAGGATCTACCGATTTGGCAACCTTAACGTCAGTAATCGAACCGTCTTTCTCAACCACGAACTGCACGATGACACGGCCTTGAACGCCATTCTCGGCAGCAATCACGGGATACTTGATGTTCTGACCGAGCCACGACATCAGTGCGCCCATGCCGCCGGGGAACGATGGCATCTGTTCCACGACATCGAACACCTTGTTCTCTTCTTCGTGTTTGGGAGGTTCGGGAGCTGCAATCTCTTCCTTGGCCTTGAGCACTTCGCCGCCCACTTCGTCGTTACCTTCCACGGTAAAGGCGCCGACAGCCTTGTCGCTCTTCTGTACCTCGTCGAGCTTGATTTCGTCTTCATCCTTCACCTCGTTATCCTTCTTGATGACGGGCGCGGTGAACTTCACAGACGACTTCACTTTCTCCACGACCTTTTCAGGTTCCACCTTGATGATCTCTTTCTTCTCTACCTTAGCCTCCTTCTTCTTCTGCTCGAGAGCGGAGAGCTCCAAAGCTTGGGTGTTTTCCACAGTCTTGTTAGCCTCCACCATGCGTTGCAAGGTGAGTCCGAGATAGAGCAGAACTGCAGCAAGGGCCACGATGATGATGGACCAGATGTTGCGCTTTGTCGTGCCTTTACGCAATTTGTAGGCACCATAAGCCTGATTCCTCCCCTCAAAGACGAGGTCGGTCCATTCATTGGATATCAAATCTAACTTTGCCATTGTGTTTCCTTTCTAATTGATGTCATTGTCTTATTTGATTCCACGCTTGTCCAAGAGGGCTTGGTCATCCTCGTTGATCTTATCAATGACATAGGTACCAATACTGCAGATTGTCATTTCGTCGAGAGCATCGACCATATTCTTGTAGGAGGCCTCATCGGTACACTTGATGATGATGGTCATCGTAGGCACCTTTCCGGTCTCAAGCTCACCTTTCTTAATCTTGGCCAGCTCTTGGTCATAGATACTGTCGGGATATTGCTCCGGATTAGCCAACTTCTTTTGGTCGAGTTTAATCTTGGCCGCCATGATTTCGGCCACGGGAACGGTTCCGTCTTCGGTCTTGTGCGAAATGAGCACTTCGCGAATGCCGTCTTTGCCCCATGTGGTTTCTTTCAAGCAGTCAGGATTGTTGTAGTCAGGAATACCGTCCACGTGATAAATCTTGTCGTTGCCACATACGTAGAGTGTGATGGTCTGCGAAGCCTTAGCCGCGTTACGGTCTTTATCTTGGATGTTCTCATCATTACTCGGCATGGTCAAGTTCATCGTCTGGGGCTTGGCCAGTGATGTACAGAGCATGAAGAAAGTGATAAGCAACATCATCATGTCCACCATCGGCGTGAAGTCCACGCGGGTGTTCATCTTTTTCTGTCTGCTTTGCTTTTTCTTAGCCATGTCTTATTCCTCCGAGTTTGATTTGAGAGCGGTCACAAGGAAGTAACGGTTCTCGTTCATGTCCTGCAACTCCGACATCATTTTCTTGATGACCTTGTAGGGAGTGCTGGCATCAGCCTTGATGGCGATTTTCATTTCCGTGCCGTTGTTGTCTCGTGCCGTCGATACCCAATCTTGGAACTCGCTCATCTTGCCATCGATAGAGTCGGTGGGGATGCCGCGGGTTGCCATATATTCATTCATTTTCTCTGAGTCTTGACTCAGAAGGGCGGAGAGATCCTGCATCGAAACGCCGATGGATGCGGCGCCACGACCGTTCTCAAGCTGCTTTCCGGTGAGGCTCACGCCATACTGGCTGGCCATTCCGGTGAGCAATTCCTCCATCTTTCCCGGCGTGTCCATGCCGAGGAAGACTTTGCCTTCCTTGTCGCAGAGAATGGTGAGGACGTTGTTCTCCGGAACCTTGATCTCCGATACTGATGCAGGCGTTACGACCTTCACTGCCTCATTCTTCACGAATGTTGACGTCAACATGAAGAACGTGAGCAGGAGGACCATGACGTCGCTCATCGGAGTCATGTCTATCCAGATGTCCGCTTTCTTAACTTTTACTTTACCCATAGTAGATAACGATTTTAAGGGTTAGCAAAAATTAAGCCTCATCTGCGTGGTTTGCTTCGTAGGTCTGAGCGATAGTGTAACCAACTTCGTCGAGGGCGTATGTCAACTTATCGATTTTGTTCGAATAGTAGTTGTAAGCCACCACGGCGAACCATGAAGTCAAAATACCGGAGGCCGTGTTCACAAGGGCCTCAGAAATACCTTCGGACAGTTGGAGAGAGTCGCCACCGCCACCGGAAGCCAGAGCGGCGAACGAACGAATCATACCCACCACAGTACCGAACAGAGCGGTCAGCGTACCGAGGGTCACAATGGTAGCGAGGATAGGCATGTTCATCTGCAGTGTGGGCATCTCGAGCTGAGTAGCCTCTTCGTGGGCCTGTTGGATCTTTGCCACTTTCTGAGTCTTCTTCAGTTTGGTGTCGGCTTCCATCTCTTTGTAAGCATTCAGCGATGCGCCAACCACGTTGGCCACCACGCCCTGCTGCTTGTCGCAAAGTTGCTGTGCTTTGTCCATGTCGCCGTTGTTGATGGCCTTCTTTACTTCGGTGACGAACTTGGTGAGCGAGCTCTTACCGAAGGCGCTGCGCAGAGCGAAGAAACGCTCGATGGAAAGTGCGATAACGGTGAAGAGCAACGTGATGATCACAGGCACCACGATACCACCTTTGTACACCGTACCCAGCAGACTGCCGTCTTTCACTGCGTTAGCAGGATCGCCGCCTACGAAGTTGTCGGGATTACCCAGCACGAACTTGTAGAAACATACTGCGAGAATGAAACAAGCCACAATAATCCAAATTGCGTCTCTTACTCCTTGGAATCCGTTTTTTTTCTTCGGATTCGCCTTTGCTTGTGCGTTTGCCATAATTTTTAAAATTGATTTTTTAGTTATTAATGAATTGTAGGTATTTGATTATATTCCGTTGTGTGGTTGCCAGCTTTGCGTGTGTTTTTGCTCGAAAAATTGCGTTCGACACGGCATTCCACGTCCGCAAAGGTAATAAATCTTTGCTAACTGATGTAACGATTAAGAAGATTTAACCGAAAGTTTTCCATTTCCTCAGGTTTATCTCAGCTTGGCGAGTGTCTCTTTAATGCGCCGCATGGCTTCACGAATATTGTCGTCGCTTGTGGCATAGCTCATACGGAAACATGCGGGATCGCCGAAGGCGTCGCCACTCACGGTGGCCACGTGCCCCACTTCGAGGAGATACATCGAGAGGTCGGTGGCATTGTTGATGGTGCGTGTGCCATCGCTTTTTCCGAAGAAACTGCTGCATTTGGGGAACAGATAGAAGGCGCCTTCGGGCACGTTCACTTCCAATCCGGGAATGTCCTTCGTGAGGCTGACGATGAGGTCGCGGCGGCGCAAGAATGCCTGTCGCATTTCTTCTACACAGTCTTGTGAGGCGATATAGGCTTCTTCGGCAGCCTTTTGACTTACGGAGCATGCGCCGCTGGTGTACTGCCCTTGCAGCTTGTTGCATCCTTTCACAATCCATTCGGGGGCGGCAATGTAGCCGATGCGCCAACCTGTCATGGCGTAGGCCTTGCTCACACCGTTCACAATAATGCTGCGTTCCTTCATGCCGGGCACGGCCGCAATGCTGGCGTGCCGATCGGTGTAGTTGATATGTTCATAGATTTCGTCGGCCAGAACGAACACATCGTCATGGCGGAGAATCACCTCGGCCAAGCCTTTCAGCTCTTCTGCCGAGTACACGCTGCCCGTGGGATTGCTGGGCGAACAAAGGATAAGCATTTTAGTCCTAGGCGTGATGGCGGCCTCGAGCTGTGCGGGCGTTATTTTGAAATTCTGTTCAAATCCCGCTTCCACGTAAACGGGCACGCCGCCGGCTAATTTGGCCATCTGCGGATAGCTCACCCAATAGGGGGCGGGCACAATCACCTCGTCGCCATCGTTCACCAAGGCCATTATGGTGTTGCATACGCTTTGCTTGGCGCCGTTGCTCACGAGAATCTCGTTCACCGTGTAGTCTAGTCCGTTTTCTTTCTTGAGCTTGGCAACGATGGCCTTGCGCAATTCCGGATATCCGGGCACGGGAGAATACTTGGAAAAGTTATTGTCGATGGCTTTTTTGGCGGCCTCTTTGATGTGATCGGGCGTATTAAAATCGGGCTCTCCCACGCTCAGGTTGATGACGTCGATGCCTTGCGCTTTCATTTCTGCGCTCTTTTGCGACATGGCCAGCGTGGCCGAGGGCGCCAGTCGATTCAGTCGATCTGATAGTTGTGCCATTTGTAATCTACGGTTTGAATTCAGCTTGCAAATGTAAGCATTTTATTTAGGTTTGCAAAAAAATGCTCCCATTATTTGTGGTTTCTTGCGCTTTTTGCTTTCTTGGAGCAACGCTTCGGCACAATTCTCACAGATGGAGTGTGTGGCCCATGCGATTTTTCTTCGTTTGCAGGTAGCGCAGATTATAGGGATTGGGTGTCACTTCGATGGGGATGTTCTCCACGATTTCCAGTCCGTAGGCCTCTAGTCCCACGCGTTTCACGGGGTTGTTGGTGAGCAGTCGCATCTTCTTTACGCCCAGTTTGCGCAATATCTGTGCGCCGCATCCGTAGTCGCGCTCATCAGGCTTGAATCCCAAATGCACGTTGGCTTCCACGGTGTCGAGCCCCTCTTCTTGCAGTTTGTAGGCAGCAATCTTGTTCATCAGCCCTATGCCGCGACCCTCTTGCTGCATATAAACCACCACGCCTTTGCCTTCATGGTCTATCATCTGCATGGCTTTGTGGAGTTGTTCGCCGCAGTCGCAGCGCATCGACCCCAAGATGTCGCCCGTGGCGCAGCTGGAATGCACGCGCACCATCACGGGCTCGCCCTCTTGCCATTCGCCCTTGATGAGGGCGAAATGTTCCAGTCCGTTGCTCACTTGGCGGAAGGGAATCATCTTGAAATGGCCATACTGCGTGGGCATATCCACCTCTTCGCCGGGCTCCACCAGCGAGTCTTTCTTCAGCCGGTAGGCGATGAGGTCTTTGATGGATATCAGTTTCATGTTGTGCTCCTTGGCAAATTCGGCCAGTTGCGGCAGTCGGGCCATGGTGCCATCTTCGTTCATGATTTCCATCAGGGCGCCGGCGGGGCGCAGTCCGGCCAGCCGACACAGGTCGATGGCGGCCTCGGTGTGTCCCGAGCGCTGCAACACGCCGTTGTCTTGGGCATAGAGCGGGTTCACATGGCCTGGGCGTCCGAAGGTTTGCGGCGTGGAGAGCGGGTCGGCCAGAGCGCGGATGGTGGCAGCGCGGTCGGCTGCCGAAACGCCTGTGGAGCAGCCCTCCAATTTATCTACGGTAACGGTGAACGGCGTGCCCAGCATGGAGGTGTTTTCCACCACTTGGTGGGGCAGGTCGAGTTCTTCGCAGCGTGCCTTGGTGATGGGTGCGCAGAGCAGTCCACGCGCATATTTCAACATGAAGTTCACCATCTCGGCCGTGATGGTCTCGGCGGCGCAGATCAGGTCGCCTTCGTTCTCGCGGTCTTCGTCGTCCACCACGATGACAAACTTGCCTTCTCTGAAGTCTTTCACAGCATCGTCAATGCTGTCGAGCTTGATATCTTCCATTGTTGTTCTCCTTTATATATATAATAAGATGTATGTGTTGTCGATTGACGTCGCAACGATCATGCGATTTCGTGGATGCGTTTCACGATATTGTCGTTGGTTTGCCGTATGGTGTGCAGGTCGCGCAACAGTCGAAGCCTAAATCGCCACATGCGCAGATAGAGCACGGCCCCCACGGGCACAATGATGGCGGCGGCGATGTTGAGCCACCGGCGCTCAAACGGGCGCGTGTGAGCCCTCACCGACACCACGGGATAGTGGTTGAGCTCGGCCAATATCATGCGGTCTTTCGTGTTGGAAAGGTCTTCGATGGTGGCCTCCATCTCCTCGCTGATGCGTTCAATTTCGTGGTCGGGCTCATATTTGAAGAACACTTTGATGACGTTGGGCAGGTGCATCAGCTTGTGCTCTTGGGCGTAGGCCGCCACTTCGCCGCTTAGCCTTTGCAGCACGGCGGCGTCTTTCGGGTAGTCGGGGTCGTTGATGATCACTTCCTTCCGCGTCACATTGCGTTTCAACCGCAGGCCCAGCAGCTTTTGGAAGAACACGCGATAGGCATCCATGTTGAACACCACAGAGTCGTTGTTTGCCTTATAAGTGAAGAATATGGCCAGCGGAGCCAGCACGGCAGTGGAGATGCCCGTGCCGAAGGGTATCGACCAAGCGCCCATGCGGGCCATGCGATAACCCGTGTTTTCAAAGATATAGTAAACGATAAACACCAGCACCGACACGATCACTGGCACGCCCAGTCCGCCTTTCCTAATGATGGCACCCAGCGGGGCCCCGATGAAAAAGAAGATGAGACACGACAGGGCGAGCGTGAATTTGCGGATGGCGGCAATGTAGTGCATGCGGATGTTGCCTTCCATATCGTCGGCCACGAGCGCCTTAAACTCCAGATCGCTCCTCACGCGGCCGATGTTTTCGGTGGCGTTGGTGAGGGTGCGGCGCTTGCGCTCCACGGTTTGCTTGGCATAAAGCGTGTCGATGTCGATGGTGCCTTTGGCGGCCAAGCGGGCGGCCTTCACCGAGTCGCGCTTCGACAACTGCTCGGCCATGTGGAGCACGCCGTATTTCATCATCCTATAGTTGGCCTCGCCGGTGCTGTCGGCCATCATCGTCATCGAGTCGATGTCGTGCACAATTTTTCTGACGCTCTTGGCCTGCGAGTTGTTGCGCAGGTCGGCAGCGTTGGCCAGACTGAAGTCGGCGTCGAAGTCGAGCACGATACGCTTCGTGGAGAAGGTCTCGCGGCGATAGGGCACGCTGGCACTTCCGGCCAGTTCCTGACTGCGCATGTTTTCAAACCACTCGCCGCTGTGAAGCGTCAACAGCAGGTGTTTCTTCTCGGCGGTGGACTGCATCATGCCCGAGTCTGCCAATATGATGGCGGCATCCTCGTAGCTGCCAGTCATCCGGTAAATCATGATGCCGTAGAGCATTCCCGTTTTCAGATCTTTCTTCTGCACATATAGGTTGCAGTTGGGAATGCCGTCGTAGAACACGCCTTCGGGAATTTCCAGCTCGGGGCTCTTTTGGCGCATCGACATCAGCAGCTGCGAGAACGACACGTTGGCCTTCGGGCCTATCACATCCTGAAAGTAGAACGAGCCCAGCATGATGAGCGACGTGATGATGATGAGCGGTCGAAAGGCCTGCATCAGCGAGATGCCGGCGGCCTTGATGGCGGTGAGCTCGGAGCTCTCGCCCAGATTGCCAAACGTGATGAGCGAAGACAGCAGAATGGCGAGAGGCAACGCCTGTGGCACCAGCATCAGTCCCATATACCAAAAAAACTGCGCTAGCACTTCCATTGAAAGGCCCTTGCCGATGAGCTCGTCCACATAGCGCCACAAAAACTGCATCATCAGCACAAATTGGCAGATGAAGAAGGCGCCGATGAACAGTGCCAAGAATTGTTTGGCAATGAATATGTCGAGTTTTTTTATGCCGAGCATGTAATCGCGGGGACTTCGCTGTCTGCCGCCAGAGTGGGGAAGGGGGCGACCGATGCGCAGTCAAGATCGGTGCAAAGGTAGTTAAACTAGGTCGCACTGCAAAATAAATGCTTCGTTTTTAAGCTTTATTGTTGCGGTGTGCAGCCGCCGTCGGTCACACGTAGGGCGGGCTCTCGCCGATGGAGAGTCCGCCCCTTGTGTGGTCGCCGGGCCTTGTTATTTCACCACTTTGTCGGTGATCACGGTGCCGTTGGCGCGGGTCATGCGGCGTATGCTGACGCCATGTTGGGGCGCATCGAGCCGCATGCCGTCGAGCGAGAAATATTCTGTTTTCACAATTTCGGCCTTGGCCGTGGCATGGCTGATGCCCGTGGCGATGGTGGGATAGTATTCGTCCACGGCATCCGTTGCGCCCTCGTTTTCGGCCTTCATGATGTCTTCCACGATGGAATTGATGTACACTTCCACGTTGCTATACCAGCCGCGCTGATCGAGCGTGAACGTTTTGCCGTCGGAAGCATCTTCGGGGTCGAGCCCGTGGGCCTTCTCCCACTCGTCGGGCATGCCGTCTTGGTCGGTGTCCCAGCCCTCGGGGCGCGTTGTGCTTTCGATGGCGGTGTAGCCACCCACGTCCGACACAAGGTCGATGATGCCTTTCTGTCCGGTCACGCTTCCCGTGTAGGTGGCGGTGCCGTTGGTGGCTTCTTCCATGTAGCGCGTGTCTTCGGCGTCGCGATAGAGCGAGGCGCCGCAGTAGGAGAGTATCTTTTCGTAGGCCGTGGCCGCCTCGTGGGTGGTCACTTCGCCGGCAGGCGCGGGCGACTCCAGCTTGATGCGCACACACGCATTCCCCGCGGTGTTGTTGTAATGGGCAACGGTGTCGCCATACAAGTTCAGTGTGTCGATGCTGCAGCGGTAGCCGTTGATGGTGTAGGTGCCGCTGTCATACACCACGCCGTTCCAGTCATAATTCTCGGGCGAGGCGGCGGCCGTCACATAGTTGCCGTTGATATAGTAACGGCTTGTCATGCCAAATATGTTTGGATGTCCCTTGCTGTTGCCACTCGCGGCCACGGTCACTTGCGTCACGCGGGTCTTGTTTTTGGTGGCCGGACCTGCCTTATAATAGTTGTTCACAATGTTGATGTAGCCACCGCCGGGCCCTCCATAGCATCCGCCTGTACCCCAGTTGTAGATGAGACAGTTGCGGAAGTCCACGTTTTCGGCCTGCACGGTGTTGGCCCATTTGTAGGTGTCATAGTCTTTGTTTTTCGTGTAGCCGGTCCACTCGTAGCGTGCGCCGTTGAAGCGCGGCGTGCGGTTTTGTGTGTGTGCAATCATGTTGTGATGAAACGAGGCCAGCTTGCCGCCCCAGATGCCGCCGTAGCTGTGGGCTCCCTTGTTGTGGCCGGCGTTGGCGAGGGCTTCGGAGAGTGTGCACCATTGCATGGTGTAATTGTTGTTGTCGTAGAACGATGCCAGCTCGTCTATCGACCACGAGAACGAGCAGTGGTCGAAGATCTGGCCGGTCTTCTGCCGCGTCCAGATGGCATCGGCACCGTCGTCCACGTCCACCTCTTGGCCGCGCCTGATGCGGATGAATCGCATACAGATGTTGTCGCCGTTGGGACGCACGGTGTAATGGCGAAGGGTGATGCCGGGGTCGGGCGCCGTTTGTCCGGCCACATAGGTGTTGGCGCCGATGATGAGCTCCTTGGTCAGTTCGATGGTGCCGCCCACGTCGAACACCACAATCTTCTTAGTGCTGCCGTTCACGGCCCAGCGCAGCGAGCCCGTGAGCGACGTATTGCCGTTGTCTTCAAGCGTGGTGACGTGGCGCACCACCGTACTTGTGCTGCGCCATCCGTTGGTGTATCGGCCGTGTCCCTCGGCGCCCGGAAGGCCGGTGCACCGTCGTCGGCCAGCGTTGTGGCACAGGCGCACACGGCCAGTGTCATGCTCAGCAAAATCTTCTTCATCATTTTGAGGCTTAATAGTTGCTGCTGGTGTTGTATCCCATCTCTTCCATTTCGAGCGATGCCCAGATGAACGGGCCCACGCCTTTGCCATCGTTGTCGCGGATGGGCTCCGACATGTAGTAGTCAAACGAGCCGTCGCGCTTGTAGTTGGGCTTCTCCACGAAGGGACCGGGGGCCGGCCCCAGACCGCTCACCACGCAGCAGTTGGTCAGCGAGATGGTGTTGTCGCTGTTCACGCGTATGAATTCGTTGAGAATGCCGCGGTAGGCTTTGATGCCGGCCTCGCGGAAGCTGTTGTCGAGATAGCCCATGCGCGCGCCCTTCAGCAGGCAGTAGGCATACATCGACGAGGCGGTGGATTCGAGATAGTTGCGGGGATCTTTCACGTCGAGCACGTCATACCACACGCCCGTCTTCTTGTCTTGATATTTCACGATGGCGGTCATGGCCTTCTTGAACACGTCGATGATTTCGCCGCGGCGGGCATGGTCTTTGGGCAGATTGTCGAGCACCTCCACCATGGCCATCACATACCAGCCCATGGCGCGGGCCCACGAGTGCTTGGAACGGCCGGTTTCCTTGTCGGCCCAGAAGGCCGTGTGTGTCTCGTCCCATGCGTGCTTCCACAGTCCTGTGGCGGGATCATAGGTGCGTTTGTCGGTTTTGATGATTTGATCGGCAATGTCGTTGTAATACTTCTTCGCCTTCTTTCCTTTCAGGAACGGGGCAGCCTCGGTGTAGTAGGGCAGTCCCATGAAGATGCCGTCGAGCCACACTTGGTTGGCATAGATGGCCTTGTGCCAGAACACGCCCTCCTTGGTGCGCGGCTGATTTTCCAGCTGCTTGAAGAGTGTTTTCAGAAGCTTTAGGTCTTTTTCTGTGGGATTGAGCTTGTAGAGGGCCAGCAATACTTTGCCCGGGCGCACGTTGTCGAGGTTGAAATCTTCGTATTTGTAGCCCACGCCCTCGCCCTTCTCGTTGATCATTTTGGCGGGATACTCTTTCAGCCAGTTGTACAAGCTAGCGTCGCCGTAGCGCTTGTAGGTGTCGAGGATGGCGCCCATCTCGGTGCCCACGGTGTAGCTCCAGCGCGGCCGCTTGGCGAAATCAAGGTAGGTGACGTCGGGCACGCGCTTCATTTCCGAGTGGGCCATCCATTCGGAGTAGTGCTTATAGGGCATCTCGGTGAGCACCTGGCTGCCGTTCACCACCAGATTGTTGAAGTGCACGTCTTGGGCTTTGCCTGTCAGATAGTAGGGCTTGCCGTGCACGCCTTCAAAGTTGCAGTTGTTCACGTAGATGTTGTTCACCGTGTAGGCCAGGGAATCGGCTTCGTAGCCCACTATCATCACGCCGTATTTCGACTTCTTGCACGTCACGTTTTCCATGGTCACGTTGCGCACCGTCGGGTAGAATCCGCGGCAGCACTTCTCTTTCGGCTCATAGTCGGTGTTGATTTTCAGCACGGCCTCGCGGCATTGGCCCACGGTGATGTTGCGCATGTTGATGTTCTCGATCACGCCGCCGCGACACGAATTGGTCTTGATGCGCAGCACGCGGTCAAGGTCGGGCGAATCCATGCGGCAGTTTTCTGCAAACACATTCTGGCAGCCGCCGGATATCTCGGAGCCGATCACCACACCGCCGTGCCCGTCTTCCATCACGCAGTTGCGAATGATGATGTTCTTGCTGGGCACTCCCGCGAAGCGCCCTGTGCCGCCTGCGCGGCCATCGGCGTTGCGGCCGCTCTTGATGGCTATGCAGTCGTCGCCGGTGTGGAAGGTGCAGCCCTCGATGAGCACGTTCTCGCAACTCTCGGGGTCGCAGCCGTCGCCGTTGGGCCCTTCGTTCCACACTTTCACGTTTCTCACCGTGATGTTTTTAGACAGCAACGGGTGCATCACCCAGAACGGGGAGTTGAGCATCGTGACGCCCTCTATGAGAATGCCGTCGCACTGGTTGAAGTTCAGCAGTTGCGGACGAAGGCCCTTGCCGGCGCCAAACACGCGGCTGTCCATGTCCACGCCGTCCTCGGCATATTTCAAGAGGTCGGCCCGGCCGCCCGGATTCTGCTGCTTTTCGGGCACTTCCACGTTCTTGCTCTTGGGCGTTTTTCCGCTCATCAGCCACCACGTGTCGTCCGATCCGTTGCCATTGATGGTGCCCTCGCCCGTCACGGCTATGTCACGCTCCTTGTAAGCGTAGATGAGCGGCTGATAGTTCCAGCAGTCCAAGCCCTCCCAGCGCGTGGGAACGTTGGGATACAACGAGCGGTCGAAGGCAAACAGCAGCGTGGCGCCCTTTTCCACCACCAGGTTGACATGGCTTTTCAGGGTGATGGCGCCCGTGTTCCAAGTGCCCGCCGGCACCACCACGCGCCCGCCGCCGGCCTTCGAGCAGGCAGCGATGGCCTTGTTGATGGCGGTCTGATTCTTCTTGGCCGAAGCCTTGGTGGAGGCGCCATACTTGGTGATGTTGAATGTGCGGTCGGCGAATTGTGGACAGCGAATGCTTTGTTCGATTTGTTTGTACTGCGTGTCCCACGGTGAGGCCGTCATTGTGGCCGGCAACAATAGTGCCAGCAATAGCGTCTTCAAGTAGTTCATGTTGGATGTTTTAGTTGGTTAGTTTTCGGTTTCCTGATGCCGGCGCGCCGATGGTGTTTCGGCGCCGGCGGGCTCCCCGTGCGCCAAAGTGCCGCCCGCAGTGGGGCAGACGATGCGCCGGAGATTGCCGCCTGCAAAGGTACAAATAAAATGTGTAACAATCCGAAATTCGTGCCGATTTATTTTCCCGATGCCATCTGAGCCATTGCCAAGCGGTGCCCCGAAAGGCCCGAAACGGCATGCCGCGGGGAGCAGAAAATGGAGCGTGAAACATCGTTTTGTTCTAAAAGTCGGCAAAATCAAGGCCTCAAAACTCCGTCGCTACTCACCAACTCCTCCTTCGGCCTCAAAAATGGCCAGTTTTGGCGATTTTCTTTAAAGCACTATCCCTTAGTGGTTTGCGCGAAATCTGCCGATCTTCGGAAAAACGGGCATTGACGGGCGATTTCCCATCCAATGGTTTTCCATCGCCTATCCAATGGTTTTCCATCGCGCGGGCACTAGTTTGCGCTTCGCTATCCATTGGATAGACGATCGAAGGGCACTGCCCGCGCGATGGAAAACCAATGGATGGAAAATTGAAGACCAACAGACACAACATCGAAGGGTGGCAAAAGGGGTAGAAAAGGGCCGCGTTTAGAGATTTTAACATCTCGTTGGGGTAAAAATCTCGACAGTAATTTTTGCCGTTTTGTTCCAAATTTCCACACGATGTTTCACGCGGCCATTTGTGGCGTCGGCGCCACCCTTACCCTCGTCGTCCGGCAGGGATGTGCGACAAGGATGAAAGTTTTTTGCCCAAATGCTTGCTTTTTTCAAATCTTTGCGCTATCTTTGCAGTATTCATAATGAGGATTTTGAGGTTTATAAAATCCGTATGGAGGTTGGCGCGTCCTGCGCCAACCTTTTTGATGGGCCCTGCCCGTCGTCTCCCTGGGCCCCGTTAGCCGGCACACAAAAAGGCGAGCAACTGCCACGCAACTGCTCGCCTTGCTATGAAAAGATTTATTGCTGATAGGGTAAGTCGCTTATTTTGCGATATATTTCTTACCGTTCTTGATGACCAAGCCCTTGAAGGAAGCGCTCACCTGCTGGCCGGCGGCGTTATACATCTTGCCGTCGTTCACAGCCTTGGCTGCCACTGCATTGTTGATACCGGAGGCCTCGGTGGTCAGCTTCATGCTGTTCACCTTGAAGGTGGTGCCTTGAAGGATGAACTGTGTGATGTTGGTGCCGATGTCGGTCAGCGGGAAGTAGTAAGTGTTTCCGGCGATGACGGGAGTGGTCTCGATGGTTTTCCAGTTCTTGTTCAACACCTTAATCCAACCGGGCGTTTCGCTGACTTCCACTGCCAGATAGTTGTATCCGTCGGTGCTGAGCCCCGTCTGATAAACTTCAATCCAGTTGGTGGCGTCGTTGAACTGATTGAAATTGCCACCGAAGAGTATCAGGTCGGCATCGCCTTCGCTCTCAGAGGGAATCAGACGAACCTCGGTCACGGTGACACCGCTACCCGAAACGAAGAAGCCCTTCTCTTGCATCACGGCAAGGTTGTTGGTGGTGACGCCGAAGGTGTAGGTGGTGACGCCCTCCGTAAATGTGCACTTGAACGTGCCGGGAATGAATACGTTCCAATCCGAGTATATCAGCATTTGGTGGCCATCCGTGTAGCCGGAGAAGGTGATCTGAATGATGTCGCCCACCTTGGCGCCCGACTTCTTGATCTGTGAAGCGCTGGCTTTGATGGTGTTGTCCCAAGAAACGGTGTGCTCGCCCGACCAATAGAGGTTGAGATCCTCGTCGGCACCGTCGGTGAAATAGGCATCCTTGAACACGGCCGTCACTCCTGCGGTGTTGGATTGGAGGTAAACCTGGTTAACGTGCTTCAGGTCGAAGTCGGCATTGCTCGTCAGATCAACGGAGATTTTGGCACCGTTTCCCGAGCCATTGACGCTCTTTCCGTTGACGTCTTCCACAACAACTTGAATGGTGTAGTCAACGGCCGACTCGAGCTCAAGCACGAACGTGTTGTAAGCAGAGTAGTCGTTGCCTGTGTTGGCTTGATCAGTGTTGTTCCATGCCAGCCACCATCCTGGACGATAGCTCCACGTTTCGTGGAAGGTGATGGTCTTGGTTTCACTGTCGTACCATACGTTGCCGGTTTTGTCCGTCACGTTGTTGCTGGGCTCACCCACGCTGTACGACGTTGCACTTGCGCTGCCTGCAAACAGCGCGGCTGCGATAAGAGTAAAGATTTTCTTCATGATGAATGAGTTATAGTTAAACAATTAGATTTCCAAAGATGCTGTATGGTTATTAGCTTATTAAGGCTTTCGGGTGCAAAGATACGATGTTTTTTTGAAAAAGACTGATACTTTTTTGATAATCTTTTGCACTATTTCGCCGCCGAATGCGCGATTTAGGGCTTTTTGGCTGATACTTTGTTGCTTTTTTCTCCGGCGGAATGGTTTTTCGCCGTTGGCGGCCAAGGGGTTGCCGGTTGGTGCAAACAGATTTTTCCGATGGCGAAATGGCTGCGCATCGTCAGGGCTGGAGGAGTTTTCGGATAAGGGGGAGGGGCTGGCTAATGGGCAAAAAAAAGGAGTACCGCTGTACTCCAACCTTGTTAACCTTAAATCTAATACTATGAAAAACACGGTGCAAAAGTATGGATTTTTTCCAATATTGCAAGCGTTAGGCGGTGAAAAATGTTGCAATTTATAACGATTTAAGAATTGATAGGCGTTATTTGGCTTCCGTGAAAGGAATGTTAACAGTTTGCCCGTCGAATGCCAATTGGATATCGTGTGGCAGCCGGGCATTCACCTCGGCATGTAGTCCGATGTCGTGGCAACTGTGGATGAGCCAAGTTTGGGTGGCGCCCACGCTGCGGGCAAAGGCCACGGCGTCGTCCACGTTCTGGTGGGAATGGTGCTCGGGAGTGTATCTCAGGGCGTTGACCACCAACACCTGGACGCCCTGCAGGCGGGCGCGCTCGCTGTCATCGATGCGCTTCATGTCGGTGATATAGGCCAGCGGCCCAATGCGATAGGCCGTGATGGGCATCTTGTCGTGCCACACGCTGAAGGTCTCCACGCGGAGCTCGTTCACCTGCAGGGCCTCGTGGGGGCGCAGCGTGTGGAGCACAATGGCCGGCGCTCCGGGATAGCGGTGCTCGGCGAAACAGTAGGGGATGGTTTGTCGCAGCCCGCGACTTGTGATGTTGTCGGCGTAAACGTTCACCTCTCCAAACTGGCAAAACGGTCGCAAGTCGTCCATGCCGCCCACGTGGTCGTAGTGGATGTGGGTGAGCAGCACGGCGTCGATCTTGCGAAAGGGTTGTGCCAACAGTTGCTGCCGCAGGTCGGGACCGGCGTCGATGAGTAGGCGCGTGCGGTCGGTTTCCACGAGGGCGGCGCAGCGCAGGCGCTTGTCGTGCGGGTCGCTACTGCTGCACACGGGGCATGTGCACCCTATGGTGGGCACGCCCACAGAGGTGCCGGTGCCAAGAAAGGTGAGGCGCAGCGAACTGACAGAGGAGGGGTTGGCCATGGCGCGACGCTATATGATGTTGACTTCGGGACGGATTTCGATGCCGAAGCGATTGAGCACATCCATCTGTATGGCCTCGCAGAGGTGAACAATGTCGCTGCCCGTGGCGCCGCCGCGATTCACCAGCACGAGGGCTTGGCGGCTGTGCACGCCGGCGGGGCCCAGCGAGCGCCCTTTCCATCCGCATTGCTCGATGAGCCATCCGGCGGGAATCTTCTCGTGGTCGGCGTCCACCGTGTAGTGGGGCATGCCGGGATAGTCGGCGGCCAGACGCTCATATTTGGCGCGGCCCACCACGGGATTCATGAAGAAGCTGCCGGCGTTGCCCTCGTGGGCGGGGTCGGGCAGCTTGTCGCGGCGTATGTCGATGATCACCTGTCGCATCTGTGCGGCGGTGGGCTCGCTGATGCCGCGGCGCTGCAATTCGGCGAGAATGTTGCCGTATTGGCATTGTGGCGTGAAATGGAGGGCAAGGCGATAGGTGACGTGTGTGATGAAATAGCGGCCGCGCCACTCCTGCTTGAAGCGACTTTGGCGATAGCCGTAGCCACAGTCGGCCGCCGCCAATGTGACGGTTTTTCCCGTGGCGATCTCCACGGCCTCCACCGTTGTGATGAGGTCTTTTGCCTCGGCGCCGTAGGCTCCGATGTTCTGCACGGCCGAGGCGCCTACGTCTCCGGGAATGGCGCTCAGGTTTTCGGCGCCGTGCCATCCGCGACTCACGCAGAGGTCAACGATGTTGTCCCACGTCTCTCCGCTGCCGCAGCGCAGCAGCACATGGCCGTCGCCGGTTTCGTGGGCTGTTGTTCCCATGATGGCCGAGTGCACCACCGTGCCATCGTAGTCGCCGGTGAGCAGCAGGTTGCTCCCCGCTCCGACAATGAGCATGGGCCCGCCGGCGGCGCTGATGGCGGGCAGTGCGGCCACGGCCTCTTCCGTGGTGGAGATTTCCACGTAGCGGCGGCAGCGGGCGTCGATGCCGAAGGTGTTGTGCGCCAGCAGGCTATAATTGGTTTCGTCTTTCATGTTGTGAGAAGGTTCTTGCGCATCTATATACGTGC
>Ga0181612_111081_pt1 | contig 21374 bp, 8 predicted proteins | sample HoacroProtozoa21_FD_119630 | JGI IMG/M metagenome (GOLD analysis project Ga0181612, IMG submission 119630) | Hoatzin crop microbial communities from Cojedes, Venezuel. Combined Assembly of Gp0051906, Gp0051904, Gp0051908
ATTTTTGTCACGTTGTGGTACCTACAGGAATAGTTGGTATTAGTATTCTCAGTGTCTACTTATCATAGTATAAAGTAAGTCTTTATAAATTTACAGCCTTTTGTCCTGTTTTATGCAGGAAAGGAGACCTGTATGATAATGTGGTGTCTGTCTCTTTCTGTAGACAGTAGGCATTTCTCCTCATGCCACTCTGGAATTTGTTGCCTGACCTGACCTAAATTTGATGGGGAGGCAGAAGTCTCAAAGATCGCGATACATTTCATGAAAATAGCTGGATATCAGAGCAGGACATCTGTACTTCCAGACTGCAGAAAGGGCTATAATGTGTTCAGTCTTCATTGGACTGTAGAGTATCCAACTGCATAATATGCAGGAAACCTTCATTAATTTCATTGCTCATGCAACAGAGAAGACTAGATAGATTAGAAGTTGAGTGAAATGCCGTGGATACATTTCCCTTTTGAGTTTTGGGCTTACTAACAAGGCTGCAGCTCATGGCAGCTTGCCTTGGGGGTCCTCTGACGAAGCTCACTGTTCATCCATCCTGCCCCATGAGATGCCTTGGCGTAAGCTGCAATAGCTCCCTGGTAACCTGCTTCATCCTGCTGACACAACATTCTATTCTTCTTCCCAAGAGGAGGAAGAACTCTTCATACAGAAGCTCACAGAGGGCCTGTGCAAGCCACCCCCGCTATGAGCGTGTGGCCGAGAGCAGCAGGAGAGCGTGGTGCCTGCAGAGCGGGCATGAACACACAGGCACGGCCCTGGCAGCAATGCCCTGGCCTTCGTTAACTCTCTGGAATATGCAGGGCCAGCTGGATGCTCACCTGCCAGCTGAGGGGATCCAGCCCTTACGGATCCCCTAGCCAGGTGTTCGCTCACCTCCTCTGATCCCCACGCAGAAAGGCCCTCGTGCTGCATCTTCCTTGACAACATTTTATTTTCCACAGGGGATCGCGGGCAGCAGGAGCTGCACCGCTGTAAAAGCCCAGAGGAGACAGTGCTGCGTTAGCGCGTGGTGAGTAGGTGAGGTCAGCAGCGGCGGCGGCAGGCGGCGATGACCTCACCTCTGCCGTAAACACCAAAGCGCCTTTTCTCCACTTTGTTATCTCACTGTAAAATCCCCACCGCAGGCTCGCTCGCTGGCTGTAAAAAGACACCTTCGTGTCGGTGAAGACAAAGCCTCAAAGGTCCTGGTTCAGAAAAGCTTTGAAACACACAGGCCCAGAGACATGCGAGTCCCACAAGGTCAGAGATAAAGTGTTCTTCCCCAATTAGACCATAATCATATTTCCAATATAAATTATTAATTTAAAGTTTGTTTTCCCTAAACATTCTATTTGTATCAACAGCTGCTTTTTCTGTAAGATTTCCTCCAGCAAGCAAATCTCTTACAGGGAGAAAAAACACAAGGACATGAGGACAAACAGTAAAATTACTATGATTTTTTTTTCTTAATTTGAAACAAACACTGAAGTTTGTTCCCAGCCCTCCATCTGCCAAAGATACACCAGCCCTTCCATGTCCCACCACATAAAACCAAAAAGAAGGAAGTTGCTTAAACAGCCTGGGAATCTTTATTTCATCCATTAACATTTTATGTTAATTTTGAGTTAAAATTTTGAGCTGAAGGCAAGTTCCATTCTCTGAGAGAGCACATCCACCTCCCTGGCGATGTACAGGTAACTTCGTGTTTAAGAACCCAGTGTAACTCTGCTGTAGGACATTGACTACTAGGGCAAAATTCCTGCTTTAATATGGGCGCCTTCCAAAATTTTCTGTGCTCAGTCAGAACTGAAGAACTGCTTTGGCGTTTTAGACTTACCAGGTTTGCTCTCTCTGTTTCAGCCAAGCGTTTACATTGGTGTACACTCGCCTCTGTGTGTGGGGGGGAGGTAGGTCTGAGAGATGTTACGCTTGCAGATGAAGAGAGAAGAAGAAGGACAGTCGCTGCCAGGTACCCCGATTTGCTTTCCCTTCCCTTTGCGGCAGAGGTGCTGGCGCTAAGCGGTTGTTGTCGTTAAGCTGTAAAAGCAGGAGTCTGAGCGAGTAGGAAATGGGCACATAAAGCCATCCCCTACAAAAGGTGACATCCCTGAGGTTATTCTGGCTTGAAGAGGCTTTTTAATTTGTCGACTGGTGAAAGGAAACACAGCTTTTGTGCAAAGGTTCTGATAAATCTTTTTATGACAAGTGGCACTGAACACGTGGCGGGGGCAGGCTCTCTGCGGGTGTCAAAAGGCTCTGCGGCTGACTGAGCCGCACTGATCTGTGTCAGCTAGGATATGGACTCCGCTGGGGAGACGAGCAAAGCGTAGCTCGGCCTCCAAACCCCTTTGGCAAGACAGGGTTTTTTCAGTATCATGGCCAATCTGAGAGATAGGCTTCTCATGCCATGTTGATAATGTTGCGGCAAGGTGAAATCAGGAGGTGAAGGTGAAAAATAACGAGTAGGTGTTATCCCAAGAAGTCTGTGTCAGCGTCTGCACAATTTCCACTCGCAATGAGTTTGCTCCAACACTCACGGCTGTAATTCTTTGCCAGTGGTATGATATGGGCTGGGTGTGCATCATCCCCAGTAGGAACCATAGGAGACAGCACACCCCTTGGGAGCTGTAATGTTCCCTAAGAACTTGGGGGACTGTGTCCACCCTAGTCTTTAGAAATGGAGTTTAAGCATGCTTCTGTGTGGGGGGAGGGAATCAAACAGGCCAGTACAGGCTGTGCATAACCACCCCGGCATTCCCACAGCTCCCAAGCACTAGTGAGCCTTGATTTACAAGGTCAATCTGAGTTGCAAATTCAACTAGACCTGCTTATGCATCTTTTGAATCTCCTGGCTTCACAGTTTTGGTCCTTACGCTTCATTGCATGGACTCCTTTCTTTTGGGGACAGTATGAAACTCCTGCTTGCGTTTAGTGCAACAGCGAGAAGCAGCTTGACTTTGTGTTCTGGGCAGTTTATAAAGGAAGTCTCACTGAAATTGCTGTTTGCAGTCATAACCGAAAGGCGCTTCCTTTCATGCTACATTTTAAATGCAGCTCTGACACTTGCTAATGATAGAACACAAGCTGATCTCTGCAGTTGAAAAAGCTAGCAAAGCACATAAGTGATTCTGGGGTTTTCTTGTTTCCATTAAAAATGCTCAATGTCCTGTATTGCACGGTTGCTAACATGATTTAGGGCTGGCCTGCTAAGCTCTTTTAAGTATACTGTAGGTCTAATCGTACAATTTTTCCAAGGAGGAACACCAGCTTTTCCCCTTTCTATGGCACAGAAATGCTCCTGCTGTGAACCTGCAGCCAGGCTCAGTGTCCCAGCGGGGTACAGGGTGGCACTTCCAGCCCCGTTTCCTTCCCCAGGCAGGGAGCAGGGTCCCCGGGCTTCCCCGGCTCACCTCAGGCCACGGCCTCTTCGGCGTTTGCCAGCTTGCAGCCACACCTGCTCAAGGCCACTAAACTCTTTTATGAGAAAAACGCCTCAATACTTTCCAGTAAAAATCACTGCCGAGGTTCCCACCCCCTGCGCCTCCCTCTCCATTTCCCTCTGCATCTCCGCTCCAAACCCAATTCCCCGCTAGCGCGGACAATCCCATCTCTGTTTTTTATACATTTGGTATAAACATCTCCTGAAGCCCATAAACACCTTTGTCATTTATCAGTGCAGTGGAAGATGTTTATTACCTAAATAAGAAAACTATGGTGGGATTAGTGCTTCGGGAGGCTCGCTGGCTGGTCCCATGTAGTGACATTCCCAAAAGGAGGGCCAAATTTGCAGCCAGGTTTTCATCTGGAATACAGAGACCCATGCTTTTTAATTACTCGCAGTGATGATTGCTACTTCCAGCATTAAACGGTGAGCAGTGTCTGACCGAAGCTCATTTTACAGCAGTTCTGGTATGTACCAAATTGAAGGAGGTAAAAGAAAAGGGTCGGGGCGGTGGGGGAGGAAGAGGAGATCTATAACTGGCATGTTAATAAAACTCCAGTTTGTCACTTCAGCAGCACACCCTGAGTGTAATAACTAAGCTTCCTTTCTATACCCCCTATGAGTTCCTTTGTATTGACAGATGCCATTTGTTCATTTACGACGTGATAATAAAAACCTTCAGTTTTACTGAATGTTGTTCTTTTCCTCCCCTGACACTGGGGCACCAAATGGTTTGTACTGCACTCAGCAGGCACTTTTCATTAAAGAGCATGGCATGAAAATTAACTGTATTTGAAAACCATCTAGTAGCAAAAATTGTGGGGTGGAATGGGCTGCGTATAAACCGTCCCTAGCTAGGAAGCGGCTTCCTGGGTGCCTCCGCACACCCTGCCACACGTTAGCACCTGCATGCTGAAAGAAGGGGTGTCTTTATGCTCCGGCAGCGCTGCTGCATGTGGGAGTCCCAGGGCTCAGATTCCTGTAGCAATGATTGCATGGTGGTATCAGTTTCCTGGGGGGTCTTTTTTTAAACCTCTATCTGATTTCAGATGGCTCAAAAACATTTCTTTTGGCATATCTATGCTGCTTTAAACTCGTGATTTCAAATGTTTTCAGAGGTTTCAACACACACACACAAACTAAGCCAAAATTGTAAATTCGGATGGCTGAAAACTAGCATTTGAGTAGATAATTAAGCCTTTATTCAGGAATGCTTGTAAACATCAGCTCAAACTATATTTTTCAGTACTAGTCAAAAAGCAGGCTTACAGCACCTAAAAATGTGACTTGATTTGCAAAGACACTGAATGCTTAGAATTCCCAGTGACCTGATAAAAATATAAATGGGTAGCTTTGGGTTAGTCATTTTTGAAAATGACCTCCAGAAGTGTGCAATGCTTTGTCCAAAATGTAACAATACAAAATGAATAAAAATATACAACTGATAAGCAAAGGAATGAATATTATTTGTTCAACACATTTTCTTTATTTATTTTTATCCTGGGGAATAAATAGTATTTCTCTCTCACTCTGTAGAGGCATCAGTTAGAAGTGTAGTAGCTAGCTGTATGTTTTGCTGCGAGCAGTAAATTTAAGTTTATGATAACTAGTAATACATAGCAATAATCTGTATTAATTATTCCTAATTAAGACAACAAAGTTATTATTGAAGCAAGAATAATTTGGCCAAACTGGAACACAGCCACATACTGTACTCTTTAAATGCTGACAGAGTACCCTCAGCATTCTTCCCAAGGCAAAACTCTAGCAACACATCACAAGCTTTGGCAATGCTGCAATATGACAATGTTAGTCTCCTTTTCACTGTTCTTATTTTAATCCCCCATATTTCACTGTATTTGGCAAAATGTCTGTAAAATAAGTGTTTACTAACCACAAAAAAAAAAGGTAATAATAACTGTTATCATCCTTCCCTGATCATCCAGGAGAAACTTTTATCACTAACATTATCACTTGTTGCCAAACAAGTACAGAGATGTTAGCCCGGAGGATGAAATAGTTTAATCATGGGGAAACAATTTGCAGTGCACAGATCTCAGCTGGTTCCCCTTTCATCTGCTCTCAGTTACTAAGCGACTTCTGAAAATCTGTTTTGTAGCTGTAATAAAATTCATTCCATGGTCTCGCACGCATGCACCAAATGGTTTGCCTAATTCAGAAGTGTTACAATCATCTGAAACAAAGAGAGAATTCATAAGTTTTGTGGGGGGGTATTTTGTTTTGTTAAATCACATAAACATATTCTAAGAAGGAAAAAAACAAAAGCTTCTTGCTTCTGATTCCTTCTAAAAAAAAACCAAAAAACAGTGTGGTTGAGTTATACAAATTGTTGTAAAGGTAAATCAACTTCAAATTTGAGATGGCATTAAAATCTCAATATTTAGAACTCATAAACTATCATATTAAGACAACATTTTAAAATCTGTGTCCACACATGCCAACGGAGTGTATTCTCCATATTAAATACATACAATTTTTAATCCAAGGAAATTTTGACTGGTCACGTTCCTACAACTCTAGGAAGAGAAGGAATTTCTGGTATTAGCACAGGTAAAAGCCTCTGCCAAATCTCTTCCTGACCTGAAGTCTGTGGGATTCTTCACAATTATTTTGAGTCTGTATTTTTGTCCTTGTGCTCTTGGAGCAAATCTAGTGGCAGGACATCATCTGGCTCAAAGGGACAAGATATTCTGCCCTAACATTTGGACTCCAGATTAAAGTTCTCTGTTTGAAGCATGTCAGCAACTTCCTTGCTGAAGCACCTTGCTGAATTGCTAATGACCCAAGAACGTCACGCTGACTTCAGATGACCAGAAACTGCTTCTGTTGCATTGGAAATGAAGCTTCCCTTGGACTTCATGTGTTTGCAGCCCTGAAATTAGTATACTTGTATCCATTTAACATGTGGTGTTGAAATCTGTTTCTCTGTCTTCTTGGGTGATATTGAGACACAAATGCCACAAAACTATTTTTATTTCATTTTTCTTCTGTGTTAGACATCATTTGGAACTCGTAACTCAACAGCCTGTGCATGGACTTCAGGCCTGGTACATAGCTTGCAACCTGTGGAGTTTTGATAAGTGCTTTGGAAGTGTAGAGAAAAGTGCAAATAAAATGAGGAAATGGAGGATCTGCTCATGGATTGTGTATCAGAACAGCTGAATAGTGGGGTCTGATACCCTTACTCGTGTTGAATACAACTTCACGTCAGAAGCAACCCTGTTGAAAGCCTTTTTTGTTTGCTTATGTACAGAGAGAGTAAATTTGGATTACTTATCTTTTAATTTTTAATGAAAGCTTATGAAACCTGTGTTTGGCTGGTTACAGTTGGCTTCCAAGCTTAATTCAGGAGATTACAGATGAAGGGTCCAGATTTATCTCTAGATTTACAAAAGCCGTATGATCATGCAACCTGGACTGCATGTGTTCTCATTCTCTGTGTAGTTATGGTTTTGAGTTTTATATTCAATAGCCCCTTTTTCATAGTATGCCCACAAACAAACAATTACATATGGGCATGTTTTCACTAGAATATAAATCATTTCAACTTAGTTGGAAGTGGCTATCAACTTCTAATTTGCTGTCTTAGCATGTCAGTTCCTTAGACTTTGATTGGACTAGCAATATATAAAAATGTTTTTTGTAATACCTCTTAAGAAAGTGCTCTATAACGCTCCTTAAACCCCTGTACATCTGAATGTAAGAAATGGAAATAAATGTCTCAAGTTTTTCATATTATCTTATCCCTCCCTCTTTCACAAAAATTACTTTTGCTGAGCGACAGATAACATCTTTCTCTAAGCACAAAGCGCTGGTGTTAATTCAAGGCGTTCCTCACTCTTCTCAGGCTCAACTGCTCGTCAGTGTAACGTAGGCCGTTATTGTGGTCATGCAATAACCAAAAGAGAAAGTGCTGGGTTCACCCTGAAAAAGGAACTAGTAGAAACCTATCTACAAGAAATCACAGGTACAGCAGGGCAGGTAGGACTGACGTGCAAAGGAGAGCAAAGGGAACCTGCTTGTTCTTGCAAGCAAAAGCAAGGAAGTTCAGTTAGGTCAGGATGTCTCTCCATCATTAGCATGTCAGGCTGTGTCTGTGACTTACATCAATCCCTGAGAGAGATTTATTGTTTAATTCTTTACAAAGGAGACATCAGATTCAAATGCTCAACTTTCAGCCAGTGAGCAATGGTGTAGAAGCTAGTCCCAATGTGTGGGGTGAGTTAAGTGCGGGTAGAAGGTGAGAGATTAGACTGGTGACAGTCGGTTGCTGGTTACAGCAGTATGGCTGCCTTTACCCCCCACTCCATGCCTCTTGCCCCTTTACTCACTCTACATACACTTCTGTGTTAGTACTCCTGCACTATGAACCTCGCAGAGTGAAGATTTAGACAGTTTACAGTGTGACTCAGGGCAGCTCCAGTCCATGATTCACTCTTGCAGCTCTGTAAGCACAAACAGCCGAGTATGGACAGCTGAGCAAGAAGGTAGAGTCTAGCTACCAGTCTGTATGAGCTGCCGTTAAAATCCATGATTTGTCCACCGTGGCATGGAGTCAGCACAGGTTCTGTACAGGGCATGAAGGGGTGTGTATGGCAAGATGAGGGCCTCTTCTAGACTTCTCCCAACAATTTGTCCATCAGATGTAACACCTCCCCGTACTTTGCACAGCTCGCTAGACATCATCGTTAAGGAAAATCTCACAAACGCTGACTTACACAGAAAGAGCAGTCCAGAGGGTGGTGGTGTGTTGGCTGAGGACCCTGACAGCCCGTGTTCAGGTCCTCCCTCGACTGCAAACTTCCTGAGCAACCTTGAGCAACTTAGCCGCTCTCTCTTTGCCTTAGTTTCACCCTTTATACAAGGAAATGTGCAGATTAAAATGTTTCCCAATGTCAGCGTGATGTTGTGACATATCATATTCAGATACTCTGTAATGGGGACCATATAAATTCCATAGCTACTTTATCTGATACAGCAGTCATGAGTCTGCCTGTCTGAAAGTTGCTGCTCTTGATAAGAAAACATTCCTGCTCTTGAAATTCCTTTTTGGGAGAAGAGTAAGGAAGGTCTCAGTCATGTTCTGGTGAGCAGGTGCCTGGGCTGGAGCAGATAAATGGTCACACGCCGTGTCCTGTCCTAGTGCTGGCACTTAGTTGGGTGGGAGTCTTTGTGCGTCATGGACCCTGGAGAGGGAGCAGTGGTTTGGCAGTTGCCTCCTGCCACCTTTCTGCAGTGCTAAGGTGGCCCTGGAGCCCAAACCATTGCACTGCCTCTTTTCAACAAATAACACAGGAAGCTGAAGTTACTGTTCTCTTGGTTTTGGTTTGTTTGGTTTGTTTGATTTGTTTGGGGTTTTTTTAAACGGCACAAGAATAGAAATTATTATAATCCCATCTGAAAATTAAGCTTTTTATGTATTTAAATGTGCATAAAATATCTTGATTTTACCCACTTACGAATGAAACCAGTTTGATAAAATTTTATCTGTAGAAATTTTTGCATGAAACTTTAACTTATTGCAGTACCCTCTGAATATATTTGTTCATTATGGGCTGACAGCTGACTCAACTCTCATATGGTGCTGTATTATTTGTCTTCTGGTGTCAAACTAGCCAAAAGAACTCCAGAACACACACATACATTACTCCACACACAAACAAAAAGAGGTTTCCAGGTTACACATACCAATAGCAACACTGGAAGCGTCTCAGCTAGGCAGGCATCAGGACAGTGTCCATGCAAATCCTTGGAGAAATGACATTAGTGCTACTTCTGTGAGCTCAAAGGCTCAGCAGCTCTAATACTGTCTCTACACGTGAGCTTCTGATCCCACGGTAGTAAAGTCAGAGAGACTTGTGATTTTTGTGTTTGTTACCAAATTCTCACCTTTCCTCTCTGCCTTTTAATTTCATCGTCATATAGTCAGTCCTACAGGGTTAATTTAAATAACGTGTTTATGACTTCAGCAGTTCACAAGAAACCTGACTTGTCTAGTTCTCTTTATAGAGCATGTAATCATTAGAATAAAATAAAAACAAAGCTCAAAACAGTTAAATCACCATCTGCATTTAAAACTGACCTCAAGTCTTTCCTGCAGCAGAAATACCACTGTGAACACTTCTGAAGCTTTTGAGACCTAAACTACAGTATTTTCCGTTTTTAACAATATACATCATTATCTTTTGTTATGGTGGTTTTTGCTGTGTACCTTTATTTATATTTTGTTGCTATGGTAGTTGCTTCTGGTTTTGAGATGTAGGGATGTATTATCAGTCAAATGAAATCAAATTAATTGAGCTCCTTCTGATATAAAGATCTCAAATCAATACAGTGTTCACCTTGTAAAATGCACCTTTTTGTTGTTGTTTTTTTCATGCCTCCTGAGATCAGATGCATTAAAATCCACGTGGAATCAACTTTTTTTTCTTTTCTCACCCCCACACTTCCCCATATGTGGTTCTGATTTTCCCCTCAGGGTACCTATGGGAGGTCTGAAAAACTCTTGGGAGCTTTCAAAAAATGTTAACACGTATAACACTGCATTTTTAGTTTTAAATAAAACATGTAAAGATCTTTCTTTTTGAGGATAAACAAGTAAAGCTGCTAGTTAAAAACTATTTATAATAAAAAGTTCCCTCTTACCATAAAAAAGCTTAATAACATTTAATTGTATTTCATAGCATTTGGCACCCATAGTATTTCAGTTCCTTGTAAAATGTCTGGGCAACACTGACTTTTAATTTTCCTGAGCTGGGTTTTTTCTTCCCCCTCTTAATAAGAAATTTCTCCCTAATGGTCCAGTACAGCATTAGCTATTCAATCCTTCAGTATTTTGTTTGCCTAAAAGCAGAATCTGATCGCTGGTATCTGTGCTGATCTTTACAAACCTCATCTCTCCGCTGTGATACTTACTGCGAGTACTGTGATTGCAATCACAACCGGGAGCAGAGCTTTCTGCTATAAGTAATTCTACAGATAACAAGAATAAGCGTTTATAAGATCAAACTCTGCAGCTCAAGCACACATACCAGCACAAAGGCATAAGCACCTTTGGACAGATGGCAATTTTGTGGTGGTGATCAACATGCATTATGTTATTGGTTATAGCTGCACTCCCTCATTCTACCCTCGCTTGAAAAGTTAGCGAGTCAGTGCTGCAGATAAAGACTGTGAAATTTGATCACTGGAACTAAAATGGATGGCTTAGCTGCCTAATCTCCTCCATCCCGTTATCATCAGCTCCCAATCCCCTCCCCACACCATCTTCAAAATTGGGAAATAGCCCCAGACTTATGGGAATATGCTGCTGAGTTAAAGTAAACAATTCCCTGAGACTGTGTGGCCTCACCCGCGGACCACAGGTGGACCTGATGATGAGACCCAAAAAGGGAAAATTAACTTTTGCAGATACTCCAGCATGTTTGTCTGTCAGGTCAGCTTGTTAAAGCTGAAAACTGATTGTGTTGATAGTAATAGTATCGGAAAAGATCTGATAATATATTCCTAACTTGAATAATCTATCTTTATTTCAGAAAATCACCTCTGAAGACGAATCTTCACAGAGAAGGTATGCCGTTTACCATAAGAAGTTTAGCACATACCGGGAGAACTGAATCTCTGTCATTGTCACAGTGCACTCATCAGTGCGGCACATAGACAGGGTAAGAAGACATGTTTAAAGCAGCCCTTTGAAGGAACTCCTGCAATCGAGATCAGGGGGTTTTGTTTTGATTTTATTTCATTTTTCCCCAAAAGAGACTATTTTTACATAAGTGCAAATTAAGTTCATTTTTCTGCACCGTGTTGCAGGATTGGTTATTGCTCTCTTGCCTGCGGATGCACAGAGAAGCCAGAACTGAGGTGAGGAAACAATCCCAGCTGTGTTTCTTTTGTGCTGGGTTTCTGAATGTCACTGGAAGGGATTGTGTGCTGGCTCCCATGACCTGGTACACTCATGCTTCTTCCAAAGCAAACTCTTCCCAGCTTTCTAAATGCGTCTAGGCTTGCTATCTTGTCAGTGCATATGTTTCGTTAATGGAAGTTCCTTTACCAGAATCAGTGAACGACTAGAAAAAATAACATTACTACTGACATCACATGTCCCTTTTACATCCATAGACCTTACTGAGTTTCGCAGGAGCACATAGGCACTCTCATAATATCCCAGATTTCAACTGTATTGGGTGCTGGAAATAATCCTAGCAAAAAAAAAAAGTATTTCCTTTTTCCAAATTCCTGCAATCTCTATGTGAGAAAAGGTAACAAAGTGGGACAGAAGGGAAATAGATTGGGTTAATAGTCTGCAGCTCTGGAAGTTTCAGCAATATATGTTTATTATCAGGTTTTAACTGGACACGTTATTGGGCATGTTGATAAAGTATCCCCTTCTACATTCCGCACTAATGCATTTCCAAAAGATATGAGCTGCTGCTAATTAAGCCAGTTGTGATTATCTGAAGTGTTGTACAGGAATGTTGTTTTTGCCACTTTGCCACTGGTCTGTCAGACCTGGGCTCTGGCCAGGAGCAGTGCCTGTGCTCTGGGCAACAGGGAAAATCTCCCAGGTAAGGGTGCAATGTTGCAGTGGGACTGGGGACTTGTCTTTAGTCTTCACAATGGGGCATGAGGATTACTGTGACAATAAGTAAATGATGATCTATTTTAATCCATAGTTGTTCCACATTATGTATTTCTTCTATTTAATTTCAAATCAAATGTCCTCTATCCAAAAAGAGAGGTATTTCTGACCCCGCACTCCCCCATCCCCCTTACACAACCAAGGACATATTTAAAACTTAGGGGCAAATGTTCCATAAAACACTGCCCAACCCTTTGCAAATTCCCTGCATAACTCTCACGTGCATCCTCTAACTTTAGTCCATCCCTACTCCAAAGTTGTAATTTGCCCTCCAGTCCTTTTTTTTCCCTCTCCCTTTTTTTTTACAATCTTTGAGATGGCAATTAGCTCAAGAGATGCACTTAGGGCTTTGCTTCATTTACAGATCCCTCCATCTCAAGCTATACGCTCTGCTGTTTTATGCTAATTTGAACATCCTTTTGCATGAAACATCAGTCTGAATTCTCTGATTGTTCCCTCCTTATCTAAGATTTGTCTCATGCTTTCCACCCATGGGTGTGGTGATCTACATCCCCCATAGTCCCAAATGCTAACTCTTTTGGGTGGGCTGAGGTTTTGTTAAAGAAAATCCCTTGAGGCAGAATCATTAAAGCTAAAGAAAAAATAGTAGTATTAGTGCTGACCATTAATATAGTCTTTTTTCTCTACAGATCTCACAAAGCTTCACAAAGAGGAGTAAATGCCATCATCTGCATTTTACAGGTACATAAACTGAGGCAAAGAGCAGAAAGTCACATCTGATCGACCTGGACAAAGACAGATCTGATATGGAGCCATGGAGGTTTGGAGTATTTGATGGGTTTGAGGACATTATGCCCCATTTTTCCTTAAATGATTATATAAAAGGGTGATATAGCTGAGCTACAAAGGTTATAATGATTTTCAGTTCTCTGGCATGTCCTTCATTTTTTGTGGATTTTGTCTTATATACATGCAAGTCATAACTTGAAGTAAATGTTACTCCTGCTGTGAACCTCAACATTTCTGTCTTCAGCTTAACTCTATCGGTGCTTCCCATCCCAGCCTCCAAAGCCATCCCTTCATTCTTTCTATAAAAAGCCTTTGCTGCAGAACAGATTTAAGTAGCATGTTGGGGGGCAAATGTTAGGTTGGGATACCAGATACTGGGGTACCAAATGTTCTGAAGCAGTCACTGAAAGAAGGAGCACGAGGTGCCCTTCAGAAATCTGAGGAAGCAAAGAGTGCCTGTCTTCATGCCAGCAGTCCTGGCTGAAAAGTGACGCTGGACTTAATGGCTGCAAAGACACAAAATTGTATATGACACTTTCATTCTTGGTCTTATTCCTCACCCCTCAAATTTCTGCTGCTGTATATTAACCACCCCCCTTGTGAAGTTAAAGTAGCTCATAAAAGTGTTAAGTAAAAAGTCAAAACTTACATGGGAACAGTTACATTTTCTCTGTGTGGCCATAATGAGGTTATTTATGGAACATGTAGGAAAGATTAAAGGTTTTCATAATAAAGGAAAGCAAGAGCTCAAGAATTGGGTGCCTCCTAACAGCACTGACTCTCAAGACAGGATAAATCACCCAAGCAACCATTAAAACTTCAAGAAGATTGCTTGTAAACCTCCAAGCAATGCCAATAAAGCATATTCCTTGCCATATAGCAGTCCATATGGTGGAGCTCAGCAGTTTTTCAAAACTGAGGGCTATTCACAATTTAACCCTACTGTCTTTTTCCTTAGAGGGCATCGTGCCAATGAACCACTATCAAATCAATGCAATCTTTAAACGTGGGAGGGCGGACAATGTGGAGAGCAGACTCAGAAGTTAACTTACCAGGAGGCAAGCTGCTCAAGAGCGTGGAGATGGGTTGGACTCCTGCGCTTAACAAGTCAAAGCCATTTTTCATTATGCTGCTTCTTGGGGGGCTCCCATCATAACACAACGTTAGAGAAACATTTTTATGGGCTCTCAGGAAGTTAGGAAAATATTTCAAGGCCTCTCAAGGTTCTGGTTCATTTGCATTTTAAAAAGTCAAGTCTGCCCGTCCCTTACAGTCTGAAAGGCCAAGGTAGTGAAAACTGCAATAAATCACTGTGTAAGCTTACGTGTGGCTTAACATCAGCAACTGTATGGGACAAAGCCAGAAATCCCTCCTCAAGTTTTACACCAGAGAAAAGCCTCAAACCAAATATACTGCTCCTTTTCTTCTTTTTTTTTCCTAGGGATTTTTTTTCCTCTTTTTCTTCCCCATTTCTTTTTCAGGAAAGTCAGACCTAGAGGTAGAGATGTGACCCTGCCTGCTCAGGCTGTGCACAGGTAAGCACTGAGAAAAGTGATGTAGGAGTTAATATTGGCCAGCACTGGCCCAAGAGTAACTTGCAGAGATAGATCCTGTCTGGGCCAAGTTCTGCAGCCTTACCCCATGGGTTTCTCTTTTGTTTCATTTCTTTTTCAAGCCCTGTTCAGGAGAAGTTACCCAGTCCAATCTTCATGTTAATTCTTAAGCTTGATGTAAGAGAGTCGAACAAATTTATGAGGAGGCCTAATTCTGCAGACTGTAGGGGACGTTCAGTGAGCTTCTGGGGGTATTCTGGTAACACACTCATTTCCCACCATGGAAGCTGGATTCTCACTGGGGGATTTCTAGTGTTATTACATAATAAATAAAAATTAAAGATAAGGAAAACCTCCCAGTATTGAAATAATTCAGATTTAAGAAAATGTTCAGCTTTCAGAAAATATTTTTTTTCCCAGCCATTGTTATAAGCAAATATTTCTGTGAGGGAAAGGAAATAAATCTGAATCTCTTATAAATACATTAACATCGGTCCCTTGTGTAAATCGATTGGACTAGTACATAAGCCGATACAAATTTTTATTCTATTTGGTTTCATAGAGTTATTCCAAAGCTGCTCTGGATTATTTGTCTTATTCAGTTGAAATCAGTGACATCTTTGTCCAATGACCTTGTTGCATGTGTGGACTGTGATTTAACAATAGAGGAAGATGGATCCAAAGTGCCTGTCTGTACAAACTAGACTATCGCAGTCTCCAGTGCAGTCTTCAGACATCTTGGTGATCCTTACCAGAGACTACCTGCAGACCCAGCGTTAAAAAGTAATGAGCATTCAAGTCCCCTGGTAAAAGCGAGGAAAGCTTTAGGTGTTTAACACCTCTGAAAATAAGGTGAAAATATCATAGGCTGCTCAAGCCACAATAGTGCACCATCCTAGGGAGGAAAAGTAAGACATACCAATGCCAAGACTCTTAGGCCTCAGCGTGTATTTCTCTCACAGGCAACTTGGGTACGAGCACCCGCACCCAGACAGGAGTGCTGGGATGGTATCTGACCCAGATAGGGCCATGGAGGGTTCCCTGGGAATGAGCCTTCTGAGCGATGGGAGTCAAGAGGGAGCACGGAGGCAGGAGGCTGGAGGGGGCAATAGCTGTGAAACTCCAGCAAATGCTCAGCCGTGGTGCTCCTGCCATTGCTTGCACTAATCTAGGAAATTCTAGTCCAACACTTAGCATACAAATGGGAAGAGAGTTTCCTGTCTGGGGACACCAAATTGTGTTTCATGCATAGCCAAAGTGTATTTTCTTTGTCTGTGGGAAGGTCAAAAGCACTAAAAAGTCAGAGCTACATCAGACCGCAGCAGGGGAAGTGAATTGGGAGCTAATGTTAAAAAATTGTGGCAAATATGATGCAAGTCCACTAAAATCTCATTCCTACTTACTTCCACTCCCTTACTTCTCAGAAATGTGTGTGTTGCCAGAAGAGAGTCTGAATCTGATTTTTTTTTTTTTTAATGTCCTTCTGAGTTAACCGTCATATTTGCAGAGCAGAATCATTCAGCAGTCCACCCAGAAATGAGATTTGAAGTTAGCCTGGAAATCTTTCAGAGGACACCAAAGATAACTGCATTGGGTCTTCTATTACATTTCCATTTTATGGCATCTTTTTATATTCTGTAGTAGGCTTTTCTGAATAAAAATGAGACAGCCTCTTAAGAGGCCTTTTTATTATTTGCATTTGGCAAAAACAGCCTTAATGAGCTGTTAAGAGTCATTCCCCAGTCCTATTGTTGGCGATGCATGGGAGCCTGTAAAGTGTTGAAAAGCCAAAAGACAATTTATGATCCCTGATGCTATCCCTTCCTGAGACAATTCTTCAGAAAGGAAGATATCTGGGGAGTAGGAAGTCCCATTATTTAAGTGCCTGAGTAACTTTTACTGGAGTCATAACTGTGGAATTTGCTATTTTCATTTCAGAACTGTTTACACTCTCTGTGTTCCCCTTAAAAGCAGCAATGTCACGCCTGCACTGCATGCTCCTTCCAGTCTGCAGCACTAGAGAATAGGAAGATGACTCAAGGAAAAAAAAACTATTCATTCCCAGGACAGAATAAATAGCACCATATTCCAAGCAGACACTAATCAACTTACAAAACTTTTTTTCCAAGCAGAGCTCATGCTTAATATCTGGAGGCAGTGGTCCCTTTGTCAGCACTAGTCACATTAGCCTCGTCCACACAGATCTGGAAAGTGTAAAGGAACTCAAATTTACGGACCTATGGGACAGGAGGGTTATTCAGCACAGTGGAGAAAAAAATGAAACAAAGAGTTTCACAAGTTTCTGCAGCAGAGGGACGTGTGGCTCTTGGTATTGTTCTCCCTTTGAAAACGGGCAGCAGCCAGTAAATGTCGGAGGTGTTAGCGACTGAGGGTGCTGAAGAGACAATCAAATATTTGTGACAAAGACCTTGGATGTTATCGTTGACACCCAGACGTCCCAAGAAAAGAGCAAATACTGCATTCATTGTATTGTCTCTTACTGTAAATGACAAAATGACATTTTTATCAGGCTCATGTGTATTGTTAGGTTTCAGCCTTTACTAACTTAAATACTGTAAATGGATGAGGGATAGGTTTGTCTGTTTGACAGTAATTAAGTGATACTCTCACTGTCTGAACAAAGAGAAGGCCCAATGAGACCTCACACCAGTGCGACTACTGCTATTTTAAGAATGCTATGGTCACTTCTACCCTTAATAAAAATAAGGAAGACATTAAAAAAAACTCTTTAAGAAGTCAGTTTTTATTTGACAGATATTCTCTTTTAATAAAACCAAACAGTATTCTCCGTTGTGATATTTCCATTGCATTACTTGCTGTATCAGGTGTACGATGAACATCCCATACAGTCACCCAACACCTGGAATTGAAACATGATATTTAAGGAGAGGCAAAAGTCATTTAAATGGTTAATTAAAGCACCTGGGCAAGTTTGATATAGCACCTGCCCAGAAAAACCCAACTAAACCCAACTAACAAAATATTGTTGTTCCTCTGATAAGAAGCTCTCTGCTACGATCCATCATTCCAGGATACCTGCATGTCATCACGAAGATGCTGAGTGGGGACCAGTTAAAAAGAAAGCAGAAGAAACCCGAAGCTGATACAAAAGAGGATTTGTAGCCAGCTCCAATCCCCTAATCTGAACAGGAGGTGGCTCGTTCCCTGATTTTAGTGTGAGGCTCTGCACTCAGTGGGACAATAACACGGGGAGCATGATGGGGACAGTCTTGGTAAGCAGGAGCCCCATGGGGTGCAGCACCGCACCCCGGCCCGGCACGGGGGCACTCGTGTCTTCCCTGCCTTTGGTCCTTTGAGGGTGGTGGAAATCTCCAGTGGGGATGGAGGGAGCAATCTCTAATTTTGGGTACCACCCTGGCACAAACAGACCTGGACAGTGAGAATTCAGGCCGTTGTTACATTCAGCTTTTCATCTGGTTTCAAAGGGCACACCATGTGCTTTGTTTGGTTTTAGATGGATAATTTAAAAGCTATTTTTCACTAAATAATCCAGCATGTGTAACTTGATTGCCCTGCTTTTAATAATACATGTAATAGTCACTTATGTTCTACTGTAACAGAATAGTGTCCAAAAATAAAGCAACTTGGTCTCACTACAAATGCCAGCACAGGTACTACTTTTTAGCCCTGTCTCCTAGGAAGCAGGATAAAGTATCAGATCCTGCGATGATTTTTCCACATCAAATTTGCATCGATTCTAGCCTGTGCCTGAGCTCTAATATTTCAGGCACAATCATATTTTTCTGTTTGAGTTTGATTTTTGAAATCCGCTGAAACTTCAAGGTCTGATTCTGTCCTCCCATCCTGAAACTAGTAGGGTGACTTCGAGACTCACTACTTCTTCCACTAAAGCAATATAACCACTGTATAATTTTGTCTTCCATCAGGGAAATATTGCCTGGCTGTTTTGTTCAAGCCCGAGTCCTTTGTCTGAAATGTAATCATCAGCAATTACCCATGTGCAGAGCATTTTGTCACAGTTACTTACTGCTCACAAGCTAGCCTTACATAGTAAATAGTCAGATGTGGGGCCAGCCTCTGGCTGGTGTAAGCGGCTGTGAGAAGTGTGACAATGAAGCGCCACTTATCAACAACAGCTGGATTCTTGGCTCCTCACTTGGCTTCTGATTATTTTAAAATGTTCTTTCCTTCTGTAATTTTATTTGCATAAAAACACAACACAATAATTTGACGACTGCTCACCCTCACGCTGTGCATAGAAGCAAAAGGGCTTAATACTGAACTGAGCAACCAATTTTATTTTTTTTTCTCAGAAATCACATGTCTTTCACTTTCTTTCCTATGCTGTGACTTACGAAAGTGACTTACAGTGCAGCTGGGTTACGCAGTAAAAATGAGTAATTCGTAGCTGTTCAAAGAAAAGGATTATTCTTCTGTTAACTCATGGAACAAAGCTTCCCAATAAATGTCGTATTCTGCTATGCACTGAGTGCTTTTGTCCAGTTCATAGCACAAATCATACTGTTCCCGAGTGCTCATCCACAGCAGTATTCTTTAACGCTTAACTCAGTGACCTCACAAAAATAATTGGTGTGAAGCAAATTTACTTAGCCCTCGCCTTTATTTGCAGGCTGAAAGGCTCAGAGAATTGTGCATATTGTTTATGGAAATGAAGAGGGAGAAAAGAAAACAGAACCTTACTCTCCAGATAAAGATGGGCCCATGCACCGAAGAAACACAGGGGCTTAGCATGATGTCCCTGCCTGCATTATAGACACCTAATGAGAGATGCTGATCGACTAATACAACTGCAAATCAGTTCAGGGACTGTGAAAATCCATCCCAGCTGCTGCGATTTAAAACAGTTAACATATTCTAAGTTACTTTTCAGTTAAAATTTCAGGTTTAACTGTGAGCTTGGGCTAATAATTACCCCCCAGATGCAAACAGTAATGATTTATGAGCAGATTTCTGCTGATTTACGACTGAAAGAATAAGACCGATTTTCATTTCTCTTTATAAATCTTTATACAAAGTCCTATTTGAAACTTTGGGGATTTTCAGCATAAACTGGCTCCCAGGCCCTGCTTTCCAACTCTGTCTCCAATCTGTGCTATCCGTGCTGGTACAGTCGCAACCCCACGCCTGGCAGCTCCTCTCTCACCCAAAGCCTGTAGAGGAAGGCAGAGCCGGGGGGTGGGGTGGGAAGGGTGCTGAGGAACAGATCAAAACACTGGTTATTTCCGCGCATATATATTTATATGTATATATATGTAAATCTTCCCCAAGGAGAGAAAACCAATCCCATAGTTTAAAACCTTGCTTGATGTGCATGTGATATAGCCATACCACAAAAGCAGCTTACCAAACAGCTTGCGGAGATTAGCTAACAAGAACTAAGCTATTCTTTTCAGAAGGTGTTATTAGCATATTTTTCATCAATACTATACTTAACAGCTACTACATAGCAGGAAGTGGTATTTAACCTCTTGTTACAATGTAACGAGATTACTTTGTATGGTTATGTTACATTCCATTCATAAAGGCCCTCCTGTGTCCAGTTAATTAGATTCCCTGTTTGGCAGCACTATCTGGAAGAAAATGCAACCAAATGTATTTGGAATACTGAAATGTTAAGCTTGTTTTGGTTTGTCTTTCTTTAAGGCTATATTGAAAGCTATGGAAAACTTGGTGTTGAGTGATAAACACCATTTATTAGAACATTCTGCCAGGTTCTGATGAATACAGGGTTTTAACCACTTAAATCCCCAAAGTTTAAAGGAGAGCTAATGCTCAAAGCTATAGGCATCTGAAACAGATGAACATCACCTGATTTTTTGAGCCAAAACCAGGTGAAACTATTGTTCCTTGATTTGACTATAAAACTCTGAGCTAGATGGGACTTGTGCTGTAAGGCTTCTGCTTTTCAGTGAATTCAGGCTTGGTTTGGAAAAGGACAGGAGCATTTTGAACAAATTGATCTGAATTTACAATTTGGAATAAAACTATAAAGAAGGTGAGTCTTGTGCAATGTTGTGTTTCTGTTTTGATCAACTTTCATGGTCCTAGTAATTTGCTTTTTTTTTTTTTCCCAAAAAAGATTTTCTGGGTTGCAAAATGGGTGCTAAAAGTGCTGTTTGTTATTTGAAAGATGCAACATTAATTAACAAAAAATAATAAGAAAGAAAAAATAAACTTGCAACAGCTGCATATCATTTGGCAGAGTTATAGCAGTATCTCCCTCTTATAGAAGCTGTTCTGTGCTTCTACAAAAAATCTTGAAAAATAGTTAAACAAGCCTGCTTTTCCATCTTCTATAAAAACATGGCCTTACATCTGTGTAAAAGAAAAAAGAATAAAAAAAGACATGAATGAAATTCAGTAATCCAGCTTAACAATGTTACTATTTTGCTGCTTGGCTGTACTATGAGCGTGCCTGGCTGGAGTATTACAGGCAGCAGTTTCTGTGCAGCAGCACAAAAGGCACATCAGATGATTTTTTTTCTTTTTTTTTTTTTGCCTTCCACCTACCTTCCTAAGACTGGTCAGCAGCACAGCCCTTGCCCTGTGCATTTTTTTTTTTAAGCCAAAGAAAAATTTACAAGTGAACAGGAAAAATGTGCTTTCATGCCCAAGGTTAAAATTAAAAAACAAATTAGGAAAAAATTGTGCTGGGATTGTTTTTTTCCTGCACAAAAAACTGAAAAAAATATTTAAGTTATATTGAACTGCCTTTTAAAAATATTCTGAAACTGCTGACATGCCATCATGAATTTTACAGGGTGCCTAGTTAGGTGGGGGAGTTAGATGAGCTAAAATCCTGAGGACAGCCAGAGAACAAAGTGTGATTTATGTTTTTGGAGCTTGTTGATGTGGATTAAATCGCCAAGTGAAATCATACCCTCCAAAAGGAGGGGGATGAGCAGTGATCTGGCTGCACCTCTGAGTCTTACAGGGCTGGGGCTGGTGGTGGGGG
>Ga0181612_154008_pt1 | contig 21373 bp, 22 predicted proteins | sample HoacroProtozoa21_FD_119630 | JGI IMG/M metagenome (GOLD analysis project Ga0181612, IMG submission 119630) | Hoatzin crop microbial communities from Cojedes, Venezuel. Combined Assembly of Gp0051906, Gp0051904, Gp0051908
ACGACTCTGTTTAATCCATCAGTACACAATCAATGCACTCTGTAATCAACTCTTGATCACTTAATTTTACACATGTTGGCTGAATCCCTTTGTTTAATCACTAGATCAGGCCGCCTTGTTGCACTGCCCCCTCCCTGCTTAACCCTCCCTGACCCTCATCCCCCCCCGCCGGCACCACCAAACACGGCCCGGAGCCTTCATTTCACCTTGAGGAAGAGCTCCCGTGAATTTAGAGAGCTGTGAGATGGCAAAGGAAGAGCAGAAAGGAAAACAGAGGGAGTGAAACAATAACCCGGAGAGAAAGAAAATATTTTCCCTTCTGTGTCTTCCTAGAGCTTGTCCTGGCCATTTCCACCGACGTAACAGAAATCTCTGCTGGAATTTAAAAGGGGGCTGGATGTTGGATAAGTGTATCGAAGGCCTGCAGCATCCCAAGGAGAACGGGCACATTGGGGTGTCACTGGGCAGACGCACTGGCACACGATGGGCACCCATCACGTGGCTACCTCGGCTGCATCTACCTCCTCCAGCATCCTCCCCACCCCGTTATTAATTTGACTGTTTTAGCAGACGAGGCCATTATGAACATCGGTTCTTGATCTTTCCCTCTCAGAGGCATCCTTGGGAACATTGCTCACATCTCGCTGGGGTTCATCTTCCTTTTTATGGCAAGAGCATGACCCTCGGATTGCGAATGCATGTAAACGCAGCTATTTGGCATTTTTAGCGTGATTTCTGTCGCTAGCCTGATGCCACCTCACCCTTCACACGTGCTCCACTGGCATGCCAGGGTCAGTGTCCGGGGGATGCTCACAGGTGGAAATGTCTGACTGCCTGACATTGAAATGCACTGGGATTTTGCCTGCACGTGCCTCATCCTGCTATCGAATAACCCTTTCCAAGAGGAGTTGGTGGCATTTCAGCTGTGTGATGAGAACCTCAAGGCTCAGAGATAGGGGGACCATGTACCTGCAATCCAAACATGGACCATTTTGACTGGCCATGCAGGTCACGCAGCAGGTTCCTCCTACCCGAACAGCGCAGCGGTCATTCATAACCTTGTTAAATCTTCCTTTTTAAAGAGGCCTTGATGTTGCCTCTAATTTGGCATGTGGAGTAACTGCTGCTCATGCTTGCAAGAATAAATGATGGGATATGCTTGAACAAGAGGGATCTGGAAGCGCAATTGCCAGGGGAGTGTGCAAATGTTAGCTTTGCACAGGAAACTCGCACAAAACTGTGTGTTGACACCAAGAGGCCAGTTGTAGGACAAAGCAGGCGTGGATGTTTAAAGAGAATTCCAGTTGCTATCCTATAGCAAATAGTCTTCAAAGAGCCCCTGGAGCTCTCGGCTTCTCAGCATGGAAAGAGGAGCTTGTACAAGATGAAACGCAAATAAATAGTTTACCATAGAAAAGATATCCAAGGCAAAGAGTGAGATGCAAGTTTTAGATCTCACATTAGCCAGCTGGGGTTTTATTGGTCCCCAAGTAAAAGCTGTAAATAAAATACAAACCTAACCTGCATATTTTCAAACTACATTCAAAAGAACCCGCAACTTAATTGCACTCAAGAGCACCAAGGGGCGAACTGGTGCACGGTGCATCACAAGGCAGCCCACAGAGCTGTTACTAAAGTGTAAATCCAAGAGCTGGACAAGTGGAGCCCTTTAGCTTGGGATCTGCTGACAGGCACAGATTACTCCAGCTTTGCTAGCGCAGCTCATTCCTGCCCCAGAAGCTCTTGCTAAAGGGTTAGTAAGAACAGAGAGCATTTAAAGCTCTCTCCTCTGCTCACACTGACATCAGTGCCAGGGACGAAGGATGGGTGATGGGTGGGGTGCTGAGACCCAATCTCCTTGTTTCCAGGCTCCCGTCTGGCTGTAAGGGAGCGAAGGTGATGCTGCACTGTGGGGAGGCACAGCCCAGGTGACAGGGACAGCGGCTGCAGGGAAGGGATGAGGGACCAGAGCATCTTTCCCTCCTGTCCTGACTGCTGAGGGCTGCCGGGGGCTCCTGTGCCAGCCTCTGCAGCAGTGCTTCCGGGGAACAACAGAGCAAGAACAGCTCTTCCCTCCAAGCCAGGCTCTCGTCACTCCTGTGCAGAGTTTCACTGCTCTTTTCATCCACTTTTCCTTTCTACTGCATTCATTCTTTAAACCTTAATACATGCTGATATATTGACAACATCAAAACTAGCCCACCTGGCTCAGCCCAAGGAACCGATCTTTTCAGCAGATCCTCGCTTGGGATCTGGTCTGGCGTTCACCTGATCACAGTCTCCAGGGCTTTTCCCCAGCATCTGTGCTTGTGCAGGGTGGCCTGACTTCCACGGGAATAGGCAAAGCCAGACCGGGTCACTCCGTCCCAGGAGAGGGTCACCCTGCTTGGGGTCTGCCACTGAACCAGAAAAGGGACAGCTTGCTTTGGCCGGGGGTGATGCTGGACTGTACGACAGCTGCTCTTCATCCAGCCCCTTCTGCCCATCCCCACTCCTCCTCCTCGTCCCCTGGCACAGCACACACTGCTTGGGCTGGGGTCCTGCTGTGCAGGAGCAGGGCAGGATGAGGCCTCGCCGGCTCATCCAGGGGATCTGGCAGCATCTCTCCCACCAGCACTGCTGGGGAGGGGGTTGCACCGGTCAAGCTGCCCTCGAACCCCATGGAGCAGACCCACCCCATGGCCAGACAAACCCCACACAGATTTATTTGCTGTCTCCAGACCCCTCTCACAGGCATGTCACAGGCAATCAGGGACGATGTTCTGTCCCAAAGAGCTTAGTGTCCGTGTGGAGTGTGCAGCAGGGGAACTGGGACAGAGACGGGATGTGCCCAGATTGGGAGAAGAAGGTAACAGCAAAGCTGGGGAAGGGTTTGCAAACCCTGGCCCAGCAGCAGCAAACCGTTTATGAAGAGCAGGAAAGACCTCGCTGCAAGCCACCACGGAGGAGACCGAGCGCAGGGCCGGAGCGGAGCCTCCCCTGCTGTCACCCACATGCCAGCACAGGCGATGACAGTGTCACATCCCTTTTGCCGTTTTCAGGTGGAGGGAGGGAAATAAGAAAGAAAAACCCAAAACAACCTGCCAAGGACTAATTAATATTTAATTTACTGCAAAATGTACTTATTATTCCCAAGTAATTGGCTGATTGCACAGCTGTGACCACTAATGAATAGAGGGGGGACAAGATGCAGGGACAGGAGGCAGGCAGGGGGAGCGCAGGGGTGGTGTTGTCTTTGATCAGACCCTGCTGCCTGCCTTTAATGTGCATAATAAGAAAACTTAAACAGCTTTGATTTTTTTTTTTTTTAAGATCTAAAATCAGCCGTGATGCCACTAATGGATTGCATTTAGCTTATTGCACTGTAATTGCCCTATTATCACTGCAACTTTAACGAGGGGGGAAAAAAGGACTTTGGAAGATGGCATTTGCAAATAGGTTGTTGAATAACACTGCTGCTAAACACAGAGAAAACAGACGAGTCCTGCTTATTGTGATTCCTTGCATAGATTGCCAATACCTGAGGCACTCAGTATCCCCGTCTCTATTGCCGCTTTTTGCTCCGTGATTGAACTATTGGCTCATTGAACTCTAAGGATGGGAAATATTTTTTTACTTGCTAATAGAAGTGTGGCTCAACTGTGGCGCAGCGTAGATTTTTTAGATCAGTTTTTCCTGATGGCTTATTCTGCAGAGAGAGTTAATTTCACCCCAGTGCAGAGTGCTTAAGTGGGATTTAAGTGGCGCGTGAGTCTTTCGCTGACCCCTTCGCACAAGGTGAAATCTGCCCTGAGAGCCTCCCCTCCCCAGAGAGCGATGCTCAGCACAAGGCGGGGACGCATCCTGACACTCAGCCTGTTCATCTGCTGCTGGGATCTGGTGTTTCACATATGGCCCTGACCTGCATGGGCAGAGCTTCTGGGGACGGGGATGCCCTCATCCCCGTGCCCCAGGGTGCCTTGGCTGATGCACAACGAAACGCGCCTTTGCTAGGCGGAGGGGATGCAGAGGAGTGTGGGGAAGGGACTGAAAGTCCTGGTTGCTCCGTCCTTCTGGGTCCTGACCTGCCCAGACCCTCGCTGTTCCCTCACACGATGGCCACTGTTGCTGTTGCCATCGCTTTTTCACCAGGAGGCCAAAAAGACCAGAGCTGCCTTCCCCCTGCCCTGAGTCTCACCCCTCCTCTCCTCCACTGCATCCCCCACCCCAATTAAAGGCCTGGCGGTGGGTCCGAAGCTCCTTCAGCTTTACGACGGCACTGAGACCTCGGGCTGAGTTCCCATCCCACTTCCATGGGTGTAAATCCAAAGCAACTTCATGAACTTCGACAGCGCGAAAGCCAGATCAGCACTTGGCACCTCAGTGCCTCTCGGCATCCAAGTCTGTCGAGCGGCGGGCCGGGAGACGTGCCGTCACGGCCGCCCGCTGCTCCTGCCCCGTGGCTGGCTCTTCGCTCAAGCTAAGGCAAACAGCTCATCAGACACCGTCCCGAGGAAGCTGTGCCGTGGCAGGCGGCCATGGCACACAGCAGAGCAAGGAACGGCCCCGGCAGGGAAGAGCTGTGAATCATGAAAGCAAAGAGGAGATGGTGCACGCACACCCCGTGCAGCCATCGAGCGGCTGGAGGGAGATCAAAGGAGGGCGGTGGGAAGGATCAGGGGTTGGCAATGCTACACCTGCAGCTCAGTGGAGCGAGGAGTGATGTCCTCGACCTGCCGTGAGCCCCGTGTGCCCCTGTGCAGGGACTTCATGCTGAGATGTCACCAGGACACCTCTCCATCCCTCTGCAAGGGACCGGTGCCAGCGGCTTTCCTACCCGGTGGGGACAGAGGCAGAGCAGGCCAGTGCATGCAGCTTGCGGGGCGGTGGAACCACTCTGCACAGTCTAACATGCAGGGAAAAGGCAGGGCTGAGCTTGGGAAACGCATCCCCGTGGGTCATGCAGCCCCAGAACGGCCTCTGATGGAAAGGCGTGGGCACCTCGCTGCTCACTCGTTCCTGAAAAAACAGTTGAGCAGGGCAAAAGGAAACGCACAGCTGGGAGCACACGTCTGCATGTAGGTCTTCCCAGCAGGAATAAAAGCACCTGCATCCACTGCAAAGGGAGCAGCTGTGTGGTGCATGGTGCTGGCAGGGCTGGGATGAACTGGTACCATCAACCCCAGCCAGGGCAGGACAGGCAGGAGGCTGCCAGCCCATCCCCGTCACCCATAAGTGACCACCATGGGCAGAATTGGCCAAGAACGGCTCCTCCCGCAATGCAGCCCCAGCTGATACCCGAAAGGGCTGTGTTTGGCTCAAAAGCAACTCCAGCTCTACTTTTTGACTACACGTTGTGCATTATCCCCATAGTGAAACCGTAACGGCAGCAGAAAACTATATGCTAACCCAATAAATAGTAACAGGCCCCCTCGGAGGCATTAGAGGGGAGAGTGTCCGCACACAGCCAGCCACCTCAGTGCCGAGGGAGCCGCAGAGCCAGAGTGCACCAGGGCTGCAAGGCGAGGAGCAGACTGGGTGCAGCGGGGTTTGCGGGGAAGCCCCCTCTCCCTGCCCTGCGCAGTGCCTGTCACGCGTCGGACCGGCTCGCGTGGCTCCTCTTGGAGGGTGAAATTCAAACCGAGAAGCCAAGGATGAGCCAAGACCATCAGTACCACACCAGCCCCGTCCCTGCTCCATGAGCCACGTGCTTTTGGGGGTGCTGAGCCGCAGGCAGAGGTACCCTCTCTCCTCCCAAGCTCTCCATCCCCATCTCTGCCTGGTGCCCAGCAGCTTTCCGTGTCTCTCTCGGGCTGCCCCACTCCGTCCCTCTCCCCTCCGTGCTCTCGTGCCAGCTGGACCAAGAAGCAGGCACCGCTAGAAAATCCTTCCCAAAACCACATTTCTGACTTGCTCCCAACCGGCAGATCTTGCAGAAGAAAAACTGCCACCAGACATCAAACAGGGAAAGCAATTTTGGTTGGGCTCTTGGCAGGCTGAGCTGGTATTTGCCTCGCGCCACTCGATTTTCCTCACTGGGTGCTGCCTCTCCAGCATCAGGAAGGAGCTGGCTGTCAACCCACAGAGTTTTATTTTGGATTTTATTAATCCTGATCAGAGACGCACTGTTTTTTCGGTCCTACCTCAAGGCGGCACTCAGCCGGTCCTCAGCATCTGCCAAAACAATAATTACCGTGTATTTGATTAATGCCTTGTGTGTGGAGGCTGATGCTTCGTAACTGTGAGTTGCCACTGGAAAGCAGGTCAGCACTACCCCTATTTCCCAAAAAACTGCTGCAAAGAGGGGAGCATGGTCTTGTGGCCATAACATGACCCAGGGACTCGGGACCAGAGACCGCCTCTTTGATCTCACTCATTTTCCCATGCTTCGAGCCCTCATTTCCAGAAGGAAATTGTCTTTCCCATATTTTGGCCCTCAAGCTCAACAGGTCAGGTACTGTGCGCAGTGCTCTGCTGCTGTAGGGGCTTCATCTAAGCATAGCCTCAAGAAAAACATAAATAACATCATAAAAAACACAAAAAATACTAAAATAATGTAAATAAAATAAATAACGAAAAACTCAGTCTCTGGCTCCCAGTCCTCTCCTTGCCTGACCTGACTTTTGTCCTCCCGCTCACTCCTCGGAGCCGATGCTCAGCAGCAGATTCCAGGTCAACCCCTCCCAAATATCCTCAAATATCAGCGTTGCAGCTTGGACATGGACACAAAAATCCAGCACAGGCAAAAAAACCTCAACAAAACACCCCAGGGAATTTAAAAATCTGACCAGATAGGCACTATTGATGGAGAAATATAAATGCTGCTATATTTCGGTGGCAGCTTCGTGAGCCCTAAACCTGAGCTGCAAAGTGGATTGTTGGGTTCCATTTGTCAAACTGGGAGGCTGGCAAGTTTGGGCAGCTTCACAGACTGTGTTTTATGGAACCTTTCAGGAACCCTCAATAAAAAATGTATTAGATTAGTAATTTGAGTCCCAAATGACCAATTTGAAACGATTGCTTTCTTATGATTTTTCTGAAAGTGCCTGTTTCGTGAGAAATTGCTTGAAAAATCAGACAGAGTTTTTAGAGACAATTGTAACAGCACACATGAGGGCTGGGCACGATGGGTTGGGAGAACATTCATTTAATTGAGAAAGGGAAAAAAATCCTGTGTAATGCCTCCTCTGTCTTTCCCCAGCTTCTGCGTTATCATAACAAGGTCTAATTCTTAAATACTTCTTCAGAAAGCAAAGTGCCTTATTCACCCCCACGTTCGGGTGGGAGGAAGGGAGGTGTGGAAGGGAGACACAACTTGCTGAGGTCGCGCATCCCGAGCGGACCTGGGACGGGAGCCTTGTGCTGGGTCCCCAGCAGGTCCCAGTTCAGGCTGTTACGGCTTCTTCCCTGCAAACCGGTTTTCCTCCCCTCTGCTCGGCTCAGAGCTGCCGGCATGGGACGTCTGCCATTGCAGCTGGGTGCACCGCAGGGCCAGGGCGCAGCCGGACTCTCGGCAGAGATTTCTACTTCACAGTATGGAGATGTATAGTATATATAGTTCACACAAAACTATGAGCTATGTTTTATTAATTTTATTACTAAAAATGCTAATGAAAACTGCCATTTAAGTATTAGATGCACCAGAAATTAAGTGTACGATGACCTCCCTTTCAGCCTAAATTATCCTACAACTCCACAACTCTGTGATCATCTTCTTCTCTGCTGTCTAGTCTCTACACTTTAAAGACTCTGCTCACAGCACAGATTCAAGATTTCTGCCCTGACTGCAGGGCTCGAAGCCTGCCTTTGTTATTTATTTAAAGGAAAACTGAGATTCTTATATCACCACTTGATTGCGGGGGCTGAAACTTTAAGGAGGGAAAAAAAAATCCTGAGAGCCTTATGATAAACCTGTGAAAACTGGCAATCCTGAGAACGAATCGCCCTGGGATACTGCTGTCTGGAAGGTATTAAGGAATTACAGTATACAGCCTAATTAGGATTATTAGTCGAGGCTCGGCTGGTTAGGAAAGATGCAGAATTTGGAGGAGAAGCAGGAGAAGCAGGACTAAACTACCCTCCATCCTCTGCTCTTTATCCTATCCAGTAAATCCTGCCTTCGTACTCCCTACCCTCTCTGTTCTCTTCCCCCCATATCCCACTATGCCACCTCTTTCCCTCAGTTTCCCGCTCCTGTTTTGAAAGGAGACCTTGCCTCTTTTCATAGAAAATACAGAAATAAAAGGGAGTCGCTGGGCTCTGACACCTCCATCCACTGCGCATGCAAACGGCATCCCTTCTGCCCTATCCTCTGCCCTCTGCCCCGGGAACTCCCCGGGACAGCAGCACCTCCGCCGGACTCTAGTCCAGCATCCCCTGTGTGTAACTGGGGGGTCGCATCCCATTAGAGTGATCAGCTCTAACTGGGACATCTGGGCACGACTCCATCCCAGAGTAAATTAACTTAGGTCCCAGTAACAGCAAATAGCTTTTGCAAATACATAGCAACTGTTGTTTTGATCAGAGGTTAACCCCCAGGCAGCAAGATTGGGGCCATTTCAGGGCACCTCCAGGGGTGAAGCAACAGAACGCCCCCCCCGCCCCCCCCGACTTGTGTTGTTCAGCTTATCAACTTGATCACTAATGAAAATGCAAAAAACCCCAAATCACTGAAATGTCTTCACTCTTATTCTGCTTAATTGCTCTTGTTGAAGCAATATTTTTAAACAGGCCATTTTTTAAGACAGGAAAATACCAAGTCAGTAGGTTTTGCATAAATGGCAATTTGCAAAACTGCAAAGGTGACATTTTTGACATGAACATTTAACAAAAAATTAATATTTTGTCTCTTTAATAAATGGGTATTTGCAAGAGAGAATCCATTATAAAAAGGGAGCTAACGCAAGGTTCTTGAAGCCATTCCCATCAACTGCTATAAGATTTATATGTAAATATGTTAATGGTACTATTAATAATTTAATGGGGGCATGGCAAGCTGTGTTTACATAATAAATATGATTAAGTGTTTCCCTCGAATGAAGTTGCTGAACTGTCACGCTACCCCAGGTTATTATCAACAGGGCTTTAAAATGTTAATCAGACTATCAGAAGGAAATAGTCCCCATCCCCGCCGGACCATCCAAGTTGTTTGAAACACATTTACCCGTCACTGTGCCAGCCGGTCCCCAAAACCTCCCACAGTCGCTGCAGCGTTACTGGCAGAGGCGTGGAGATCTGCTAAAATACATGGATGATATTTTATTTGATTTTATTTTTTACAAGGGTGGGCTAGCACCATCCACTTGAATGGAGTCACTTCAGATTTATTTGAGTGTAATTGAGAAGAAAATCTGGCCTGAGATAATTAAGTCACTGAATATGCTTATCGCTCCTTAAATCCACTGCACACGGAGCAAGGAGAATCACACCGCCTTTGGGCAGTGGGAACAAGGCAATTTCTGGGACAACGGGGGAGGCTGCAAACTCCAGCAAGCTCCTCCTGCCTTGCTGGACTTTGTCCACCCAGAGTTGCGGGATCCTCCGTCACTGGAGCATCGCCGCCTCTCCAAGTGCTTGCTGGAATGAAGTTTTCTGACAGCTCAGGTGAAGCTGCTCTCAAGGTGGGCACCACGGAGGGGTCGTGGGTGCCGCAGCCGAGTCCCAGGCTAAGCCCCCGCGCAGCCACACCAGCTAAGCCTGCCTTGCCCGCTTCCAGCAAAAGTCTTAGTCTGCGCAGGCAAGGGACAGAAAGGGTTAATTTAACCGCAGTGCAAGGCCAATCACGCTGAGGTGTCAAACTATAATTTTATATTAGGGCCTGTAATAGTTACTAGAGTTTTACTACAATAACTACATGTCCAAGCAGAGTTTAATGAGAAAATCTATAGTTTTGCTATGGTATTTTCTCTTAGTTTGCATAATTCCCTGAATGCAACCCAGTAAAGCTTTTGACCCGAGATAATAAAAAGGTGATAAAAATGGGCTGTAAAACCCAGCATATACATACATATATATATATATTAAACAGCCACTACAAAATTATGGGTAATTTCCACAAGATAAAAAGAAACAAAAATCCCCTCTTCAGACGCAACTAAATCAGGGGAGAACAAAACTAAATTCAACAGACAAACTGAAATCACAAGCCACCCTAGAACTGTGGGTGACGGACCTGATCCTGCCCAAGCTCAGCCTGGGTGCCTTAGGGACAGGATCCGCCCCGAGGAGTCAAAGGGCTGGGTGCATCGCGCGTGCGGGCTGGGGCTGATGCTGCACAGCTCGGAGAGGGGATGGGAATCTTCCTGCAGAAGTTTAACTCATACTCTATGAATTAGAAATAGGAACAGTCTGAAGCGCTGCACTGATAGCTGGCCAGACAGACAGACAGACGACGAGATGTGCTGTGGGAGGCTTTTCTCCCAAGGAACTGCAAACAGGAAGGCAACTAATGGACAGTCTGTTTGGATGCTCAGAACATGCCTGCACCACTCCAGGTTTCATTTACGGCAGATTACATCTGTCTCCTGCATTTCGGACTTACAAAGCGCCGTCTGGTGCTCTGTGGATGACAGATCTCCCTGCGTTATCGTCCCTTCCTCCCGGGTGGGAAAGCTGGGGCACAGCTAAAGGAAACCCTGCGCAGGAAGGCAGTGGAAGAACTGGAAGACCAGCTTTTAAACCTGGCCTTGGGAGTGTTAATAAATATATATGGGGAAATAGCTGCTGTTGAGAGCCCAAATACACAAGCACCTGCAGGGAGGTCCCAGCCGAGGGCCACGCGTGGCTGGGCAGGAGCAAGCCCATTGAACATCACTGCTAGCTAACCAGGGAGCAAACCTGGCAGTCCGGCTCAGGCAGGCGCTCCCCGCTCCCAGCAGGAATGGTGCCGAGTTTGGCAACAACCCATGGGCTGCAGCCAGCCCGGGTTTCGTCCGTCTGGGTGATAAGAGCTGGTGAACTGCATCGGCTCATCCTGCACAACCCTCACGCTGAAATATTCCTACCAGCTAGATTGTTCCCTACAAATACCAGGTGCAGATTTACTTGTTGGTGGCTGTAAACTCTCATGAGCACCCACTGCCTCCTCCAACCACCATAACCTCCCCAAAAGCTAGTGGGGAACCCTGTGCTTGGCCTTTTGAGGTCTAGGGACCATTTATTTCCGTGAAGACTTTACCAAGAAAGATGCAGGTCTGGGACATGGGTCTCCAGGTTCCTGCTCCCCCATTTGGACCCTGGTTAGACCTCTCCTCCTTATCTGCATGGGTGTGATCCCAGAGCCAGAGCTCTGCTGAGTGCGGGTTGGCGAAGGAGGGAGGAGGCTCCTTAGCTGAAAGGCACGCGAGAAGGACATATTAAATCATCTCACACTCTCTCCGCATTTCCTCCTCCACCCTGCGGCTGGTTACGAGGAGGGTTGGATTGTAAATACAGCAGTAACTTTCTCCATAAAAGTCAGCCTCTTCTCTCCGCCGGAGCCATCAAGGGATGGCACAACCCAGTGCTTGGGATCTAATAATAACAGCATCTTTCATTGCTACGGCATCTCCTGCCCCGAAGGCTACTGAAGGGCTTTGCAAGCACGCTCCGCACGTTTGGATCTCATCCTGAAATGCACCCGCTTCCAGGGACGGGCAGAAAAAGTTATTTACAGGAGGAACTGAGGGAAGGCAAGGCAGAACGAGCTGCACTCCCATGCATTTAGGACATGGTGGCAAACAGGAAATATGCCTTGGAAATTTTTATGTGCAAAAGCAGTTTTGCTTTGGATTCTGCATCACCCTAAAGGCTGGACATTTCACACATTCGCACCCCGAAGCACCTGCCTCGTGCACGGAGCACGGCTGGCAGCTCCCCTTCCCACCTCCCTTCCCCAGCCAGAGGGTCCTAGTGAGAGGGAAGACGCCTGGGCAGGGCTGCTGCATTGGGGAGAGCACCGGGAGGGAAGCACAAGGTGGGTTGGACATGCCAGGCACCGCCTGCCCTGACCGGTGGCCCCTGAGGTTCATCTCCATTGGGTCCATCTCTCTGGCAAGCTCCTGGCTCTCTGTCACCCTGCCAGCTCCGGGCTGTCCCTCTCCCGTTCCCCCATCAATCACCCACAACGGGGATGATGTGTTAATGTTTTTCCTATAGACAGACACATTATGTTTCCACACTGCCTCTGCACACGCTGTGTTTACGCCCCTTCTCCCTCCGGGGAGTAAATCAAGCAAATTGATGCGAGCCATGATTAATTGTGTATCTCGGACCAATCTTTTACCGAGTCCCTCACACGGGCAGGTTGTTCCCCCCCTCTCCCTCCCCGACGAACAGGGGAGAGGAGACGGCGCTCCGCTCGCTCCCTCTCGTGCAGTTTGACGGATAGAACCTGCCCGGGACGCGGCGAGATAAATTTGAAAGGCCTGCGCCGGGCTGTCAGCGTTAAAGATGATGAATGTGGGAGGTGAGGCGGGAGGGACCCGCCGAGCTTGGCGTAATGGATAGGGCTCCTCGGGAATGGATGCTCGCCCGGCGATTCTGCGTTAATCTCTGGGCTCCGCTGAGGTGCCGCCGACTGATAACAAGGAAATAGGAATGACAACAATTTTTAGCCGAGAGATTCTTCACAAAAATGCCAGCCTGCTGGAGGTCTGACAGGCCCTGATTGAATGGGAGCGGGGAGGGGGGAGCCTGCGAGCACCTCTTGACTAACATGCAAAAGATGGATCATTTCATTCCTCCGCCTGACCATTTACATTTATTATCATTTCCCTTAATTCTGCCTCGCTTAGATACCTGTCAGCACCGTTTCTCTTCTGAGGGCCGGCTGATGGGATCTGAGCAGGGCCAGAGCCCCTGTCCCTTCTCTGGTGTGGAAAGCAGAAGTGTCCCTGCTGCGCCGGGCAGCATCATGGACATGGCTGCTCTGCCCTCGGCTTGCCTGGATGGACGGATGGGCAGATCACCAGCACAGGCTTTGCTCCTCGAGGTGGGCTCCACCATGGCCCCGCTGCTGCTGCCCGTGCCACTACACCGGCACCTGCATTCCCTGGCTTCCTGTGCCTGGGGGCAGGAGCCATGGTGGGATCCCCGCTCTCTCCTCCTCTGACGGCAGAGCGTTTTGTGTCTCCTCCAGCCGAGGGTTTCCAAGCCACATCACAGTGATTGCAAGGTCGGTCTTGCACACTGGGAGTGCTTTGCTGGGGCTCAGCCTTTGCTCACCCACCCTGGGCACCATGGGCTGCCCGCAGCTGGAAAAGCCCCGGCTCCCCCACCACACAGTGTTTAAGACACTAGCTTTGCCCAGGCTCAGCAAAACAACTCTCTGCATCCCAGTTTGCTCAAGCAGTGGGAAACCAGAGCTGGAGGATGCGGAGTGAAGTCTCACCTGGCCAGAGCACAGCAAGGTGGGATTCTGGTGCCGCTGCAGAAGCTTCAAGCTTTAGAGGGACTTCTTGCTACTGGCAGGAGACATCACACCTCACTTTTTTTAACCTTTCTGCCACAGCCTGTCATGGCCACAGCATCAACGTTGCTTGCTCCCGTGTGACACCATGTCTCAGCTGGGCGGCAGTGATGCCCTGGTTGTCAGCGCAGCGGGAACAGGAGGGCCTGGGAGGCAGGTCTCTGCTCCTGGGCTGGGGATGCACCAGAAGGAGGGAGCAGCTCAAATGGCAGCAGTATGTGGAGAGGCTGACGCTGCTCCCCAGCTTCTCCTGGGACAAATCTCTGGATCTAGTGTGGTCCCTGAGACACCTCTTGGCCAGGCAGACGGTGTCTGGCTCACCAGCCATCATCTGGGTCCCCAGCCACCCTGGGGACCACCTCACAGAGTGCTGGTTCAGGTGAAACTCCTGGGAAGGGATCCTTTGAGAGGTGCTAAGGTCCAAGAAGAGCTGCCTGGAGCACAGTGTGGAGAGGACAATGCTGTGAGATGCTACCCTGTCACATATCCAACCCTCCTGGCCACGGGGAGAGGACAGGGCTTGCTGAGACCCAGCACAGCAGCAGCAAGTACTGATAGCAGCCTCTCACCTGCTCTTTGCAGCCCAGAGGCCACATCAGAGGGGCACAGTTATGATGCTAAGGGGAGGGTGACAGCCTCTTTGGATCCAGCTGCACCTCAGCAGGAGAAGAAAGAATCCCTGGAGGGAGAGTTTCTAGATCCTTAAAGGCTGTACAGAGGAACCTGGAGGTGACAGTGTGAGCTATGGCACTGACCAGAGCAAGGACAGCCCCAGGAAAGCCAGGTGGGACAGGCACAGGAATGGGGGCACTGGAAGGCACAGGAATCGGCGCACTGGAAGGCAGCAGCACAGCTAATATGCACCAGGACTGCCTTGCAGAGGGCTGTGATGGAGGGGAGCCTCCCTGGCACAACACACATTGCCCTGATCTCTACCTCCCACGTGCGTGGGCTGTCCCCAGAGCACCCGAGCACCTGCAGCAGGAGCTTGGAACTTCCAGGGTCCTTCATCGACGCGTCAGAGCAAGCAGGCAGGGAAATCACCGCGTTCACCAGCAAACACCTGGGCACACCGAGCTGGGCAGTCACAGCACAGATTTCTTTCCTGGGGTTAGCTGGGATGTGGACACCAGACTGTCCTCAAATTTCATCCCTCCTCGAGTGCTTCTGGGTTGACCTGCACCCTCTTCCTCTCCCTGCAGCCTCCTCTTCCCCTCCTTGCGTCTCTCCCTCTGTAGACAGCGCCAGTTCCTTAATGACCCTGATCATACAACTATTTTCTGGCCACACATAAACGCTTTCATTCCCCCCCCCTCCTCACCCCTGACTGCCATCGCCGTATTAAAAAGCAACCCGCTGCTGGGAATACATTAGTGACTTGCAGCAGATCCTTCTTTGCAAGGATAATTACAAAAAATAGAGGGACAATAACTATTAATATTTTATTGCAGTATTTAATGAGCTAAAGCAAATTGTCTTGCACTCCACTGGAACGACATGCTTTGTCATTCTTACATTCCCTCCATCATTTTCCCTGGCTCCCCATCTGAGGAGCCCTCCCTGCTTTCAAGTCCTGCTCACTCAGTACAATTTATATTTCCTCTAAGCTGCTTTTCTCCAACTCGAAAAATGACCTTGCTACTTTCCGGGGCTGGTGTGCTCTCCCTGCCAGTGGTTCAGCCTCCAGACCCATCCACTTATACCAAACGAGTCCTGGGGAAAGAGCAAACCCCTTTATCTCGGCAGAGGAAAGCTGCCCTTTCATCGCAGGTGTTTATTGTCTCCATTTCACATGCAAGGAAACAGCTTCCAAAGGTTAAAGGAGTTTTAAAAGCACTTTTGGACTCCGAGGGACTTGCGTCCTTCTCGCTTTTGAGAGCCCTTGCGTGGCGCGGGTCACCCACCGCTCGAGAGGGAGTCAGCGGCTGAGCAGGGGACAGGGACTCATGACAGGGCTGTGCTGGAGGGCAGCAGCACCGCTGCCTCTGCTCAAAGTTGGGGCCGGCTGGGTCTTGCTCACCCTCAGGACGATGAGCAGGGTCACTGCCGCCAACAGGCAGTGCTGGTTCCCGTTCCATCAGCTGAGCTCGCTTGTGGGCCTGCAGACCCGCAGAGGGATGGCGGCGGGTTCCTGGCCCCAGAGCATGGTGCGGGCTTGCTCCCAACTGGCAAACCCGCTGCATGCTGATCCCTGCCCTGCTGCCAGCCCACCAGGGGTGCTGGGGACGTGTTTTTGGAAGGCTCACCAAGGCTGATCACTCAGCATGGCTCCTGTTGGGGCTACTGTCCCCAGGAGGGGAGGATTTTTCAGGAGTGCTCTGCAGGGGACCCAGGGTGCCAGGGCAGCCCTGGGCATCTGCACCTCTGTGCACCAGAGACCTCCCGACATCCTCCTCCACCGGCCACAGACCCATGGCTTGCACCCACCGGGGCTCCTCTGAGGAGAACACCAAGATGTCAATGCCTGCTTTTGTATTGCCCTCAGTTCCTCGATTCCTGCTTTCTGGTTCATTCTGACAGAGAAAAATAATGCTGTAAAAATAGTTCTAAAGGCTCCTATATAATAGTTCTATATAATATAATAGTTTTATACTGTATAGAGAGATTTAGACATATGTATGTAGTTCTGTAGTTTCTATATAGAGTTTCTCTCTCTCTCTGAGCCTATATAATAGTTCTATAGGCTCCTATATATAAGTCCTACCAGTCTGGATCCAAGGAAACTGTGCTCCAATTGTTTAAACTCTTTCTAGTACTCAAACATCTCTCCCTCCCTGCTGCAAGTTTATTCCTTTTGACAGCCACACCACCGCCCTGGGCTGCCCTGGCCTCCCAGGCAACGATCGTTTGTGTCCCAGCCACCTCCCAGTTGCTCCCCTTTGTGGGTAACGCAAGCTTGCAGGGGCAGGGCCCAGAAACACAGAGCACAGCACCTTCTCCAGGATGGTGATAACCCTGGAAAGGGCATTAGCAGGAAGCTCTGTCATCTTCTCAGTGTCACGTCATCCTGCTGTGCTGGCCGGGCACCGAGCAGCAGGTTTAACCCACTGCAACCAGAAGATGCTCTAGGGAAAGGCGCTGCTCAGGCGGAGGAGCACAATGCCAAGCCGGCACATTCATATATTTGTGTACCCCCACTGCGTGCCCAAGAGGTAACGTTACTGCGTGCGTAACGCCTTGTCGCACACAAGCCAAAGTCAATCAGGCTGCAAGAATGCAAGCAGCCCTTAAAAACTAACCAACCCAGACAGACCTGAAACAAGATGATTTCATTTTAAAAAGGGCTCGGTAAGGTAAAATAAAAGTTGGAGTTATTGGCACGATGACTTTTACCCATAAAAGCATGAGCAACCAAATATCTTTCCCTGAAAAATGATAAAGATATCTTACGGATACACGCATGTGTGTGCGTGTGCATAAAAGTATATCCGTCCCATTCACTCATACCACTCTCAACATGCTCAGAACAAGGAGAAAAAGGGAGATGGACCTGAGCAGCATCGCTGTCCAAGAGAAGCGAAACACGGGAAGCAGCAGCATCGCCGGTAAAGCCAAGGGGCTTGTTTCAGCTGTTTTGCTGGCAAAAAATCTGAGGCCAGGTGCTCAGTGGGGATCACTTTGGTGATGATTTACACCAGCTGAGGGGCTGAGCCAAGGATTTCAAGCTGATGGGACCCCATTAACGTGTGCTCTGGCTGGTCACTGCAGTGGATACGCAGCCAGGAGGGTTCAAACTTCTCTTCCCGACCCTCCCTCGCAGGTGGGTGGGCTAATGGGACAGGGGATGTGGGGAGCAGCTTCCTCGTCCTCCAGAAATAAATAATCACTCCCCCAGCCTCCATGAGCGGAGCGGAGATTTAATGTGCTGACAGCCTGCATTTTTTACCTTTAGTCAATACAAGAAAGGCCCCAAGACTATGATTCCCAACATCTGGATTCCATCAATATGTGATCTGTCATGATGTATCGGCATCCCCCCCTCTCTCCAGATTGAGCAATGTGGCTGGTTTTATTAATACGTCAAATACATTATCCGTGTAATACACTTGTCTGCCTCTGCCCTCCTGCTGCTCCGGCACAGCAGATTTGAATGTATGATGAATCAGTTTGCATTACACGTCTGTACGTCATAATTTGTCAGGATTAATAGAACTGTGTGCGGGGGAGAGCGGGAGGGAGCGCGTCATGTGTGTTTAGTGCAGAGATGTCTGTATCACTTATTTATCTCTGCTCAGGCCGCCGGGTTCCCGGAAAACAGCGAGCGCAGCACGTCTGGGAATCGCTGAGCAACCCGGAGCACTCTCGCAGGCACAGCCCTGCCCAGTGGCCGCTCAGCTGCGGAGCTGCGGGAAAAGGGGCCGGGGGGTTTTTTGGGGACCTCAAGCCCCCACACGCCGTGTCATGTGCCAACAGAAGAGACATGAGGAAGGTGACACGGGGCTCCCGGTCTTCCTCCCGGCTCTGCTACAGCCTTGTTACTTGACCCTGAAGCACAGTTCCTTGCCTCAGTTTCCCCATGCATGACATCTATCTCTGCCCTCACCGCCAATTCCCTGTGTGACTTGAGGAAAATAATTTATTTTCACTTCGCAATTGAGTTTTGGTCTCAGTTATTTACAGGGAAGAGGTGCTGGGAGCTGGAAGCTGTGTGCAGGTGATGAGCACCTCTAGAGCCAGAGCCAGCTGGTGCAAGCTATGCTCTCCCTAAGACCCAGCAAAACGTGCCCAAGAAACAGGTCAGGGCTCGGCGGGAGGCACCGGTGCCGCCTCCCCTTTGCATACAGCGCATTTGTTTGTAGCTCTGCAGCTGGACTTTGGTTTGCCCCTGTAAAACACCAATTTCAGCTATAAACTTTATTTACAGTATATTACACAGGATTTAGTGGGACCCATAAAGACCGGAGAACGGAACTACCCGTGCCATTGCTTCCCAGCAGCGACCCAGCAAGACGGGCGAAAGCAGCCTGTAATGGGCATGCGAGCTGCCCTGCCGCACCGCCCAGCCGGTACGGAGAACTGCTACCTACGTCCCTCGGGACCCCCGCAGCTGCCTGCCCCAGGGTCTGACACCCTGCCCACAGCATCTCCTCCTCGCTCCTAATGAGCTCATACGTTCACCCAGGACAGCCCAGTGCCAAGCAGAGCGCCCATCTCGTGTCCTGGAAGCAAGACAGCCCCGTTAGAGCAGCACTACGCTCCATCTCATTAGCACTGCCTCTCACCAGGGCTAATTATCCCAGCCCTTAGTTTGTCTCTCTCTGCCCAGCACGGCATGGCCAAGAGGAGGGGGTGTGAGGTCTCCTCGCTGTCCTTGTGAGGGGTCCTCGCCGTCCTTGTGAGGGGTCCTTGCCCCAGCACTGACAGCAGCATTGCTGGGACCGCAGCATCCAGTCCCAGACGGCTCCTGCGAGCCGTGAAGCTGCCCGTCCCCATGCACTGAAATCAGGGATTTGGGGATACGTAGCAGGGACTACCCGCTGCGGCATCTACAGGAGCTGGAGTTGGGTCAGACTGGAGAGGGTGGCGAGCCGACCGCAGCGTGCCAACGCGCCTCCCCGCTGCCCCCCGCGCTGCCCCAGCCTGCTTCAGTTCCACTGCATGAATGAAAAGGCAGTAAGTGACCACCTTAAAGACCGGCATTGTCTAAATATAATGTCAGGTATCAGCGTTACGGTTACGTATAAACTGTCTTGAGTGAAGAACGGCGGTACTTTACAGTATTGTCAGTGCTGTTACCTTGCTTGCCGCAAAGCTCAGCAGAAATGTGGGTTTAAAATACTCGTAACAGTGCTGACGACTGCATCTTGCCGCATCATGAGCCCCTGAAAATGGCTCACGACCCCCCTGTAGAGTGTGCACCCCCCAGCAGAGCACCCCAAATCCTGCCTCTGCATCAGGGGAGTTCAGTAACTGCGAGGGGCAAGGCTTGCACCCCTCCCCCCTCCCCAGCCATGGCCCAGCAAAGACCCCCAGCTACCCAAAAATAGCGATGCTGTCCTACACCTTGCAGGGGGGTCTGCAGAGTACCTCTCAGCTGACCCCACCACTCCTCTGGAAGGGTTTTGCTTGAGCAAGAAATGGGCTTCTCAACCAAAGCAAACAGGGACATTTTCATCAGAAAACTGAAAATAACCCCCATGATTTCCCCCTTTCGCTTCTCCCAAAGGGCTGGGGGAAGTCCTGGCTGAGAAACCTCTCCCACCTCCAAAACCCAGACCCTGCTGCAAGCCCCAAACCCACCCCCTCTGATGGTTCCTTGGGGGGGGGTCTCAACCTCCTTTTCTGCATGGAGACACAAGCCATGTCCCCAAGGGTCCCCAGCGGTTCCTGGGGTCCCCAGGGCTTCCTTTGCTGGGGCCACCGCGCAGCACATCCAGGCCAGGGCTGGTGCCACCCTCCCTGTGCTCTGGTGCAGGGGATGCCATGGGTCCGTCCCCTTCCCATGGCCACTGCCTGGATGAGCTCTGTCCCCCTCCTCCCAGTGCCGCTTCCCGAGCGCGGCTGGAGGACGTGACGTCAGGGTCCCTTAATGGGCAGCAGTCACCTCGCTTTAATAACAGCTCCCAGAAACAATTGTACATTTACAACCCAGCGAGCGAGCTTGGCACGCTGAGCTTGCTCCCCTTCCAAGGCTTAATTTGATTTTGACATATTGGCTTGAGATTAAAGGGCTCTCATAAAAAAGAAAGAAAAAAAAAAACCACCACCAAAAAAAAGCCCCAAACACACACACACACACACACACACATCCAGCCCCCCCACCACCCCCTTTTCAGGGCTCAAGCAAAAGTGCTAACATTGTAATATTTTAAGTAGAGAAAATCCAAGTGTGCTTTACCCCCTGCTGGCTCTTATGCTGGGCTTATAAAAATTAAGTGGAAACCTACACAGCTGTAGGCTATAAATCCTTTGTCGCTAACACAGCCAGGCCTGGTACCTGCCTCCAAAAAAAAAAAGAGAAAATAAATGCAAACTCCAAGAAGCGAGCGGCTGACAGAGATGCGCTGGGCTGGCCGGGCTGGGCAGGCTCGGAGGTGGCTGCCGGGGCCCTGGGGATGTCCCCGTGGCCATGGCGATGTGCCCACGGGGCTGCGGGACGAGGAGCGGGGAAGGGGGAAAAGTGTCGGAGCATCGGGGAGAGCGCGGCAAAGCAGTAAGAGCCCTCTCGGCTGAAGATCAATTAGCATCAATTACTGACTTCATTTAATTGTCGTAGAAGATGAATTTGTCATTTTTAGTCTGGAATTAATGGGAGACCTTCAACTTTCCCTTGGCAGCCCCAGCAGGTCACCGCGTTTTTTTTCTTTCTCCTTTTGCACAGGGATGAAATGTGGCAGTGGGAAGGAGAGGTGAGATCCACCGATGCCGCCCGGGTACCCGTCCCCATCCGTCCCCATCCATCCACATGCGTCCCCACCTGTCCCCAGCCATCCCCATCCGCTGCCGGCACCGTGGTGGCAGCCAGCCCCAGCAGCCGATCGGCACAAGCAGCATGGCCGGTGCCAGTGCCCTGGCCAGCCCTCGTGCCTTGCCCAGCAGCACTCCTTCCGCCACCTTTCTTGTTTCAGCCTTTCTTTTTTGTTTTTTTTGGCACCTTCCACTTTTTATCCCCTTTCCCGTTTTCTGCCAGAAATTAATTTTGCAGCCAAGGGCTGCGAAGTGTTTACATTTTCCGTGGCAAACAGGCGACAGTAAACAATGAATGCTCACAGATAAAATTGAATTTATAACTGCATTATGGGGCCAGATAACACCCTAAAATGATATAACGATAAGGAAATTCGATTTGATTGCCGCCGCGAATCAGCTTGGGCCCATCTGCAGCCAGGGCCTCCCGTAATAATTTTAAATTGGGTTTGTAAACCTTCTTTGTCCTTAAATATTTCTGTCATTTTTCATTGCCAGAGACAGATCCTTGGGTGCGAGGCTGTGGAGTGGCCCCGATGG
>Ga0181612_174388_pt1 | contig 21371 bp, 9 predicted proteins | sample HoacroProtozoa21_FD_119630 | JGI IMG/M metagenome (GOLD analysis project Ga0181612, IMG submission 119630) | Hoatzin crop microbial communities from Cojedes, Venezuel. Combined Assembly of Gp0051906, Gp0051904, Gp0051908
GGCCCCGCGGCCCCCAGCGCGCAGCCGCCATGCCGTGGCCTTTCTCGGAGTCCATCAAGAAGAGGGCCTGCAGGTACCTGCTGCAGAGGTACCTGGGCCACTTCTTGCAGGAGAAACTCAGCCTGGAGCAGCTCAGCCTGGATCTCTACCAGGGCACCGGCTCCCTGACGCAGGTCCCTCTGGATAAGTGGGTAAGAGATACCGGCGCTTCACCCCCTCGGCTGCTGCTGCGCCCGAGGGACCAGCTGATTCCCTGCCCCCCCTGCCGCCCACTCTGTCTTCAGTACCCAGCTTCCTTTACGTGAAAAGTTACAGCCGTCGTTAGCATTTTATCCAGGGAACTCTTCTCTTGATATTCTAGGGATTAAAGAAAAAACGAAAATCTGGGCATTTCCTATGGAGATGTTTTCCTAGCCACATTTTGGTTTCGTTATTTTCAATTACGAGAAAGGAAACAAAAACTAAAGGAAGACAATAGCTGCTGGTATTTCAGGGAGAAGGACCTAGTGTAGACCAAACTGCTAGAAATTGTTGCATGTTTACTATTACTAGAGATGATAAAAGCATAAAGTAATCCCTGTTCTATCTATGCTTTGACTTCATGTTGGAGGCATCTTGGTTCTTACTGACCATGTTATGCTGAGCTTAGTCCGTGTAGATCTCTGAAATTGTCCCCTGGTCTTGCAGTGGTGAAAGTACTTGTTGACAGATGGAAAGCTGTTTTTAGCTGGAGTTTGCTTAGCAGGTGGGCTGTCACGCTTTGAACCAGCTGAACCTTTTTTCCAGTCTTCACGTGTATGTTTTCATGTAGAGAACATGTGTGTGCGTGTGTATGTGGCTATGCACACACACGTATGCACACTTCTAGTCTACTCTAATAATCCAAAAGTCTGTGTCTGTAACATTTTAAAAGTTTCTTGGGTTAATTATCAGTGCTACTGATTTCTACCTGCCAGTCAAATGATTGTCGTGAGGATCCTGTTGTGTGTCAGTCACTGACTTGCAGGGTAGCACAGATGATGAACTAGGTACCCAGGCTTATTGCTTTACAGAGTACTTTCAAAATACATGTTTACTATATTATGTTCTGCTATTAGGCCACGCTGGGTACACTTTAGAATAGTTATGACTATGTGATGTTTTCCGATAATGCTTTTTCAGTTGTTTGTGTGAAAATATGTGTGAAAGTGGCAGGCGAGAGACATTTGGAGAAATGCTCAATATTACCAGTGTTTTAGTGTATGTTTTTTTTCTGTTCTTTGCTTATTTGTTTTCTTCTGTTCTTTTCTGGTTGTGTCTGCAGCTTGTTTTCTGTGGCAGACAGGAAGGCTGTCTCCCTTTAATTGAATTGTTGTGCCCTCTACTGGGTATCGCAGCGCTCATCACTCGCCAAAGTGACATTATTTAAAATGTAAATACTTTGAAATAGCAGCAGTTATGGACCAGTACTAAATAAGCAGTTAATTATGTATGCACAGTGCCTAAATGTATATAGAATAATACTGCGGTTCTCTTCCCCGTTTGTAGATCAGCTTTTTTATTTTTCACTTGTAAACAATGACATGTTTGAGGTTCTCTGCACGTGACTTTCTCATGTATGACAGATTGCAAAAACAGATGTTGCGGAAGTACTACAGCTTTTTTTTTTTCCCCCTAATCATTGTAACCTTGTTCTTTATGAATCACCAGGATGACTGTATTTTTTGCCCATTATCTTACCCATTTTTGTGGATACTTCTGTTCATCTTAACATTGTAGATATTTTAGCTGACACAGTATGTGTTTAGAGATTATAGAGATATGTAGGAATACCCGGGGTTATTAGTATAACTCCCTTTGCCTTTTGGGACCTGGGCTGTTTAGAAAAATCAAAATGCAACTTACCATGTTTGTGGTTCAATTTTAATATACATCAACTAGTACTTTTCACTGCTAGTGTTACTGTGATTTCCGCTAGAGGCTTTCAGTGATGTGAAGACTGTGCTTCAGTTTTAAAATTTCACTTGGAATGCTCTAATTGCTGCTTTCTAGGAACAATTGGCTTGTTTATGAAGTAATTTAGATATAAGAATACTTTTTTTTTTTTGCTTTTAGGTAGTAAATTTCTATTTCAAAATAATGAGGAATGTACTAAAATAACACTCATTTTCATTGCCATGTATGTTGGTAGCAAAAAAGACATCTGAGTCAGATTTATTTAAAATATGATAATTAGCTTACTTCCTGGCATAGCAAATAATTTTGTAAAGGTTGGAATAACTGAAATGAATCTGTGATATTTTCAAATATAGTTTTTATAACAAGTGATTTTTTTTGCCCTGTCTTACACTATTGCTGTGTCTATAATTCTTGTGTTTAGTTCAAAATAAAGTTTCAATGTTACTGAATCTTAGTTGATTATTTGATTCTTAAATAATTTCCTAATAGAACTGTTTCAGGTTATGTTTCTTTAAAGTTGGTGTCTTTTTCTGCTGCTTGAATGGACTTTGGAACAGAAACTAGAAAAGCCAAACATGCAAGCAAGCAAAATTCTAAAAGCAAAGTTATTAAGAGCATAGGCAGAGTAGCAAGTTAATGTGATGGAAAACTTCTACCTGGAGACATAAGAATGAATAATTTAATTTTTCTGAAAACTTTTTTTGTTGATTTTTATTTTTAAATGATTCTATATAATTAAAACAACACTTTAAATGTAATTAAAGTGGGAAGCAATTTTTAAATCCTTATTTTTTTAAAAAACTTTTGGTTTCGTATTTATGCATTTTCTCAGGTAATATCAGTGGCCCTGTTAAACGCAGGAGGGCCAAAACCACGGGTTTTTTTGCCAGTTGAAGATTATATCCTGATATTACAACCACAGTCTTTAGTAGGGTCTTCTATGTATTAGAAAGTTGCACTCACTGAATTTGGTATGTGATTTAGATTTTTTAATAATTTTATTAAAGCAAGGTAGATAGTTCTTGTTCAATAATTTCAGTTTTAACTAAATTTTTGAATCAGGGCACAAACAAGGATTTGCATTTTTTTAACATAAATGAAAAGAATATGTTTCCTCTCTATGGATGTAATGAAAGCTGTATAGTGCAACAACCGAGTCATTTCTGAGGACTGTGGAAAACTTAAAAATACTCAGTTACTTATTCAGAGATGGCATTCCATTTTTCTTATCAATTTCACTTACTCAGTATGATACTGAGGGCAACTGGATTGTAGCTTGTTTTGTAATGTCACTGTAAAGAACTGGATTAACAGGACAGTTTATGTAGAATATTGGTCTGTCCACTGAGCTTCAATTCTTAAATTAGTGCTGAACATTGAACACATTAAAATACGATTTAGAAATGGGAAGTATGTTATACAGCAAGAGGTGATTATTTGGTTCCATTGTTCCAGTGTCACAGAGACTGAACATTTCATTGAAATTACGTGCTAGTGAAATGCTCTTGCCGCAGAAACCAGGTACTTTTTGTGTTTTTACTGTCAGCCTGTTTTCAGCTTTGTTGAAGTATTGCCGAAGAAAGAATATGTTAAGTTGTCTCAGTACTATAGTATTTATAATGGTAAGATAGCAGATATTTTGGGGGGTATAGTGCAAGAATACAGGTTATACAGCTACAACAGAAATCTGTATTATGCTGAAAGCTAAGTAGTTAATATGAAACAAATTACTGTGGAATCAAAATACCTGAAAGTGGCCAGTTTATTTCTGGTTTACTTCTTTCTGAGTATAGTTCATTTTCTGATAGCCTCAATATGTTTTGTTTGTTATAAGCAAAATTATGGATGTGATTTATTATTATTATTTCATTCTCTACTTCTAGTGTCTTAATGAGTTCCTGGAGTCTGCAGACGCACCTCTGGAAGTCACAGATGGATTTATCCAATCAATTTCTTTATCTGTTCCGTGGGGGTCGTTGCTACAGGATAACTGTGCATTAGAAGTAAAAGGATTAGAGATGGTCTTCAGGCCAAGACCAAGGCTTGGTAGGCTTATTTTTTCATTTTCAAAAAGGAGATTCTTCACAGTTTTTCGGAGGCAAAAGGCTACGCTTGCTTCAGTCAGTTCTTAGCCTTATTTGAAGTGCCATTTAATTTACATACACTGATGATAAAGGATGTAATAAAAAAAGAAACTGTCAGCTGTTCGTCAGTTGGTTTTGAAGTGTTTTGCAGTTGGTGGTTGTTCTGTTAAACAACTTGAAATGTTTATAAGGTTCCTACTGTTGTATCTCTTCTTCCAAACTGAGACCTATTGAAATGAAAATGATACTGTGTGGAAAGGAATTTTTGTTAGCTAGGTTTTTTGGGTGTTGTATGCCAAGTGGGGTTAGTCAGCATTAGTAGCTGGCTATTAGGTGGTAGTAGGATAGCACAATAGTGTAAGACTGTGAGGGGTTACACTGAGGTTCTGGCTTGCTTTAGCAACTTTAGGGTAAAAGCTGCTTCTTCTTGTATATTTGGTAAATAACTACTACAATATAATGCTATCACAGTCTGAAATAATGACTTTTAAGTACTCTAAATACTTACTACCTTTGGTTATAATACTGAGAGGATTGTCTGAGCTCTTCTAGCTTGTCTGTATCCATATGAATCTTAACTGATCTAGTTTAGACTGTCCTGGTGATAAATTTTTACTGACTATCAAACCTCCATAAATTCTGCTAAGGTGTGTTGTTATATCATGTGAGGGACATTTGGTGCATTTTTAGTGCATGGAAAATTTTGTTTGAATGTCTTAAGGATTTTAATTTGTTTTCCTTTTTATAGTGTAGAGAAGATGTAAGAAAATATTTCTTTAAATGCATCATAAAGAAAAGAAAATGCATGAACCCTATTTTGCACCTTTTGCAAGTTACATGAAGTAATTTGCTTACATACACTGTGTATTTCATACTTGTTTAATTGGAACTAAACTTTGAGCTGTCTTACTTTCTGATGTAAGGTTATTGCTTTGAAAGAATGGTAGTATTAGGAGGAAGCTTCATTTATTTACCTGTATCCTTTTAGTTCCCTTTGATGCACAGTGCTTTATAATACAGTAGGAAAACCACCACGATGCTGGATTTATCACATTTTTATAGCCATATGGATGTTTCCAGACCTGAATGCTAAACTGTAATGTTTTACCCGTTTAACTTGTTTGTATTTGGGCTAGTTTTACTTTTGTTTGCATATACTAGAGTGTTATGGTTGAATTTGATTAACTTTTCTAATCTAGTTTTATAGTATTTGCTCACAATGGACTTGGCATTAGCTGATAGGAATGCCCGGTCAATTAATTTAATCTGGCTGCTAAAAAACTTGTTCAGCTGAATACGTGCCGTGGTCTCAGATCTTGTTATGTTCTACTTGTTATGTTAGGTCTGTGTTAGACGTTTAAAATGTGTTCTAATATGCTAAGATAACATCGTAAACCTTATTTAGTCTTGCCCTATGTAAGGTATGTTTCAAATGGAATAAAAAAACCTTAAAATGCTTCTTAAAGTAAAGGTTTATTTCCTTGATATTTTTTTTTCCATTTTTGCCTGCAAAATCATACCAATATAATGAAAGTACTTCAGAAATTATTCATTTAAACCAATACTGAAGATTCGTTACACTAAATCTGGGTTTCATGTTGTTTATATTGAGTTTCAAGCACCAGAATCTTACCAATGCAATCTAAATAGATTAAAGTAATTTTAAAGTAGTAAAGTGTACCAAGAGAGATTGTAACTAAATTAAGTATGAATTCTTACTAAGCTGTTGAAACTCTTTTCTGGGTGTGCCAAATGTATTATTTCATTTTGTCTTTGTTGTTTCAAAATGTTCACAGTCAAATTAAGACTTCTTTTACTTCACAGCATCAGGGTCTGAGCCTATGTATTGGTCAAGTTTTATGACCAGTAGTATGCAGCTTGCAAAAGAGTGTCTTAGCCAAAAATTAACAGATGAACAAGGAGAAGGGTCCCAGCCTTTTGAAGGACTTGAGAAATTTGCAGAAACTATTGAAACAGGTATGAATTAGTTGTTGAGATCTGAATGAACGTCTGGGATTAAATCAGTTTACATTGTGTCTCAGTTTTACAAAGTGGTATCTCGTGCCATAACGTGTCTCACAGATTTTCCCTTCTTATTAATACTTGTAAAATTAAACGGGAAGGCAGGAAAATTGATCTAGTTTTCGAAGGGGGGGGAGGCCCATTTACTTACCAAAATATGTGTATACTTCCCTCAGTGGACAGAATGAACCCTACTTCAGGGCACACTGGTGTTTGTTTACACCAGAGCAAATACAGCTAAATCTGTGCTTGGGTGGTTGGTGAGATGCCTTAGTTTTGGAGGTGCCAATGAGCAGTTGGTGAGGTGCCTTAGTTTTGGAGGTGCCAGTGTAGTTCACCACAGAAACTTAGATTGTTAGTAGTGATGCTGTTGAAGGAGAAAAAGAGAATGGTTTTTCAGCTATTTTTACACGAAGCTGACCTGTTACAACATATGTGTCTCAATAATCACACCATGTCGTTAGAAGTACTTTATAAACTCAGGTTTTTGTTGGTGATTTTTTTTTTTTTTTAAGTGGAAGAGACTAAGGGCTTATGACCACATTGTGTGGTGGAGAACCTAGCGATGAAATAAAGGAAATGTTTAAAATCAGATCTAGAAATAGAAGTGTTTAGCCAAAGTAGCATGGTGCTGTAGCAGTGTTGAGGAGTTCAGACATAGTGCACAATGAAGCAGGTAATTTCTTTGAGGATGATCCATACTGAGCCATAGAAGAACTTGGTTTGAGTTATACTTGCTCAAATACTGGTGCATTAAAGGTCTCTTGCATGGTATGGATGTACATCTTGGAAATTTAATAAAGTTTACATTGTCGGTTGATACCTTGTTATATTATTAAATTCAGTTGATGATTTCCACTGAAATAAATATTGAGAACTTAAACAAAATGAAAGACCATTTAAAATAGGTTTTAAAAGTCATTGTTGAGTAACTTGACTTAAATACTTGCATGGTAACTTTTTGTTTTCTCATTTAAGTTCTAAGAAGAGTGAAAGTTACCTTCTTAGATACTGTTTTGCGAATAGAGCACGTGCCGGAAAACTCTAAAAGTGGAACTGCACTTGAAATCAGAATTGAAAGGTAAATATTTTTTTTAAAATCTGTGGGTTTTTTTTCTTTAGGCACTTTTTGTCATTTCCTGTGCAATATATTTTACCCATGCATGCACATTCTTAGTATACAGTTAGACACTAGCTCTTGAGCACCTCTTTTATAATGCCAGTGAGCATTTTCTCCACTCAACATCCACTTAACATGTTTAAGCTAAAGATATTTAGCCATCAATTTCGAAGAGTTCTGGATTTTTCCAAAGATAAGTTAATGACCACTTCCATAATTAATTAATTAATACCATTTCTCAGATATTCAATAGTCAATGGATATTGTTGGCAGATCAGGCCATCTCTTCAGTATACAAAAGAAACTGACCCTTTTGAGTAAGGCAATTTTCAGAAAGAAAGACACAGTCTTGAAGAAAATAAACTGGAAGATTTTAGGTCCTCTGAGCTTTCAGAAGAGCCCACATGTATTCTGTAATTACTTTGAACTTGAATACTGTACACGTTCTTAAAGTATTTTTTTTTTGACCTTCGGGATAGTGCAATCATACTTTCTTGCAAAGTATTGAAATCATTGCCAAATAAAGCTGATTCTTACTGACAAATGCTAATGAAGTATGGTTGGTTTTAAGCATTTGTAAACTTCAGGTTGTTATGTTCAGTTCAGGAGAGATGTCAGTAAAACTGTAATTTTTTTTTTTTTGTGGAAGTCCATTCCCAGAACAAACCTCCTCTTCTGCAGTTTAAAAACTAGATTGAAATAAACTGTTAAATGGCATGTTGTTTTGATGTTTGATACATGTTATTTATGGAAGGGTACGTGTGTATTTCCACTGTAAGTTCTATTATGTGGAGACTTGCATCTTTTTATGAGTTTACTGTTTATACTGCCTTTCAGTATTATAATGTAAGATTTTTAATTTCATGGAAATTTTACAGGATTGGAACCTATTCTCTCAAATTTCAACTTTCATTTTGACAGAATGTTGCTTTCAGGTAGTACTTTTAGACAACAGAAAAATATTAGATGGCAGATTTTAAAAAAATTCAGATTCTGAAGCAAGAATTGTGTGTGTCCTAATGGAAACGTTGATAAAGAAGTGTTGGGCAGATGCCTTCACTTCATGATCAGATTAGACATAAGTACTAGGATAATACACTAGTGTATGTTCACACTGGAAGCATGTCACAATTGTCCTGTGGCATCCTGTAGAAAATCTAAGATGTCCACCTATTCCCAGAGAGTGGTGGCTTCTCCTTTCATGACCATCAATGACATTGTAAATATTATGAAGAGAGTGAGAGAATGTACAAACTCAGAGGGCAAGTGGCACAACGAAGGTAACAATTTGCATGCGCCTACCATCTTTATTTCCTTGCTTTTGTCTCCCAGAACTATGTACTGTGATGAAACTGCAGATGAATGCTCTGGAATTAATGTGCATCAGCCCACAGCTTTTGCTCACAAATTACTGCAGCTCTCGGGTGTCTCTCTCTTCTGGGATGAGTTTCCTGCATCAGCAAAGTCCTCCCCAGTGTGTTCAGCTACACAGCTGGTAAAACTCAATACATTGTATAAGAATAGAAATTGATGAAGGATAGAATATATTTTTACACTAATATATTAGATATCTGAAGGATATAGGAGTTTAATTTTGGCTTGAATCTGTGTGATAAGTTTTATACTCAATTCCTGTTGATTTTGAGGAGGGGGAAGGAAACAGACTTTAGGACGGCATAAAATTTACCATGTATTGTACTGGAATCTGGTTGCAACTTTACTGTGTAGAAGTCCTCTACAATTCACTATTCTGTGGAAACTTGCCTCACTTTTTTTGCAAAAAGGCTGAATACTTCACCTTTTACATGCTTTGTTTTTTTCACAGTTATCAATACATGTTTTTAATGCCATTGTCAAGTTTATATTTGTGTGAAATGATCACTTGTGTGATAAGCTTATTTGAAATGCTCGTGGGCTTTTTTGGTGTTTTTTTGGTTTGGGGTTGTTTGGTGGGGTTTTTTTGTAAGAAGTAGGATTCTTACTGCTTTCTCTGTAATGTTTTAAGGCAACTGAACCAAAGCTTTCACCTAGCTGGAATCCAAAAATCATTTATGAGCCACATCCGCAGTTAACAAGAAACTTGCCAGAAATTACCCCTTCTGATCCTGTACAGATCTGTAAGCTGATTGGTAGAATGGAGTTGAGCCTAACATTAAAGCAAAATGAAGTACTTCCTGGAGCGAAGGTTAGTCACGCTTTCCTGGTCTTTAACTAACTTAATAGTTATGCAGGATTTTATTTTTCCTGCTGTGTACAAAAAATAGTGAGATTCTCATGGGGACAGAATCCCCTTAGTTTTGTTGTAGATTTTCTGCATTCGAAACCAATATAAAAGGCTCATAAGACACCTTTACAGTGGCCAGACAAGTCAGTGGCACACTAAAATCTGCTCCTATATGTTAGGGAGACTAAATTTATGTATTGAAGTAACTCCTGAGAAAGTTTTTTTGTTTTCATGAAACTTCTGCTGCTGTTCATTTATACTTTTTTCTTGTAGCACTGTGACTGACTTTGCCAAACTTCTTTGGTTTTAGAAGGTTATAATTCACTTTAGCAATTACAAGTAAACCTTAAATGATTAATTAGGTTGCAGCACTGAAGCATTGTAAAACTAACATGAACATTTCTACTTCTGGATTTTTGTATTAAAATTTATAGTAAATCAAATAATAATGCTATATTTAAATGCTACTGGTTAAAATATTTTTTTATTTTACTTTCACATAAAGATATGGGAAGCAAAGAAATTGAAAATAAAGCCCTATTTTTTTGTTAAAGTGTGGGGACATAAGTAAAGTTGTGTAAATATATTCCACTTGTCTCCAATTTTAAAATTTGCGGTAGACCCGTCTTGTATAGTGCACTATATTCTACAGAAAGCATAACATTTCTACTGCAGTAGAAAAGTTTATGTCCAACAATTTCTAGTCAATTGTTAACTTTTCTTGTTTATTCAGTTAGAAGAATCCTTGACAAGTGAAATAACGTATTTTGTTTGGTGTGAAATAGAAAAATGCTGGTTATTTCAAAAATATGAATAGTTAATGCAGTTAACTGATGTCCAGGTGTTTCTAAAGATCAAAAATTTTCCACTTTGATATCATTAAGATAGCCAGAAGAAAAATGTCAAAAGCAGAGTTGAGACTAATTTTGGTTTTATAGGAGATGTTCAATATAATAGGATGCAGAGCCGTGGTCTCTGCAAGTTAGGCTTGAGTACAGGCAAAACACTGTTGGTATGTTAAACAACAGCAACATCTGGACTGGTGAATGGATGTAATATTACATGAAAAATTAAAGAAGGAACTGTTTTTTGATTTATCAGGTAGAGTTCGCGCAGATTGGAAAAAAATGGATACAGTATATTGCTTAGTCTAAGTTAAACTTTTTTTTTTTTACTCTGGAAACTGAATGATGTTAGAACACCTTTGGTTAGAATAGGTGTTTCAAGCATATAAACTACAAAATACACTGTATAAATTCATGTCAAGTATGACACACTTCAGTAGTTTAGTTTTCTCTAAACTCTTTCCGAAGGATGGAAAAAATAGTAGGAAACAGTGTACAAACTAATTGATCATTTATTTTCCCTGCTTAGGTGAATATTCCCTTGAGGTTTTTACAAGCAAAAGTATATTTTCGTATAAATACATTCCATTGCATACCTTTTTTTTTTTTCTCCCCATGAGTGTGGTGGGTTGACCTTGGTTGGCTCTCATGCACCCATCCAGCTGCTCTCACTCACACTCCTCAACAGGACAGGGGGAGAGAACGTGAAGGTCATAGATTGAGGTAAAGACAGGGAGACTGCTTAGCAGTTACTGTCACTGGCAGAACGGACTCAACTTGGGGAAAATGTAATTGAGTTTGTTGCCAATTAGAAGGGAGTTGGATGATGAGAAACAAACTAAAACACCTTACCCTTACCCGATTTAGTTCGCAGGCTCAACTTCACTTCTTCATTCTCAACTCCTCTACCTCCTCACCAGCTTGAGCTGTGCAGGGGAAATGGGAAATTGAGGGGTCGCAGCCAGTTCATAACAGTTCCTGTCTGCTGCTCCTTCCTCCTCGTGCTTTGCTCCTACTCCAGCGTGGGTCCCTCAGGTCGCAGTCCTTCATAAACTGCTTCAGTCTGGGTCCTCTCCGTGGGCTACAGTCCAGCAGGATAAAGCTGCTCCCGCACGGTTCCTCCATGAATCGCAGTTCCTGAGAGAACCTGCTGCTGTGTGGGCTCCTCTCCATGGGCTGTAGCACCTGCCAAGAGCCTGCTCCTGTGCATCCTCTCTATGTGGTGTTTTCCGTGAGCTGCAGTGTGGGTTTCTGCTCTGGTGTGATCTCTTCCACAGGCTTAATGCAACACAATTAAAATTTTTAGCTGTTGTTGTGGAGAAGATGAAGATAGCGTTGGAATGGCTATATCCTTTACAGCATCAAAATCTATTATCAAAATAGTTGATTCAAGACTTCTAAAGAAAAATTCCTTAAGTGTTCCTAAAAATTTTTTCTTTTTTTTAGTTGGATGTAGATGGACAGATAGACTCTGCACATCTATTTCTGTCACCAAGACAGGTTCATCTTCTATTGGACATGGTAGGAGCTATTGCTGGACCAGGCAAGTAAACATTCTTTAAAAGTTAAATGTGTATTATGGTGGACAAAAAATAAACTTTGCAAGATAAACAAGTTTCCTCAGTGAAAAAAAACTATGATAGTAGATTAATGTTAATTTCTATCTGATTTTAGAAAGATGTTTTGTAGCAGCTCTGAGTAGGACTATGATCAATTTATTGGTTTCAGTTTCAAGTTGTATGTGGTGGTTATGAAAATCTAGGTAAGAAATAAGGCTTGACAAGTGAATATGTAATAGGGCAAGAGATGAGGAAATAGTAGGTGGAGAAAATCAGGAGGCCAGGACAGTTTTGGTTCTTGCAGCTTCTGTTTCACAAGAGGGGCTTAGCAGTCAGGTTCCTTCTCTGTCCTGTGCTTTAGTGACAGGCACAGAAAACATAGACAGTAATTGAGTTTGTTTGTCCATATTTGTTAAGTAATGAACAGCAGTGTTTCAAGTGCTGCAGTAGTAGGGTGAGGGTTTCGGTTTGTTCCCCCTGTGCGATCTACCTAATGTAACAACCCTTACTATTAGGATAGATAATCTTCCTTTTAAAAAGATTTGTTGTATCCTGGGTAGATGTTTCATATTCTTCTAATGATACTGATATATTTGTTGTGCTGGACTTGTTCGTTGTTTTTGGAGAACTGGAAAAGCATTACGTACAGTTTTCCACATGTATCATCTTCAAACCTGAAATTTTAATAATTCCTTAATAGTAAAAACTTTAGGTGATTGTATCCTTAGTCTCTAAAACTGACAGAAGAGAAATACATGCTGATATTATATGTGAACACGTTTGCATATGTGACCTTAAAAATATTTTCTTCAGACTTGATACCAGTGAATACTAGGGAGAGCGTAATCTGGTTTGGACAAATAAAATCTCCAAAACAACAAAATGCATGTATATACACATCTGATACACAACAGATAGGCGTATGTTTAATTTTCAGATTCATTTTTGAATTTTCTTTAGGATACTGGTAAGGAAATTAAAATGGGCTTTCTGTCCTTTTCTTGAATTCAGAGAGCCTAAGCAGGATAGAATTGTCAAATAAAGATAGGAAGAACCGGCCGATGCAACAGGAAGATGAGTATCGGATTCAGATGGAGTTGAAACGTTATTTAAGAAAAGAGTCTTTATCTGCAGGAGCATCATCTGAACAAAGCTTCTATGAGACAGAGAGTGCCAGAACACCTTCCAGTCGTGGCAAGTATAAAAGATGATGCAGCATAGCAAATAACCTGTTGTTAAGATTATATAAATTGTTTGTTTATCTTCTAATCTTACTGACTTAAGTATCAAAAGAACTTTGACATAGAATAATTGTGTGCTATAAACTGTACTCCTGAATAAAAAATTAACACCTAAGTTAGGTATCAGGCTAGACTTGATTCAGTAATTCATTAAAACTGTTCAGTAACCTGTATGTTAGTGTGCAACGTGGTAAAGAACACATGCAGCGTAACATCTTTTCAAATGCATGGTCGAGGAAATTAAATACAGAATAATAGTTGCATTGCCCTGATATTTATATTTTTATTTGAATACATTTTTTCTGATTATTTTTAATGTGAAAATGTGAACTTCAGTTTGTCAGAAGGGAGGGTGTATGAATTTATGCAAGTTATGCCAACTTGAATATGAAAATGGAACATTTAACTGTTTTAGTATTTATTAGGTTTTTTCCTTTTTTTTTTTCTTAATAATCTCTGTCCATAGATACTACTAGTCTCAGTGTCAAGAGAACTCGGAAGTTCTGTAAATAATGTATTTAGCTGGTTATTCTGTCTAGCAGTTAGATTTATGAACTTAAGAATACATTTCTGTTAAAAGTTTTGGTTTTTTTTTCCATTAGAAAATAACTCTTTACTCTCTGTGGTTTTTATTAGAAGAAGAAGTTTTCTTCTCAATGGCTGAAATGGACATGTCTCACAGCCTTTCCTCCCTTCCACCTCTTGGAGACCCTCCAACCATGGATCTAGACTTGTCTTTAACCAGTACATACACAACTACACCAGCAGGATCTCCACTAAGCACTACAGTGGTATAGTATTAACTACATTTAAAAGCTTTTTGGAATTCACACTGTTGTTTGAAGCTGTTGTATAAATATTCTTTACAATATGAAGAACTATTGCAAAATTCATGGACAATTGAAAATGTTTAGAGCTGATAATATTCCTTTTCTGCTATGGAAATTGTATTGGAAAGTTTCTTATCTGTTTGACTGCCAGGGCAGAAAGAGGAGTGTATCTGTTCTCAAATGCCTTGAAGCTTATATAGGACACTTGAAGAATTATATTATTTTTAATAACTACATGTTTTCCATCAGGGTTTTCTTTTAATATGGACTACACAGGCAATGACAATAAAGAGCACAGAATTGTTGTGTTGCTTAATTCCTCAAACAGCATAAAAATTATGCTGTTGATACTGCCATGTTTCCCAAATCTATTATATGCCTAATGTTTTGCCTAATGAAAGTAATGGAGAACAGTTGTGGTTTTTACAGAGAAATGGGAGAATGTATGCTCGTGGAGAGAGCAGCTTTAGCTTTAAAAATATGTGGGGGTAGATGCTCATAGAACTAGAAAGCATATCCCAAAGTAAGGCATGTCTACATTGTGTAGTTGAACACTAATACGCCATGAAATGACATGCAGTTGATTGTTTATGCATGCATTTTCTTTTTGTTCCTCTATTATTTATGCCTGATCTGATGCCTAACAACTATTTGTCAAATTTAAGATAATACGCATTTTTGTTTTAGCTTCAGCCAACTTGGGGTGATTTTCTTGATCGTAACAAACAAGAACTACAAACTCCAAGAGGTTCTTTGCTTTCAGCCAACGTGGTTCACCAGGCTTCCTTAAGAAGGACATGTAAGTAAAAATGTTGTTTTGCGTTCTGCTCCCTTGATGGTTCTGCAAATGAATTGTTATGCAGCAACTTGATAATAAGAAATGGAAATCAAAAGTAAGATGATTTTATAAATGTGTTATTGCTGAAAAATTACGTGAACTTAATTTTGTATTTCAGCTATTCCATCCAGATCTGTTTCTGTGGATGAATCCAGACCTGAGCTGCTTTTTAGACTGGCAGTTGGAACTTTCTCAGTGTCTGTACTTCATATTGACCCTTTACCCCCACCTGAAAGTTCACTGAACCTTAACCCATTGACACCAATGGCTCGGGATTTCTTTACCCGAATAGAAAAGATTGAGCCAGTTAAGTTTTCAACAGAAGATTTTCTGTCCTTCCGAGAAGTATTTGCAGAAGCTTGTTCTCATGATCACCTTAGGTATAACTTTGCTTATTAATAAATATAATTAACAAAAATATCTTTAAAGTAAACTTGAATAAATTAAGCTTATTTCCATAGGAATTGTGTCACTTAATATTTGAATTGCATTTAGACTTCTGTGTTAATTTCAGTATAGCCTTGAATTTTGACACTTGTTGTCAAAGACTGTTTATTTGTTTTAATAAAAAAAGAAGAAAACTGCATAAACGTATAAAATCAACCTAGCTCTTTTCAACAGTAGATTAATTGAACTAGGAACAGTTTCTACCACAGAAATCTAGAGAGTCAAGAATCATTAATTAAATTATTTCTTTAGAAATAGCTGTATTTTACAGGACCATCTTTATTCCAGTGTAGAAATTTCTGCTTGAAGGAGCTTAGGGTTTTACTTCATGCAAAATAGTATATCAGTAGGATAAAAAGTAAATGTGAGCCAAATCGTAAAGTTAGTCAACAGTCTTTTTTTTCCAGAAGTTTTTGCTGTCCCAGTACAGTGTATGAAGTAAAATATTTAAGGGTATATATATCTCTTCTTACTGTACGCATGCAATTTACACATCCTGATGCATTTGACTTTTTCATTGTCTGTATAAGGTTGTTAGATTCCCAGCTTTGTGTGAATTGCACCTTAGGTTAGGTGTCTAAAGTATTCTTTACAAATTTCTCGACGCTGACCATTGTTGAACGTGTAACATAAATGAGCTCCATTGTTGATAAAACTATAATCTGTTACAATTTGAAATTTTTCATATTTTTTAAACAAATTATGGCAGTTTTAATGATTTTTTGAAAGGATTGTAGTGATCCTTTTTTACATATTAATATCTTGACTGCTCATAATTTTTCTTGTTTTATGCTACTTTTTGTAATTCATAATTTTCATAATTCAGGTTTATAGGTACTGGCATCAAAGTATCTTATGAACAAAGACAAAGGACTGCTTCTCGAAGTTTTGGTACTGATTTAGCCATTGGGGATATGGAGTTCCTGGAATGCCTTTTTTCTACTGACTCTCATTCCATTCAGCCTCATTATACAGAGGTATGTGAAAAAATACAGGGAGTCCCATAGAAAAGAAATGTTAATTGTATATAACTGAGAATGCTAGTATTTAAAATGGTTGTAATTTTGAAATATTTTTTTCAGTATGTTATGGTTTTAAGATGCAACTTATTTTAATTGTAAGCTCAAATAGTGAGCCAGACTGCTGTCATACCTGACAAGAATAACATTAAGTAGCCAAACTTGCTAGTATACTTTGCTTTTAAATATGCTTAACACAGTGTGGGGATTAGAGTAAGTGTTTTCCAAAAGCTAACCGATAGAGTTGAGCAATGCAAAGGTTTCTTCGGGTGATGATTATTCTTCCAGCTCTTTTGATGGTCAGAGACATCCAATAAAGCGTCTGCTTAAGTGGACTGAGTAAGCGGTTTGGCTGGGGCTCTGTACGCTGACTTGCATGTAGGATTAATTACTGTTTGCTCTAGGTAAAATGTCATAAATAGCTTTTCCTTTGGCAACATTTTGCTCCTTATCTATTAAGTATTTTTAACTCTGTTTTATTCTAAAGCTGCTGACATTTCATTCTGAAGAAGGAAATGATTCTCATGCTATGCCATGCCTTCAGCTTCATTATAAGCATTCAGATAATAGAGGACCTCAGGTAAGGTGGGAGATTAAAAACAACAGGTTTATAATAGCCTTTGTCTCATTTTGTTCATTTTAGCAGAAAGGTGTCTTTCTCGTAAAACAGAGTCTTTAACTCTCAGTTATTATAATTTGTTTCACTATATTGTTTTTAAGGATTTTAGTGCTTTTTCTCATTCTTTTCAGGGTACTCAAGGGAGACTCAGTTCTGTTCCACAGAAGGCAGAGTTACAAATAAAGTTAAGTCCAGTATTTTGTGAGGTGGATATTAGTATTGTAGACAGGTTAAATTCTTTACTTCAACCACAGAAACTAACTACAGTGGAGATGATGGCATCTCACATGTTTGCTTCTTACAACAAGCACATAAGTCTGGTAAGTTATAAGTGAAATTGATGAATAAACATGCTGATTTTTTGCATGAGGAAGGCAAGGTGGCACTAAGGCTGAGTTTGCTGATTCCAATTGATTTGTGGTGGTTGGGTTTCTTTGTTTGGTTTTGGTGTGTGTTTGTGGTTGGTTTTTGTTTGTTGGTTGGTTTTTTTTTTACTTCTGATGCAGAACAGTAGCCAGCTGATGTAAATAATCATTTTAAATTAATCACAGAATCACAGAATGGCAGGGGTTGGAAGGGACCTCTGTGGATCATCTAGTCCAACCCCCCTGCCGAAGCAGGGTCATGTAGAGCAGGTTGTCAATTAAGTGATTACATGCTTGATTATGGACCTAAAGACAGTGGTAGCTGCTTCACAAACTGTGTAAGTTCTCTGCTTTTTGAAGCAAGCGGAACTGGGCAGAAGAGAGGAATCTTGACTGACTTCTAATCCCTAATCCGTCCCATCATGCTCTCCAGCAGCTGATAGAAACTGTTGCTGACAATGCCACTTCGGTATTGAAATCTTTCGGTGTCACAGTCAGCCCAGTTACTTCTGGTGTGCGTTAATTGCTTTTAGCATAGGTAATAGAAAAGATGGGGAACATATGCTTTGTGTACTAGTGATCGAGGACTAATAGAAGAAGGTGGAGCTTATTTATCTTGGTTCAGGTTTTCAGTAGGATTTAAGTGTTAGTATATTTAGCACAATAAGATTAAACTTGAAGGCTCTTCTTGAATTGCCTGGGGAAGGTTTAATGCAATTAACTGATTTTCTACATAACAATAAATACCTTAATGTGATTTTATTGCCGCATTGATTCATTACAGAAAAATTAGTCTTCAAAACTTATTGAAGAGAATCCTCATTTAAAAAATTTGTAAGACATCAATAATTTCTGTCAATATGGTTATGTCCTGAAAGTTTGGGTTTTTTTCATTGATGGTCAGCAATAACTATGCTCGGGGAGGTTTGAAATGACATGTCAGTGACAGGACCTGGAAGCCATGACTTACTGACAGGGGCAAATATGCATGATAGTAGTTCCCGGCTTCTCAACAACCACATTTTTAAAAAAACAAACTGAGACACATGATGCTGCCTAACTGGAGCTGAGTGTTGTTTGATACTCTCACTCGCTAGTTTAAGAGAGTAAAGTACAAAGCCATTTTTTGAAAGCTTGCTAACCTTTGCAAATACTTAACTTCTAACTAAATATAATCTTAACAGCAGCAATAATAGAGGAGTATCCTAAGAATAATAATCATTGGTCCTAATGTGTGTGTTTTGTGTGCCGTATGAGAACTTAATATTTTTTGTTTCTAGATATTATGTCATCAAAAGCTTGCCCCATAGTAATTTCTAGTGCTATTTAATTTAGATTTTTCTCCTTTACTTTTTTTTTTTTTTTTAGCATAAAGCATTTACTGAAGTTTTTCTGGATGATTCACATACTCCGGCAAACTGTAGAGTTTCAGTTCAAGTCACTGCCCCAGCATTAAATCTCTCTGTTCGATTCCCAATACCTGACCTACGGTCAGATCAGGAAAGAGGACCGTGGTTTAAGAAATCACTTCAGAAGGAGATTCTTCATCTGGAATTCAGAGATATGGAATTTAAAACTGAGTTTACAGGAGGGTCAACTCCAGAACAAGTTAAGTTAGAACTTACCTTTAAAGAGCTAACTGGTAAGAATATTAACATTATATTTGAATAATCTTTTTTATTTTCCCAAATATTACGTAGCTGAGACAAAGATCCTCTGATACGGAGTAACACAGGCAGCCTATTTCCACCTGAATTTTTGAGCAGATATCTCTGCTACGGTTTAGTGTTCTGTACTAAATATCAGCACAAGACAAAATAATACTTCTAGGAGGAGAGGCTAATGTGTGTAGGTGCAGTGCTAGTGTTCTTATTTTTGTGATCTGAGCTAGTATTACTGGTTTTTTTCTGTTACATTGTTATACCAGTTTGTTTCAGTTTATAGTATCTCTGGGATCTCTAGCATGGTGTTAGGGTAAGTTTGTAGGAGAATACTACAGCTATGCAAATGAAGAGTCTCAGGTCTAGTCTAGAAGTGAAGTGAATGATGTCCTAAATAACTGTCATTGCAAGAACTTTAATACTTTTATACTATAATATATTTCAAATCTGTGAGAATGGTTTATATTTGTGACCTTCTCTGCAGATTTGTCATTCCATACTTTTCAAGTGTGTGACATAATGCAGTGATGCTATAAATGCAGATATCTGTGCATTAGAAGCATCTGGTTTTCTAACTACTGCTAGCTAGAAGAGAATGTGAAATAATTTCTGTTTCTAAAAATTGATACTTAATTTTTGGAGGAAAAGATGACAATATTTACGTAAGTACCTTCATAATAGCATTTACAACTTAGCCTGTTGGACGCCAACCTGAGGAGTGGGTAACCTGAAGTTAACAGTTGTTGTTCCTGTGTTAATTTTTTAAAAATCTTTTTCTGTTCAGGTTCATTTGAAGAAGATAATGCAGAAGCACCAATAAAGTTTTTTCAGGTGTCTGGTGGCATAGATGGAGATATAGCATCATCATCAGATAATTTTGACTGGCCTCGGTAAAATAATGTTTGGTTTTTTTTAAACACGAGTTGTTTGGATTTTTATGAAACATTGCTATTTTTCTGACTTTAATGCAGACTGCCTGTGTGGTAAATGCTTTAAAATAATTTGCAGAGAAAGAATGTGTAGCTGTGGAAAAGAAACCAAGAATTTATATTTTAAAAAAAAAAGTCTGCATTTATAATAATGCAAGATAGTTTTAATGTATGATGGTTTCTGCGTAGAGTTGAATAAATATCAGTGAAAGTTAGATGGATGATTGGACATTTGAAACTTTCTCCCCCCTTTTTTTTTCATGACTTTACCTTTACTCTCACTTTTAGATTCAAGACTGAATACCAGACAACAACAAAAAAAAGCTCAGTCCCATTTTGCCTCAAAATATTAATATAAGCCGGTATAAAGCCATAACAACAAAAAGGATAATTTTATTGTGACTGAGTTATTGCAGCTTATATTCACGTGTAAGGCAATACCATACTTTAGAGTTACTGAACAGAAGGACTTAACAGCTGTAGCATGTAATAAGATGTTTAAAGAGGCAATTTTAGATTTGTTCCAGAATTTGCCACATACATTTTTTGCCACAAAATTTACTGGCTTTCTGACTCCATGTTTGTAGGGATGTTTTCTCATCGTGGTTTTCTTTTATAGTGGTACAAATAGATTTTTTCAGAACAGTGTGTACATGTAATACATTACATCACATACCAGAACATTTTTTTAATAGCTGTTGATGGTCTAATTATTATTAAGCATTATTTTGGGAGAGCGCTAGATTTTTGTTATGTCACCTAATGGTCACCTGATGGAGCTGAAAAAAGCAAACACTACCCTTTTTGCCTGATGGTTCTTCTTCCATGTCCCTTTGTGCCTTACGTTTGGTATTTTTCGTAATGGTATTGCTTTGTCTAATAAAATGTGTTGTTGTCTAATAAAAAAAATCCGTGGTCTCTGAGCTATGTAGTCTATGTGTATTTAATAGCTAGCTAATAGAGCTAGGGGATACGTGACTCTGCATCTATGAAAATTCTAAGTATCTCTAATGGCTTATTCTGCATAATTTCTCCAATGTCAGGATTGTGTTGAAAATAAACCCTCTGGCTGTGCACTCTATTCTGGAAAGGATAGCAGCTGAGGAGGAAGAAGGTGATAATAACTTTCAAGAGGAAGAAGAAGGAGGGCCTCATTCTTTGAAGGATGTCTGTGATATTAGAAGACCAGAGCCTTCTCCTTTTTCTTCTCGTAGGGTCATGTTTGAAAATGAAGAGGTACTATAAAACTTTGTTATTGCTTTGTGTTTATGGTAGTCAAAATTAATATGTTCTCACTGCTTTATATGCTTTCAATTTGGATTTTTTTTTACTTGAGAGTTTTTTTAATTTTTTTTTTCTTTCAGATGGTGATGCCAGGAGATGTAGTTGAAATGACTGAGTTTCAGGATAAAACAATTAGCAATTCTCATTATGTGCTGGAACTCATGTTGCCAAACATTCACTTAACATTACCAAACAAAAGCTTTTATGAAAAACTTTACAATAGGCAAGTATGATAACTGTTTTGCTTGGTTATCATGACCTGTACTTCTAGTTCTGTATTCATTGTTGATGAAAGCCATTGAATGAGCAGCTGTGGCAGGTGTTTATTTGTATAGTTTTTTAAGAA